>JAESFJ010000262.1_pt1 | contig 25259 bp, 33 predicted proteins | sample 9266161 | NCBI WGS metagenome assembly JAESFJ01 (sample SAMN14506165, study PRJNA617096) | algae metagenome | isolation source: Calothrix sp. FI2-JRJ7 and co-occurring heterotrophs from granitic desert soil | place: USA: Red Pass Lake area, Fort Irwin, California | collected 2000-06-01
GATCGGCATCGCCCTGCTCTGCTCTAGGCAGCAGCTTGCCAAGCTCGGCGTCCGAGAACCCGGTCAACGGCAGATCAAAACCGAGCTCACCCAGTTCCACCAGCTCGCTTCGGAGCAGGTCTTCGTCCCAGCCGGCGTCCAGCGCCAGACGATTGTCGGCCAGCGCATAAGCGCGCCGCTGTGCCTCGGTCCAACCCGATGCAACCATCACAGGGACATCAACGATCCCGAGCTTCCTGGCCGCAAGTACCCGGCCATGGCCAGCAATGATACTGCCGCTCTCATCCACCAGCACTGGATTGGTCCAGCCCCACTCCTCAATGGAAGCAGCGATCTTGGCCACCTGCGACGGTGAATGGGTCCGAGCATTTCGCGCATAGGGTACCAGTTCGACCAACGGGCGGCGCTCGATGCGGTCGGCAGGCCAGGTGTCGACTTCTGAGTTTGTCTGCATAATGTATCGAGTCTAACACGCCTGGTAAGTGGCTGTAAGATCGACATTACTGCTCAGAACTGCGCAGGATTGCTCAAACGACTGGAGTAAGGTGCTGGCTTAGTCGGGCGGCAACGCTCAGTTATCGTTTGTAGCCACAAACAATGAAGCAGGACGATCGAACCGAAGATACCGCTGCATGCAGGCCAGCAGTTTGGTTGAGAGGGTATCTGCCGCCTTGTACCGATTTGCGATTGTCGAAGGTGCAAGAGCCTGGAGCGGGAAAACGCTGTAGCCCATTGGCTTGGTCAGCCGGCGCGGTTCGCCAGCCTCTGGCGGTCGTATCGCTATAAGTTGATGGATCATCTGCCCCTCCACGCAAAAGGGTTAACGGCCTCGCGCTGTCCCCGCAACATCGCTGCAGATTTACACACACCTTCGTGCTGCCCGAGCACAAACGTCGGCGCACTGCGGTGAGCGCAGCGGGCCATGATCGGCTTGCATTAGCTCCAAACCGCGGCCCTAGATCTAGCGCTTAACCTTTCGCGTTAAGCTCAATGATCGGTAAAGCTTGGCGCGTGCGCCTTGATGAGTTTTGGTACTCGCGCGTTGTTTTGCTCAAACAAGCTGACCCAACAAGAAAGTGTGGAGGAACTCATGGCTACAGTGCGCGCAAACAATGGCCCAGAAACGCTCAGTTCCGAGCTTCGCGCTTCCGACGATGCTGTTCAGCAGGCGAGCAAAGAAGCTGCGCCGATAGCGGCACGTGTCTCAGTTCACCGCGGACGCATAAGTCAGGCCGTGAGAGAGCTCGAGAGCGAGCAGTTCGAGCTGGTTGCCCGATTGGACCACCTGCGCCGCCAGTTTGAAGCTGTCGAAAATGGAATCCACCTCCAGATTGCTGACGTTGAGGATACGCTCAGGCTCTACGAAAATGGCCTGAACTCTGTCCCATTAGGACCGCACTGATCCGACCCTCTCTCGTCAGCTAAACGGCGCCTTAGTCTGGGCGCCCTCGCGCGCGTTTTTTATAGGCGGGAAAAAATCTGCACGTGAGAGAGCCGCGGGTCTAGCAAACCGCAAGGTTCTAGAGTTTAGACCCCCCACCCCTCTAGCTTCGTACACGCCAGTATCAACCCGTGATATGGTCGCGAAAAGCAGGGAGAGGAAAATGGCGAAAGTTCTAGTTCACATAACCGTGGGGCCTGAAAACCCTACAAAGGCTGCGCTTGCCTTCTTGGTGGCAAAGTCTGTGATTGAGGAAGGACACGAGCTCGCATTGTTTGTTGCAGGTGACGGTGTCCACCTGATTTCATCCGCAGCATTTGGGACGATAGAAGGGGTTGGGACGGGCAGGCTGTCCGACCACATCACCGCGCTAAACTCCCACCATTATCTGGCGTTCTATTCCGGCATGTCAGCTAAAGCTCGCAGCATCGGGTCCGAACATATTGTGCTCAAAGGCGCAGAACCTGCGATGCCAGCGAGACTCGTTCAACTGACAACAGAGTACGACAAGGTCTTCTGCTATTAGCGTTCCTATGTCATTCAGATGCCGTTCAGTGTCTGCCCGCTACTCGTCGGTCACAGAGGAGGCCCACATGTTCAAGTTGGAAGTAGTCGTAGTTGCTGCAATTGCCGGTCTGTTATTGATCGCCAGTGTTACTACCTCATCAGCCCAAGTCGTCGAGGGCGAGGAGCATTGCGTAGTTAATGTAAAATCATCTGACGTGCTGAACGTGCGGGCACAAGCCTCTCCCTCCAGCAAGATCATGACCACGCTCCGCTACGGCCAGTGCGGCGTAGTTGTGGTTGCAGCGTGCAAAGGCTCTTGGTGCCCAGTTGAGGATGGTCACGACACGGGCTGGGTCAACAGCCGCTTCATTTCCATGGTTTCGCCGGCAATGTATTGCGTCACCAGCGTGGCCGCTGGGGATGTACTGAATGTCAGGGCCTTTCCATCGGCAAGCTCTCGCATTGTCACGAAGTTGCCGCGTAGCCATTGCGACATCGCCTTTCTGCCCTACTCAACGAACGGCTGGCAGAAGGTCCGCGCGGGTGGTCATGAAGGCTGGGTGAACCGCTCCTATGTGTCTGGTCAATAGAGGACCAGTGTGAGCGCTTGCGCGTAGAGTATTTTGCTCTATCAGCGCGAAACTGATTAGGACAAAAGGAAAAGGCGCCCCTGTCTTGGAGCGCCTCAGTCTGTTCTCGGGAGGAGAGATGTCAAAGTACGCCGTTGTGGTTAACAGCTCACTAACTTACCTCCGCCTAGTCCTTCCATGGCAGCACAGTGAAAATTGGGCCCAAGGACCACAGCGCCCGCTATCGTACTATTACCATTCTGTCGCTCGAAATTTGCGACCCCATGGATCGCCGTCGTTCCAGCTACCGCCACCGCGCCAATCCAGCTCACGTTCCCATTCGCCTGGACCGGCGCCATACACCCCCGTCCAGCTTCACGAGGACGAGAATAGATCGGGATGTGACGAGATGGCGGTGACGGCTCCACAATGTTGAAGCCGTGACCAACTGCTGGCCGCTGCGCAGTATTACTTGAGTCTGCAAAAGCAGAAGATATCCAGCCTTCGGAACCGTAATTATCAACATAGCACCAAGCGTTTTGGCAGCCTACAAGATCAACGAACTCGCCTCTCCGAACAATGTCGACAACACCATAGTTCGCGCCGGACCTGAACGAACATTGACATTGCTTGTTACCATGGCTGGAGACGCTAGCGCCGTCCCAACAGATGCCAACATCACACCGCTAGCTGCGAAAGCTGCAGCACTAAACTTAAAACTCATTTACTACCCCTTACGTCCTGAGCACTGAGCTCATTGAATGTATAAGCCGCTTCTGTACCTGAACTGCAGATGAACCGCGGTTTCATGATCTGTGTAGTTGCCGGGTTGAACGACGCCGAGAAGCTTTGGTGAGCCTTTGCGTTTCAGCTGCGTTGTTTGGCCATGAGTGACCCGCTAGATCGGCAAACACGCGAAGAACTATTCCACCTTTATGCCGAGCTGCAGGCCAGATGCGCACGAGTTGCCTCTGCCTTGAAACTCTCGCTCCAGTGGGACACAACCGGAGAGGAGTTGCTAACTCGCTATGACCAGGAAGAAGCAGCAGCAAAGGAACTCTGGAAGCGCATCCAGCAACTGAAGATCGATCCCTACCCTGCAAAGGGAAAGGCGCCTCGTTCTGGAGCTCCTTGAGTGTCTCACAGGGAGGACTGCGCGAATGTGAGCCGCCTCGCTGGCAACGAGGTCGATCAGGTATTCAGCGACAAAGCGCTCTTGCTTGGCAGTGAGGGTCATGATGGTGTGTCCGGAAAATGAGAAGGGCGAACTGCACGTTGAACAAGCTCACAACCCTTGTGGACACTCACATCGCAAACATTAGCGCCGGAAAGTACTCGGACCAACAACTACGCAACCTGTTCATCAACATCGACGGCCAGGAGGAGTTGCTAGAACAGGATAGTGAATGCCTAATTCAGGCCATCGAATATTACCTGCGCATCTCGGCGCCGCGCATCGCTACGAAGATATTCGGCCCGAAAGATATGGACGCGCGAGAGCAGCTTGCGAGAATTTGGCAATCGGCAACGCAGTCGATAGACGTGACGCGCAATCGGCACGGGAATGGCGTCAAAAATGGAGGATCGAGGCTACGGGGAGAAGCGCACGTAGTTGTCTATATCTTCTTCAAGAACACTGGAAACCAAACGGTTACACTTGATGTGACACAGGTGACCCCAAAAGACCCCTTGATCGCCACGCTACGCCAATATGTCGTTGGAGGGGAATTCGGCTCAGAGGAGGCGCTTCCCTACGAGGATCTGGTCCAGCTAGGCGGCAAGTTTAGCGAGATTGTGGCACGACTAGCAGAGTAGCGATAAGGCGGGCGGTCTGAGATCATCGCCTGCTCATCAAAATCACCTAAGCGATGCAGATTTAACAGTTTGAGGTTACGGCCTCGCCGCCAAAGCTCTCCAAAGACGCTACCATAGCAACCGTCTGGCCCACGCTCACCTATCCCCGTCAATACGTTGCCACAGTTCGGCATCGTGCAGAGCTTTGCCACAAAGAGCATGGCAATTCGTTGGTGCGGATCGGCATAACGGGAACTGGCCAGAAGCCTTGTTATCGCATCGCCTACACTGCTGATGGCGAAGAGCGGGTGTGGGGCTCATACTGGGATATGCACGACGCACTGCCAGTGCAGGACGCTAAGAATGCGAACTGGAGCGAAGGCTTAATGTCTTTTGAAGAGTTGGACAGTTTCTTTAAGAACGCCATTGGATGGAAGCCGAAAGGCTAACCCGGGATCATGACGTGCAAAACACAGCGGGTCATTGCGGCTCAACCGCTGCCCCGAACCCGGCCGGTGATCGGCCGCACCCCGCCAGTCGGTAATAATGACCACTGGTGTGCAAAAACGGAAACCTGTGGTCAACAACTGTTTGGCATGATGGGGCTGACCATGTGGGCCAGCCATGAACCGATTTCTTTTTGACACCCTGACTTTCATCAACGGCTTTCTCGCCGTGATCATCATCGCTGGCTTTACCCTTCAGGGCTGGGTTAACCCGTACATGCAGGGCGCTAAGGTCCTCGGCGTCATCATCGGCTTACTTGCTGGCATCGCCGTCGCAGCGGTTGTCTGCGGCACCATCGCATTCCTGGCTCTCATCGAACGCCACATGCGAACCATTGCTGATCGTGGCCCGGCTCCGCTGGTCCATCCTTCTGACCGCCTTCTTGACTACGGTCGCCAGGAGCCTCGGCTCTAAACAGCCAGGCCAACCTGATCCGGCGAACTGCACTTTGGTCAGGCCGCCGCGCGATACGGCCGCCTAGACCCGGCAACCCCGCCGACCTAAGCTGCCTTAGCTGCGTCATCTACCGAACGATTTGGCCACTGGATCATCCCGCGATGGTAGCCAATGGCGTCCAGTGAGAGCCGCAGGTCGCCCACCATATGCGGGTGCTGCTGATCACGGCCGGCGAGGTAATCATGGTTGGTTGTGCGGTAACACTGGTAACAGTGGTAACACCGACGACATCAGCTGCTGCTCCATTTCTCACTGGTATGGGCGTGCGTAGTAAGTGTTACCAGCGTTACCGCTGTTAACAGGCGAAGCCTTGCTGGTCGTTGCTGCCGAAGCTATGTACTTGCCATAGCCTGATTTTTCTACTTCACCATCACGCTTCATGGCCCAAAGAAGCTTTCGAGTGTTACCCGACGACACTCCGGTAACACTTGCAATCTCGCTGGGTGACATTGGCTCACTAGCCTCCCTGAGCACGGCCAGGATGTTACCGCGCTCGTTAGACACGGTAACACTTGCCGCCTCTCCGGTAACAAGCCACTGCCCTTCGGTGAAGGTTAGGGCTGACTTCTTCTCTGTGACGTCCCTGCCCCGGACGTAGAGCGATATTCCGTCTCCAGTGCGATCGAGAACCGCTGTTGTGTCAGCGCAGGCAGAAAGACCGTTGGAGCCACTTAGCGCTTCGAGGGGGTCGTCAGCACCGCCCTTTTTGGTATGATGCAGACGCACAACCGCAATGGCGTTAGCCGTCGCCCACTGCTGCAGTTCGGCAAAGATCGCATAGTCGTTCTCATAAGCGTTCCGGTTGGCAGAGCCGGAGGGTTTGATCCGTTGCACATCAATGATGACCAGACGAGGCTGGGGAACGGATCGTCGCCAGTCCTCCAGGCATTGCACGAATCCATTGCCAAGCGCCGGCGCATCGTTCTGCCAGACCAATCTTGATAGGTCCGAACGGTTCTGTGGTGATGGAAACAGGATGTTGATCCGATCCTGCGCCCGGCGCCTGCCGTTCTCCATGTCAATGTAAAGCACGTCGCCTTGCTCACACAGGATAGCGCCCATGGCACACCCGGCGGTTGCGACCGCTACGCCCCAGTCGATCGCCAGCCAGGTCTTGCCCAGCTTTTGGCGACCCGCCAGTACGGGAAACCCTTCAGGCAGGTAATCCTTTACGCACCATTGCACTGGCAGGAAGCTGAGGGCCATAAGCTCATTGGTATTGATGCGCTCGATCTTGAAGGGCTTGTTCATGCCGCACTCCGATCTTTGCTGGCACACACGACCTTCTTGTCGTCTACAACACTGCGGATGAGGTCGAGCAGGTGACGGCTGTGCCTTAGGTCCTTGCCGGCAATTGCACCTTCAAGGTTGAACAGGAAGGGAGCGGCTAGGCTGGGCCGAACCACAGCTGCACCGCGACAGCCAGATTGTAGCCACTCCAACGGCGTCCGGTGCATTTGCAGCGGCTTCCCACCATAGTACGTGGCCGGGTTCATGGCTTCCCAGAGACCTAGCAGTGGCGCCCGGCCGAACATGGTCATGATATACTTGGGTCGGTCGAGCGGACACGCGACCAAGTCAATGACTGTTTCGCCATCTTCTGCGTAGGCCTCGCAGATGAAGGCCTCGATCATGTCCCCAGGTGCTCCCCAGTCGAAGCGCCCTCCTCCACAGTCAGCTACCGGCAGAATACCCGTTGCACCGGCGAAGTCACTGATGCGACCGAGCTCGAGACTATGCCTTCCGACGTAATGCAGAAACTCAGCTGTCACTTGTGAGCGTTCGTAGAACTCTGCGCGAGCGGCAATCAGAGCATGATGCATATGCATCATCAGCTGCCCTCCGCTGCTACGAGGTCTAGAACCGCACCAGCAATGCTGTGCGCTGTACCTGTGACTTCTGGGCGCCCGACTGCTCCGCGCATCACCTCCACTGGCACTTTATACTGGATGGCGATGGAGACCAGAACAGCTACGTCATGGACCAGGTTTGCCATTTCGCTGCCGATCCGCGGACCGTCAATAAACGTGTCTCCGACCTGGCCATCGGTATAGAAGCCGACAGTCAGGTTGTACGGGCTGCCATTGTGCCGGAAGACCAGTGATGAACATGTACGACGGTTCGGGAGGCGCTGACGCTCAGTCATGGCGAGCACCGCCATTAGCAGTGCTAGACGCCACCTTGAGCTCGTGAAATCTTGCGGTTTCGTAGGCCTCGACATCTTCAAGGCGGTAGCAGACGCGGCCACCGATCTTTAGATAGCTCGGTCCGTCATTCTGCCAACGCCACCGCTCCAATGTACGTGGGCTGATGTTCCAGCGGCGCGCGAGCTGGCGTTGGTCAAAGTGCTGAGTAGTCATGTTTGTTTCCTCAGGATTGGGATTGAACCTGGGGAAACCTTCGAACCGGAAGGCCTAGGAGAAAAAGTGGCTGTTTAGTAGGAGAGTGGTAGGAGCAGAAAATAGCTCAATGCAATCTTGGCTGTAGGAACCAAAAGCCATTCTCAGAGCGGATGTGAAGACGCAATCTGGCCCACTGTGGGTAGCCTCGAAAGACCTGAGCAATGGATCCTTGCGCTACTCCGCTTTTCCTCGTGAGTACCTGGGTCAACTCAGGCGAGCCAGCCTTACAGGCATCGTAGAGTCTTCGGATCACCCGTCGGTGACCCGATCCTCGGAGGAGGAAACGCTCGCCATTGATCGTGAGCGCCATGTTGTCGTCGGTAAGTTCCACCAGTTGCTCGGGGGTCCGGTCGACACGAGGGACGTAAGGAACACTCCCGGGCAATGGAGCATCCATCACCTCTATACGTACGATTTTCATTCCCTCACCCTGTGCAGTGGAATTCCTGAAGTCGGGCTCTAAAAACTCCCAAAGCTGTCGCGCGATGCTTTGCCGCTTCGCGTCTGTAGCAATCGGGAGTTGATAGCCTGTGGACACCAGCTCTCCGGACCTCAGTTGCTTCAGAACCAATTGCTCCCACGGGTGCCTGCTCTTTCGCCACGCGAGGTGTCGGAGTCGACGTGGATCATCGATGTCGGCGGCGGTCGGGAGTTCTCCATCTGCAGCGTGCGCTTCCAGCCACTCTGGATCGTCTAAGCCGATAGAGTAGTGCGTGAACACTGCGAGGCTGTCCCCGCAGGTTAGATGAACTAATTTTCTTTTTCGCAACACTACGCACCCACGCTCAACATGGTCACGCATATTAGAACAAAATAGGAACATCGCGCAAGTCTACCCAGAACTGCACGCGATCTAGTAATACCACTTTTGTAGCCGCACGCCTTCGCTAAGTACCTGATTTAGTTTGTGTCTGTCGCTGGCGAGCGGCACCGTGCTTCCAACAGGAAGCACCAGATGAACCCACTGCATCCCAACGAAATGACAGTCCACGAGCGGATCGCAGAAGTTGCAGAGATCTTGTCGTTGGGCCTCAACCGCCTGCGAGCCGCACAGTCAACCGAACTCTCTCCCCAGTCAGCAGAATGCTTGCTGGATAGCTCTGCCACACCACGCATGTGTGTGCCGGACCACAAATCCAGAGCCCATGCATGAGTGCACCTGCGACAAAGACCAAAACCAACATTGACGACCAGCATGAGAGCGTGCTGCGCCAGATCACTGAGCTCAAGACTCTCGGTATTGTAGAGCTCAAGACCAAGTGGCGCACCCTGTTCGGCACAGAGCCATCGCCTTACAACCGCAAGTTCCTCGAGAGCCGCCTCACCTACCGCATTCAGGAACTGGTCTATGGTGGGCTCAAGCCTGAGACCATCCGGCGCCTGGAACAGCTCGGCGAGGAGCTGGATGGTGGTCGGGCTGAGGTCAGGAAGCGCTCAGCCAATCTTCTGCCTATTGCCGGCACTCGACTGCTACGGGAATGGCAGGGCGTGGAGCATACGGTCACCGTGACCGACAAGGGCTTCGACTACCTCGGTGTCCCCTACACATCTCTTTCAGCCATAGCCCGGCGCATCACCGGCACGCGCTGGAATGGCTGGACCTTCTTTGGCCTCAAGAACCAGAGGAGCAAGCCATGAGCGGCTCTGTGCGGCGGCTGCGGTGTGCCGTCTACACCCGCAAATCGTCAGAGGAAGGCTTGGACATGGCCTTCAACTCCCTCGGTGCCCAAAGGGAAGCCTGTCATGCCTTCATCACCAGCCAGAAGCCTGAGGGCTGGATCCCGGTGCGGGACGACTATGATGATGGTGGATTCTCCGGCGGCAATCTGGAGCGCCCTGCCCTCAAGCGCCTGATGGCCGACATCGAGGATGGGCTTGTCAACGTTGTGGTCGTCTACAAAATCGACAGGCTTTCCCGATCGCTGATAGACTTCTCCAAACTGGTGGATGCGTTCGACAAACATGGCGTGACCTTTGTGTCTGTGACCCAATCGTTCAACACCACCACCTCCATGGGACGGCTCACTCTTAATATTCTCCTGTCCTTTGCTCAGTTCGAGCGGGAGGTCATTGGCGAGCGCGTCCGGGACAAGGTGGCAGCCTCACGCAAGAAGGGCATGTGGATGGGGGGCTGGGTGCCGTTCGGCTACCGAGTGGAAGGTCGCAAGCTCTACATTGAAGAGCAGGAAGCAACGATCGTCGGCTCCATCTTCGAGCGCTTCCTCAAGCTTGGCTCAGCGACCCTATTGGCCAAGGAGCTCCAGGACCAGGATGTCCGCACCAGATCAGGCAAGCCAATCGACAAGGGCTGGCTCTACAAGCTCTTTGCTAATCGCATCTATGTGGGTGACGCCGTGCACAAAGGCACAGCCTATCCAGGCGAGCACGAGGCCATCATCTCGCGTGAGCTCTGGGACAAGGTGCATGCCATCATGGCCGAGGGGCCAAGAAGCCGTGCGGGCAAGACACGGGCACAGACCCCGGCTCTCCTCAAGGGCCTGCTGTTTGCACCCAATGGCATGTCCATGACGCCAACCCACACCAGACGACGGGGCAAGCTCTACCGCTACTACGTCACCATATCGGTGCTGAAGCTTGGACCAGACACCTGCCCGATCAGGCGCATTGCAGCTGGTGAGATCGAGCGAGCGGTCATCGACCAGTTACGGGTGGTGCTCCGATCCCCAGAGATCATCGCCAAAACAGCAGCGGCACGAAAGCAGGACAGCACCATCACCGATGATGAGGTCAGGCGCGCCCTGCAGCAGTTCGACAGCCTCTGGGATGAGCTGTTCCCGGCCGAGCAGGCCAAGATCATCCAGTTGTTGATCGAGCGTGTCGACCTCAGCACTGAAGGCGCCGCGATCCGCATCCGGGCGAGGGGCTAATGGTCTGGCCAAAGAGCTGCCACTCAACAGCAAGGAGCAAGAGGCAGCATGAGGACTCGCAAAACAGACCAAGGCACCCTCACCATTGCAGTGCCGCTAACCATCCGCAAGCGGGGTGGACGCAAGCTGGTGTTGTCCCCTGCGGGAGAAGAGATCACAGTCCCTGCCCGGCCGCGGATCGCCAACACCCTGGTCAAGGCACTGGCTCGGGCGTTCCGAAGGCGCAAGCTACTGGAGGCCAGCGTCTACGCCACCGTCGCTGAAATGGCCGATGCCGAGGGATCAACAGGTCCTATGTCAGTCGGGTGCTCAGGTTGACGTTGCTGGCACCAGAACTCGTGGAGCAGATCCTGAATGCTCAGTTAGGGACGGAGGTGATCATGCCGGACCTTCTTGAGCCTCGCTCAGAGCTTTGGACGGAGCAGCAGCTCTAAAGACGGATTAGGGGCCGGCAGCCGACTGTTCGTTTTCGGCGGCATAGTTGTCAGAAGCGGCCTTTCGACTTGCCACAAGGTGAATTCTTCGTTTGGGCCATAAGCCTGCGAGTTGCTGGAGACCTATCTACGCCCGCAAAGATTAGGCTCATGCCAAGGTGGGAGGCATCAGAGCAGTACGCACTTGCGTTCCCCTTAGAAGCCCTTGCAGCCGGCGGGTCAACGATCAACGGCACAGCGAAGAAATAAACGCCCGGCAAGCGCTGTTAGATTTGGAACGTCGACAAGTTCCTAGTCACATTCCAGTCAGCTCCCCCGAGACATAAAGCATGCCTAATCTAGGACTTGCCAGGAATGGAACGCCAGGAACTTCAACCGCAATGTTCTCCAGAGCGTCTGCCATGGATGCCTGGGCCAGAACAATGATGTCGACCTCGGCCGCCATTTGCCGAAAGGTTGAAACAACCGAAGCGTTGTGACCAGTTCGATCACCGGACTTCAGCAGACTGAAGGCTCCTGGGCAAATCGCCTGGGATATATCGACCTGTCGCCCCAGTTCTGATCCGATCCTTAAAACAAGGCGAGTTGTTGGTCCAAGGGTTGTACTCAGCGTTGCCAAAACGCCAATGCGCTGGCTAAGCCGTACAGCCTCGGCTGCCATTCCTTGATCAATCCGGAACAACGGTATCGATGCAAGAGGCCTGACGACTTCAACCCCATCGCCCAGCGATGAACATGTGACTACAACAGCATCGGCCCCAGCGTCTGTGGCCGAGGTTACATATTGGTGTAGTCTGCGAACGGTGTTGTTGGTGAGGCGTCCGTCCCGGATTATAATCTCGAGGAGACTCTCATCGACAATGTTGAAACTCGACCAGGCGGGGAGAGTTTCCTTTACCAAGCCCTGGAATGTGGGAATCAAGCCAGCGACAGTGTGGATGAAGGCAAGTGTTGGCACTCCAGTCACGGATAGTTTTGGTGCAAGGCCCAATCGGCTTCGCTGAGCCGGTCTGCCGCAAAATTGTGCTGGTGCCAGTAAGGATAAAGTGCCGGTAGTGCGCTGACCGCGGCAAGGCGTGCCGACTCCTCGGATGACAACTCTATGTCCACAGCGGCGATGTTGTCCTTGAAATGCGCTTCAGTCAGCCCGCCAACAACGGCAGAAGTCACCGCTGGCCTGTCCAGCAACCAAGCCAAGGCAATCTGCGCCGCCAATACACCGCGTGACTGCCCTATCTCGACAAGAACGTCGACGATGTTCCAAAGTCGCTCCTCGTCCCGGATCGGCGGCTCCGTCCAGCCTCTGGCCTGGCGAGAGTCCGGGGGAACCGGTTTGTCGCGGCGATGGGCACCAGACAGCAGTCCTGCGGCAAGGGGGCTCCACACCAGAACGCCGAGGCCTTGGTCAACCGCAATCGGCAGCAGCTCGTATTCGGCTTCGCGCGCCTCCAAGGTATAGTGAATCTGCTGGGTAACAAAACGCGGGTAGTTTCGCAGGTCACTTACGCCTAGCGCCTTCATGACATGCCAGCCAGAATAGTTGGAGCATCCGATGTAGCGGATCTTGCCTTGCGTCACGAGCGTGTCGAGCGCTGAAAGGGTCTCCTCGAGCGGCGTCAGACCGTCCCATTCGTGCATGTAGTAAATATCGATATGATCACGACCCAGCCGCTTGAGACTGCGTTCGCATTCCCGGATCAGATGATAGCGCGAAGCACCCTCGTCGTCGGGACCATCCCCGATGCGCATCCGGGCCTTGCATGAAATGAGCACATTGTCGCGCTTATCTCCCAGCGCCTGGCCAAGTATCTGTTCGGACAATCCAAGGGAGTACATGTTGGCGGTGTCGAACAGGTTCACCCCGCCATCTAGACAGGTGCTGATCAGTCGCTGCGCGTCTACCACAGTCTGACTTGCCGTCATCCCGAAATCACCGCGCCCTCCGAACGTGAAGGTTCCCATCGTGATGGCGCTGACCTTCAGTCCTGAGCGGCCAAGGGTTCGGTATTTCATGGGAGTACCTTTCGATATATTGAGGTTCCGTCGACCACGGAGGCAGCACGGAGAGAAGCGCTGCCCTCTACCGTCGCCTGACCGCGACCAGCCTCAGCCGCGTTCGATGAAATCTGCCATGTTGCGGATCAGCAGGTGGCCTACGGTTGCACCAGCATCTTGCAGCCCCAAGGTTTTTTGCTGGAACGCCGCTGCCTTGCCATGTTGTGCAACCATCGCCTTGGTTTGCTCCAGTGCTGCAGCAGACGCTTCTGCCGCGGCCCGCATTGCATCCGGTAGCGTTTTTCCCGCACCGGCGGATTCCGCGAGAGAAACGGCGACCGGGTCGAGGACATCGATGATCGTCTTGTCGCCTGGCTTGGACTTGCCACGTTCTGCGATCCCATCGCTGAACGCGCGCCAGAACAGTGCCATGTCAGGCGCGTCAAGCGCATTCTTGCCTTCTACCGCTTTACTTGCCCGCAAAAAACCCGTTGCCGTCAACGTTCCCATAGTGGAAGGCGCAGTGCGGGCCATGGTGGCGCCTGCGGTCCGTAACAGTTTCGTAAGCCCGGCGTCCGCACCTTCCGCGTCCACTGCGTCCGCGGCCGCTGCAAAGGCCTTGCTCATTGTAATGCCCAGATCGCTGTCACCCACCTGCCCATCAAGGGCAATAAGGAAGTCTCTTTGCGCCGAAAAGAGCTCTCTCCAGCTCTTGAATTGTTTGACCAGATCGAGCGCACTGAACGATTGGAGGCTCATCTGCTTACCCGCCGACGTGCTGGAAGAACGGAGTATTGGCAGGAGCCCCCACCAATTGGTCGAGTTCGCTATCCAAATGCAGGATAGACACCGATGCTCCCGCCATTTCCATCGAGGTGGCGAATTCACCGACCCAGACATGCTTGGCTGTAACGCCGCGGTCTTGTAGAAGTTGAGAGACCCGACGGAACAGGATGTAGAGTTCTTCCATCGGAGTACCGCCCAGGCCGTTGACCAGCACCGCGACGCTATCACCCTGACTATAGCTCTGTTCGGCAAAGATGCGCGCCATCATCTCGTCAATGACCGCATCGGCAGATCCCATTTTCTTTCTGCTGATACCAGGTTCCCCATGGATGCCCATGCCGATTTCCATCTCGTCCTCGCCGATCGAAAAGGTGGCGTGACCTATCTCGGGGACGACACAACTGGAAAGCGCTACGCCGATCGTTCGGGTGCGGAGGCGGGCCTTGTCCGCAATCCGGGTGACCTCATCAAGCGATAACCCTTCGGCCGCCGCGGCACCCGCAGCCTTGTAGATGAAGAAAATGCCGGCAACACCACGTCGCTTGTGCTCTTCCCCAACCACCGAGGACGCAGCGTCGTCGTTGCCCACTATGTGCCTGACCTGAACTCCATCGATGTCAGCGAGTTCAGCGGCCATCTCGAAGTTGATGATGTCCCCGCTGTAGTTCCCATAAATGTAGAGAACGCCTGCGCCCTGATCGATATGCTTGGTAACCTGGTACATCTGTTCCGCGCTTGGCGATTGGAATACCCCGCCAACTGCCGCACCGTCGAGCATGCCATCGCCTACATAACCCAGGAAAAGTGGCAAGTGGCCTGAACCGCCTCCCGTTGCAATACCAACCTTCCCGGACTTCACTTTGGCCGTCACCAAGCACCGCTTGTCATTGTCCACATAGGTAACAGCCGGGTGCGCCCGATAAATGCCTTCAAGCATCTCATCGACGAAATTGACCGGATCGTTCAAAAACTTCTTCATGGGACTGCCTCTGAGAAACGCGCTATTTGCGGCGCTGACGGGTAACGAAGAAAGCAGCTGCCAGCAGGATGAAAATGCCGACCACAAGCCGCTGCCAGGTACTGGGAATACCGACGAGGACGAGCACGCTATTTATGACGACGATCAGCAGGACACCCAGCAAGGTGCCCAGGACCGTTCCGGTACCTCCGGTGATCCGCGCGCCCCCCAGCACTACGGCTGCGATGACGTTGATCTCGGTGCCGACCAAGTCGAAAGGATTGGCTTGGCGGTTAGCGCAAACCTGGATGATACCGGCAAGTCCGGCAAGTGCGCCGGCGTAGGCAAAAATAAACACGTGTACCGTGCGCAGGCTATAACCGAGGCGACTGGCGATCTGTGCATTACCGCCTACCGCGAAGATCGCGCGGCCCATCAGGGTACGGTTTAAAATCCACCAGGTTACCAACGCTGCCACGGGAAGTACCAGGAAGTAAACCGGCAAGGTCGTGATCGCACCATTGGAGGACTCGAACTGCAACAGCGGCATTCGCCCGAATGCGCCCATCTGCGCAGGCAACTGCATGATCCAGACGGTACCAATGAAGGAAAGCAGGAAGCCGCGGAACAGGTATTGAGTACCAATGGTCACGATCAAGGACGCGACCCTGAGGTGGTGGACCAGAAGACCGTTAATGACCCCCAGCAGCACGCCGCCGAGCATCGCCAGCACGATGATGGCAGCAATCGGAAGATCGGGCAGCCAGTTTTGGACCACCATCGTCATCGAGTACATCGTGAACGCTGCAATGGCGGTGAACGATACGTCGATACCGCCTGCAGCAAGAATCACGAGTACGCCTAGTGCGAACAGACCCATAACGACGCTCGCCCGGGCGATATCGATGATGGTGGTCGGCTGCATAAATGCAGGGTTAATGGCCGCGACGGCTGTGCAGATCGCGACGAGCAGCAAGAGGCTGATGATCTCGGGGCGCCTGCGGATCAGCTCTGCAATGCCGTTCCGCCGCGGTAGACCGGCGTCCGTTGAAAAGTCCATCGGGGCTGAGGCACTCATGGCATTGTCTCCGGCACGCTCGTCAGAAAGGCCCTGTAGAGCTGGTCCTCGCTCGAGGTGCCGGCATCGAACTCGGCGACGATCCGCCCGCTGTTCATGACCAAAATACGATCAGCGTTTTGCAGCAGTTCGGGAAGGTCGTCGCTGATGACAATCAAGCCCATGCCACTCTCGGCCAATCGTTGGATCGTCTGGTAGATCATGTCTTTGGAGCCGACATCCACGCCAACGGTAGGTCCGTGCAGCACCAGGAGTTTGGGGGCAGTTGTAAGGGCGCGGCCGATCAGGACGCGTTGCTGGTTTCCGCCTGAAAGCGATCCGACCGGAAGATCAAGATTTTTGGTATTGAGGTGCATCTCTTCGGACAAGCGGGAAGCTATGTCTCGGCCCTGCCGTTGATCGAGAATCCCGACAGCATTGCTGAGCCGACGGATGATTAGGGCTATTTCGTTGTCTCGGATGGATTTATCGAGGAACAGTCCTTCGGCCAGACGATCCTCCGGGATGTAACCAATCCCGCAGGCGATGGCGCCGGCTGGACGGTGCACATGAACGGTCTTGCCCTCCAAAATCATTTCCCCGGAGGCCGCTGGAAATACACCGGCCAATGCCGTCGCGAGTTCATTGCGTCCGGAGTCGGCCAGCCCGGTTATCCCAAGGATCTCGCCCTTACGTAACGAGAAGCTGATCTCGTGCATTCCGGGCGCTTCAAGGTCTCGGACCTGCAGCAGCGTTTCGGCCATAGGCTGTGCAGACCGATACCTTTGCCCGTCGATTGAACGTCCCGTCATCAACTCGGAGATCTGCTTTTTGGTGTAGGAAGCGATCGGACCCTGGGCGACACAGCGGCCGTCTCTGAACACTATGGCATTCCCGCCAATACGGTAGCACTCGTCCAGCTTGTGGGTCACGAAGAGGACAGCGACGTTTTCCGCACGCAGCCGCTCTACGACATCGATCAGATTATCGACCTCGCGCCGCGTCAGCGATGTTGTTGGCTCGTCCATGATCACGAGCTTTGCACGCGTGGCGATGGCCCTTGCGATCGCTACCAGTTGACGTGACGCCAGCGGCAAATCTGACGCGATCGTGCCGAGGAAGTCCCGAGTGCCGGGCAGGCCCGCCGCCGCAAGGGCGCGTTCAGCAGTCTGCCTCAATTTCTTACGGTCGAATAGCCGAGCCAACCGTCCGCCCGCGCCGACCAATTGTTCGTTCAGGGCCACGTTCTCGGCCACTGTTAGGTTGGGCAAGAGTGACAGGTCTTGATAGACAGTCTCGATCCCGGCGCCTAGCGCCTGGATCGGAGTCAGGGACGCAAAAGTTGATCCTCCCAGCACGATGGACCCGTCGCTTGGCTCTATGGCGCCAGACATGATTTTGATCACCGTGCTCTTGCCGCAGCCATTCTCGCCGAGCAGATGATAGGCTTGGCCCGGAGTGAGCGTCAGGTCGATTCCCCTGAGCGCATGCACGCCGCCAAACCACTTCTGGATGCCTTTGAGCTCGAGAAACGGCTCCGCGCCCCGAACTTGGTTTGACTGTGTCAAAACGGAAACCTCTCGCCTTTCCGGCCGCCTGAGGCGGCCGGATCGTGGCTCTTGCCCACGTACTTGCTCAGATGACTAGAAGAGGTAGTCCTTGTAGTTGGACTTGTCGGCCAGAACCATGCCGTCGCCGACGACCAGCATGCCGATGCCTGGACCCTTGGTGACAGACACATTCTCGTAGCCTTCAACGCCCAGATCCATGCCATCGGTGAGCTCTTTCTTTTCGATGAGCAACTTGGCAATGGCATTCATGGCCATCCCGGCCTTTTGCGGATCCCAGAAACCGATAGCGGTGATGGCACCGGATTCAAGCAGGTCTGCCGATGGGTTGGGAAGGCCGGTGCCGACCAGGCACACCTTACCGCTGAGGCCAGCTTCATCGATCGCACGACCAACCCCGAGCACGTCGTTGCCGGCTGAGGTCTGGAACCCTTTGATGTCAGGGTATTTTCGTAGAATCTCCTTAGCCTTTTCGTATGTCTGCTTGGCGTCGTCGAAGGACTCATTGTTGGGGTCGACGAGTTCCATGCCGGGATACTGCTTGGCATTCTCTTCACCGGCTCCCACCCATTGCATGTGCGTGCGGCTACCAAGCGAACCGACAAAAGTGGTCCATTTACCCTCCTGATTCATGCATTCTGCCAAACGCTGATTGAGGGCCGTGCCATAATCCGCGTTATCGAACGCCTCGACGTCCGCGTTGGTGTTCATCTGATTATCGGCTTCATGAGTAACAACGACAATGCCACGGTCGATGGCCCGCTGGAACGTCCCTTCCAGCACAGCTGGATCCATAGGCACGACGGCCAGCGCAGTCACGCCCTTGGCCACTAAGTCATTGACGATTTGCAGCTGCTGAGCAGAGTCGGCCGTCGCCGGGCCGGTCTGGCTGGCCTCCACATCAGGATTTGCCTCTGCAAACGCAGCAACACCAGTGCTCATACGATCGAACCACGGGATACCGCTAATCTTTACGACGGTGGCGATCACGGGTTTTTCCTGGGCGACAAGCGTCCCGCCGGGTCCGGCCAGCGCCACCGCACAGGCTGCCGCGCTTAAGAGCAGTTTTTTCGAGCTAAACTTCATGGTTTCCTCCACTTCCCTCCGCTTGTTTACTTCGGCCCTTGAGGGGCAGGTGCCGAAGGATTTAACTTTCGGTTGGACGGCAATAGGAAGCTCGCAACCTCGTAGCGACCAATCGCCAGGAATGTCAGCAGCAGCAGGCCCCAAGCGAAATCGCGAACGAAGTTCGACAACCCACCGAAGTTGAGCAAGCTCGACATGAGCTGTAGGGCGACGGCACTGAGCACCACCGCACTCACCCGACCGTAACCGCCCTCGGGTTTGACCCCCGCCATGACGGCGATGAGGATGGCGATCAGCAGATACGAGCTACCGTAATCAAATTTTACATTGATGTTGCGGGCCGCGATTATAATACCGGCTAGACCCGACAAAAACCCCGACATAGCATAAGTGGCAACAACCACGCCCCGGTGTGGAAAGCCCGCATAAACCGCAGCTTTGGGGTTAGTACCCATCATCATGAGCCACAGACCATAAGGTGTGAACCGCAGCAACGCAGCGATGAAAGCCGCCACGGAAGCAAAAATTATAAAGCTGATAGGAACACTGACCAGCATGTCGTTGCCCAGGCTGGATAGCAATGCCGGGCTACCGACTGAAACAGCCTTGCCGCCGGAAACGACGACAGCAAGACCTGTGAATGCCATCTGGGTACCAAGCGTACAAAGGATCGGGGTGATCCCGAGATAGGCGATCAGCAAGCCATTAATCGCGCCGCCGGCTAAGCCGACCCCAAGGGCGCCGATGATGAAGGCAATGCTGTAGCTTGCTGGATCACCACTTGCCGAAACCAGGCTTGATACGGCTACAGCTGAAACCACGCCCGACAAATTGGCAAGTGCTATGCCGGATAGGTCAATACCGCCCTGACCCGCACACATCGCCAGCATGACGCCGATCGCGAGCAGACCGATCTCCGGGACCTGGCTGGCCATGGACTGGAGATTGTAGATCGAGAGGAAAGACCCCCCTGAAATCAATGCACCAAGCATCAGGAGAAGGGCGTTGAAGCCAATAAGCATGACGAGCAGACCGCTAGATTTACCCATGGCCTCCCTCCATGTTTAGTAAAACCTTTGTATGCTTTAGTGAACGCTAACAAGCTGTTTTGGCTTTGGCAAGGGGCGTTCGGAAAAGTTATTGCGGTCGGCCTGAAACTATTTTACCGCTCGGCGGAACGAAGTTTAGTAAACTTTCGCCAAGGTGCGAGTGACAGGGCAATGCCGAGAAATCCAACGATCAAAGACATCGCCGCTACCGCAGGCGTATCTCCTGCCACAGTGTCCTTAGTCCTCAACAGCAAGGGTGAGATCTCCAGTACCACACGGGCGCGTGTGCTTGAGGCAGTGGCGAGCCACAACTATGTGCGAAAAGCTGTCAAGACCAACCCACCTACGGCCGCTACATTACGCTTTCTGAAGATTTCCAAGCATGGTCACACCGTTAATCGTGACCATAGCGTGTTCATTTCCGACTACATTGATGGGATGTCCGGGGAAGCTAGCCGCCGTGACTACAAACTGGAAATCGCCAGTTTTGATGGACAGCCTATCCATTCGGTCGTGGATTCCTTGGCTGGCGCCCCAATCTCGGGCGTGATTGTTCTTGGTACGGAGTTGACGCAAGGGGATATCTCGACACTCCTGGGATCAGAACTGCCTACAGTCTTTATCGACACCTTCTACAACGTGGTCGATGCGAATTTTGTCGACATGAACAATGAGGATGCCGTTTACAAGGTACTCAGCCGTTTCCAACAGCAAGGCTTCGAGCGCATCGGTTTCGTGACATCCCACGTCGACACCACCAACTTTCGCCTGAGGCGCGAAGCGTTCTTCTCGAATGTCGCTCGATTGGGAGTCTCAGTATCAAAGCGGGACGTTCTTTCAGTCGAGTCGACCTATGATGGTTCTTACCTCGATACGCGAAAATTGCTTTCTACGGGACTGAAGCTGGCACCCTGCTACTTCTGTACCAATGACATAATTGCCTACGGCTTTATTCGCGCACTGCGGGAGCACGGCGTCGCGATCCCGGGCGAAGTGTCCATCATCGGGTTTGATAATCTTCCTCAAAGCGCCACCATGGCGCCCGGCTTGACAACCATCGACGTATCCAAGCGCAAGATTGGCAGTCTCGCCGTCGCACTGCTCAACGACATCATCAACGCGGCCGAGCCGCAACCGCCCGTGAAAATCCTCGTCGGTGCAGAATTGGTGCTGCGTGAGAGCCACGGGAGTTCCGCCGAACGCCGCAAAAGGCCGGCGAACCCAACGCTTTGATGCATGGAGCCGGTCATGCGGGCTACTTAAAAGGTCGGCCTTAGGAATGGGTCGACTGATCTAAGCGGCTTGTGCTCAGGCGTCCCGACATCCGCTTAGACTGCATCTACCTTCGGCCCCGTCGTTCGCAGCAAGCTTTTAAGAATTACGCACTCGGTAAAGGCGGTGGTGGTGCATCCCAGCTCAGCATGCCTGGTGCGGAATAGCGCCACCTGAGGCCTGAACTTTTAACAACGCTGCACTTTTCAGCTCGGGCAAAGTGACGTGACTGACCTGCTATGGATATGAGCGATGGCAGGGAGATAATAGTATGAGTCGAGATCACTAGCCATTCGCAACAGCTTTTAAGCCCAACACCGCCTCCTGTTCGGCATAGGGCCGTGTCAAATCGAAACGGCGGGTATCGGGCTATTGGGATACGGGCAGCAGCGGCTAAAATGGGGCGGAAAGTGACTGCATGGACAGGGTGATACTAGGATAACAGCTATCCAATGCGCCGATTTAGCAGAGGCCTCTTTTCCGTTTTCGGATCAGCCAAAATTTGCCGATCTTTGCTGAACTTCTCGCAAGCTCGCTTCAAGCGCCGCTTTTGCTCAATTCTGTGATTAAACTGAATGTTTGGGAAAACTTGTCGATAGGGACGTTTGTCCACTTCCGGGGCAAGCTTGTCCTCGTTGATCGCGAAGTACCAGACCTGCAGTACTTGCGCTTCAACCGGCAGCGTGCCGGTTAATGCCTGGTAATCATGCCACCCTTCCCAAATGACCGTATCGTTTTGCACATCACTGAAGTCAGCGAGGAGCTCCGCATCTTCGCGAACAGTCTTTTTATCTTGCTCATAGAAGTGCTTCATCGCGTTCCAGTAGTGGTTACGCAGGCGAACGACTTTCCCAGGCTTCATCTCTGGATTGAGCTTCAGCACAAGGGCTGAGAGCACCTCGACATTCCTAAGTTGGCCGACGCCTTCTAGAAGCTCGCAGGCTCCACATGCCAGGGCGTGAACGGATATTGGATCCCTGTCTCGGAGAAACATGTCAGTAGCGGCGCCGAGCTGCGCCCTAGCGATGTCAATCTTTACCTGGTGAATATCCATGCTCTGTCCTTTCGAAGGGATCATACCTTAGCTCTCAAAGGACACCGGCCGGAAACCGGACCCGCTGCTTCGGCGCTAACCTCGCTGGCGTCGGGTGAGGGGCAGCTATCAGGAGTTCTCAGGAGAGCTTCAAATGGCTCAAAAGGGGCGCAATGCTGCCAAGTCCGGGTTCAGCCATAAGCTTCATGCTCTCTGACTGAGACGTCCTAACAGCGCAGCTCGGTCAGCAACAAACATGTGGTGCCCGATAGGGTTAGTCTCGCCCACAAAGTCGTTCAGAGCCTTGCTGCTGCTAACATGACCAGAGATGTCGCCCATGATCGCCAGTCGCATGCGATAGTTCTGCATCTTCTGAAAGAAGTGCCCTGCCTGTCTGATGCTAAGATCGAAAAACGAAGACGGAAGCGCTGAACCGGCACGACGATCATATCGATGTCTTGGCCATATGTTTCGCCCAATAGGTCAAGTGCGTCTTGCTCGGTGAACAACGCTGGTCCCTCGCCGGCCGCGAAATACACCTTTGTTCCCTCCACCAACTCTGTGCTGGTCATAAGTACTCCCTGGTTTTTGCCATTGAATGTCTTGACTCGGACCCAAGCGAAGCTGCTTGCGCCCAACTGGCACCGAGAAAATTGGATATCAGGCTCTCTCACGACCCAAGTTTAGTACATCCAACTCAAATCGGGCTAGCTACCTAAGTGGCTGAGAACAAGCAGCAATAAAGCTGTGTACTAAAATGCCGAAGTCACCAGCTTTGGAGAACATCGGGTCCAGAGAGAGCATTTTCGCTGTCTTGACCAGATCGGCAGTCATCAGGTGCAGCTGCAAAGGCGCGCGAAAGCTGGGGTTTTCACCCCTGCCCTACGGCTCAGAGAATGTTCGTTGCTAGGTGAGTGGCGGAGGAAGAGGAACTGACATCCAACATTCTCCACCTACCAACGCATCCTCGGGTAGGTTGCTCACCCCTGCCCGCCCCAGCAAGTGATGCCCTGCAATGTCTAGAAAGGGGTGGATTGTAGTCAGTCCGCTTCTGGTTGGAAGCTTGGTGGAAGCGGACGTAGGCCGATGGCGCTTACGCGCTCCCCCCTTAGTTCAAGCGGCCACGCGATATGCGTGCTTGAGTAGTGCAACGAGCAGTCCGGGTTAGTTCAGATTGGGGATCAGTTCCACATTCCTCCGGTTCTTTCAGGGCATTACCTAATCGATTTGAGCTGGCTGCCCAGCTTCGGCCACATCCTCATATTCTAGCCGCGCATTGAACGTCGCCCCCATGACGAACACCTGCGCGGAATTGTACATCCATAGGAAAAGTACAATAGGCGCCGTGAGCGATCCAAAGCTGGCTTCGAAGCTACCGAAGTTCTCAAGATATATCGAGAAGACCAGCCCGATCCTCCATCGCCTGGGTGGTCGGGACGCTGGGCAAGCGTCCGCTGCTTACGGACTACACTCCAAGCAGCGGCCGTCCCAAGAAAAAGAGGCCAGCCGTCTGCCTAGTAGGGGTGCGATGGTGAACGGCTGGCCTGCTCTAGGTTGACCTACGTTGGCGTCACCAACAGGGTCTATTTTGCAGAAAGAGGGTCTGCACCGCATCGATTGCCCGTTTGTTGCCCAACTAACATGGCTCATCATTCTCATCTTTGATGCACTTTCGACGCTTCAAACTGCACCTGCTCACTGGACAGCCTTCTCCAGCAACTCCGGCGCTACCAAGGGCGTTTTTGAACTCAGTTGGGGGATGTTGCCATGAACGAGCTCTGGCCGTTTCTGTTGATTGCAGGTGGAGCAGCGTTGGCATCTCCAATCGGCGGCGTTGTGTCACTTCTGGTCAGACCAACAAGCCTGCTGCTGTCCATTGCGGTGGGGATCGCGGGAGGCGTCCTCCTGGGCGCCGTCGCCTTCGAGATGGTTCCCAAAGCGCTTGAGCCGTGCGGACTGCTCGCCACCCTGCTTGCCATTCTTGTTGGAGTTTTGTTGGTCTGGGGGTTTGACCTTTATGTCAACGGCGGTGTCACTGCGGGAGAAGATGCGTCCCAAAGACGATGGGTGAGCAGGTTCCACAAACGACGAAAGCCCCGTGCCAACAAGGTGACCGTCATCGCTGGGGCGACCAGTGCAGAGGAGTTGATCGAGGGGATCGTTGTCGGGGCTTCATCAGCCATAGGTGGCGGGACTGGACTTGTGGTTGGCCTGGCTATCACCCTCGACAATATCTCCGAAGCCTTGAGCATCCGGGAAATGGTGTTCGACACGGACAAGGGCAAACCCAAGCAGGAACAGCGGTGGGAGGTGATGAAGTGGACCGGACTGATCGGCATATCGTTATTTGTGTCGGCGGTGGGCGGTTATTTTCTGCTGAGTAAACTCCCAGAGTTTTGGCAGGGCTCACTAACGGCCCTTGGCGCTGGTGCAATGTTCTACCTGGCAACGACGGGGCTGGTACCGGAAGCTGAGAGCCATCAGTTTGAGAAGTCCAGCGGTCTTGCGACAGCTGCGGGCTTTATGGCGATGATCATGATCACCCAGTTTACTTAGTGCGACCTTGGTTCAAGCCGCAGATGTACTAATTGCTCGTGTGGTCCAATCCTCGGAGGTTTCCGCTCCGCCAAAAGCGGGGTGAGTCCAAACCCGCTGTTGCGGGTTGTCGATTGTTCCATAGAAAGTAGAAAAGGCGGTTGTGCCCGCATCATGTCCGACGCCGATGCGCACGATGCCATCAAGCGGGCACAGACGCGTGGCGTCGAAAAGGTACCATCTCCCACTGAGATAAGCCTCGAACACAGCATGAAAGTCTGGGGGCTCCAATTGCCACCCGTATGCGGAAACAAACCTGGCGGGAATACCAAGAGCCCGGCACAGAGTGATGCCCAAGTGAGCAAAGTCGCGGCACACTCCAGCACGACGCGAGAACGTCTCAAACGCCGACGTTTCGCTGTTGCTGCTGCCCGCCAGGTATTCTACGTTCTGGTAGATCCAGTTGCACATTGCCGTCACGCGCTGGTGTCCGCGTTCTAGTTCCCCGAACTCACGCCAGGCAAAATGCCGAAGTTGGTCGGACTGGCAGTAACGGCTTGGATAAAGATAGGTCAGCGTTGAAAATGGCAGGTCGCTGACTGCAACTTCAGAGACGCTTTGCGGGTCGTGCCCCAAGGGCGACAAGCCCACGTCGGCCTCGTAGCGGATGGTGTACTGTCCTGGCTGCAGCAAGGCTCGCTGGTAGATGTTAGCGCTTTCAGGGGCCAAGTACCGCTCAAGAGAAACCCATGGCGTAAACGACAGCGACTGCATTTCGATGATCTGATGCTCATTGCCTTGAGCCTCGATGTTGAGGAACAGCGTCGTTGGCGTGACGACATTGTAGTCCAACTGACATCCAAGCTTGAACTTCATCGTGGCGTAAAGTCCGTCTCAGGAGTAACCATCCGGCAGTAAGCGG
>JAESFJ010000263.1_pt1 | contig 24876 bp, 27 predicted proteins | sample 9266161 | NCBI WGS metagenome assembly JAESFJ01 (sample SAMN14506165, study PRJNA617096) | algae metagenome | isolation source: Calothrix sp. FI2-JRJ7 and co-occurring heterotrophs from granitic desert soil | place: USA: Red Pass Lake area, Fort Irwin, California | collected 2000-06-01
GACTATCTTCTACTATGATTCCAGGTAAATTTAATAACTTAGTTATTAAAGTTTTCATAATTCATTAATTATTACTTATTTATAGTTATTATATAATACTTTAGCCCACTAAGTACGGAAGAGCCCTAATTTCTTAACTCCAATCAAATTAGGTGTGCTTTTCATGACATCAACTAGTTGTCCATGCCCTGATACCACTGGTAAGTCTCGGTAGATATCCATACCAATGGCAGCAGGATTTTGGCGCCTGATTTTTGTGATTGCCTCTGCGATGACATTATCAGGTATTAATGCTTTACCTGTATTGGTAATGTCTTTTTCGTCAAAAGTAACAACTAGTACGCGCTTTTCAGGTGGTTTTTGCGGACGCATCGCAAAAAACTGCTCTAGTGTTGCCCATTCTAATAGCTGAAACCATCCCAACAGACTCCCGGCAACAATCATGATTGCTACGCTAGGAGATGTTATTAAGACAACACGCCATTGCCAAAGTCGTTTTTTTAGTTGGAACCACATCCGCAAGCTTTGAAGTTAAAATTTAAAATAATTACAATTGGGAGTTGGTGTTAGTTTACCAACGGTTCGTTTGCAATTGCATTCAAACCAACCGAGTCTAGAAGTTCTTGCCAAGATGTTGCTAATAGCTGGTTATTAGGTTGATTCATTCGCAATTGTGCCAAAGTTGCAAGCGTATCGTACCAAATGCCTGTCTCAGCTAGTTTAGATACAGAGTCTAGGGTTATAGTTTTACTGTTATTTCTGATGTTAGTTTTATATTCAACGCGACGAATCCATCCACTTACAAATGGGCTGTCTGGCTCTAAATCTGCGGTACATATCATTACCAAAGACCATTTGTAATTTTTATTCGCTTTTAGTCCAGGTGCATCGGGTGGTAGTTTTAGCTGCATTACACCTGGTTGAGATGGCAGCTTGATATCTGTCTGGTAAACATTATTATTTTTTTCATCTTGAACGCTAAAAAATGCTTTACGTGCGGTTGTTTGCGGAATATAAACAAACACTGTTGGATGTTCGGTCAACGTAAAGCCAATGTTAGTTGTTGTTGGTAACACTACTGTTACAGACTTACCAATACCAGTACGTGCAGAACTACAAGCGGTAGTTTCACCAAAAACAGTTCGTGACGCTCCTCCCGCAGTATCTTTTGGTGCTGGCTCTCCAGGTGGTCTGAAAGTTATTTTTCCTGCCATACTAGGTACTGATAGCAGGGCTATGGCTATCAATGTTACTAGTGCGGCTCTCAACACCCGTAAATACATGAACGAATGTTTATGGCTTTTAGGCATAAAAGACTTAACTCTGAGCAATTTATGCAAAACTATATTGACTCTAATTTACTAGAATATCAGTAGACGTTGGGATACAACAGTCTATTTATATCACTTATTCTATGACATCCGTGCAATTGCGCGAATTATCATTATATATACTTTTACCGCCCTTACAATTGCAACAAATCAATAAAGAAACCTGGTTTCGCTCGCAAAATCTTCATATTGATTACAAGATGTAAATAAAGAAACCCGGTTTCTAGGGTTTCTAGCTAATGCTTTGCTTCGCCTCTTATTCTTACAAACTCAGCAATACCAGCAATTATTGCAGATACAGCGATGAGAATTACACTTAAAGCATTAATGTCTGGTTTCACACCTGTACGAATGCGACTAAATATTTCCATCGGCAATGTACTGGCGCCACTACCAGCGGTAAAAGAGGCAATTAAAAAATCATCCAAGCTTAGTACAAAAGCTAGCAAACAACCAGCTATAATCGCAGGTGTTAACTGTGGTAGCAAAACTTTGGTAAATGCTTGTAATGGCGTGGCGCCTAAATCAAGCGCAGCTTCTTCTAAATATGGGTTAAGATTATTTAGCCGTGAAGATACGACTAAACCCACGTAAGCAAGGCAAAAAACTATATGCGCTGCAACAATTGTTGAGATACTTAAAGGCACAGCAAACGCAGCTAAGAAAACAAGTGTTGCAACTGCAATCGCAATATCAGGAATAATTAGAGGTAGATAAGCAATACCTTGATATAAACTTTTACCAGGGAATCTATAGCGCGCTAAACCCACTGCCATCAATGTTCCCAGCACTCCCGATATTGCCGTTGCACTGAAGGCAACCATCAAGCTGTTTCTTAACGCTGACCCTAGACGCTCATCACTAAATAATTTTTGATACCAAGTTAAAGTAAATCCTTGCCAAGCAGCACTATAAGGTGATTGGTTAAAGCTATAAAAACCAAGCACTATAATTGGTAGATACATAAAAAGGAACATTAGCAATGAGAAAACCGCCTGCCATGATGCGACACGCGGCTTCTTAGTAGTTAATGGTATACTCACGTTTTTATTTAATCAGAATATTTTTACCCAATCTAATTTCGTTGATATCATATATATGATACCATGTCAAGTCTATTATAAATACTAGTTGTTGATACAAGTTAATATACCGTTCTTGAACGTTTTGCAGAACGTGACAAACAAGATTCAAGATATTCACAATTTTCACACTCTATTTCTTTACCAGGGTTTCGGCAACCACACGGTGGATTAATATAGCAGCTTGAAGCTTTATTCTGAGTACATTTATCGGCAGTCATGCGTAAACAAACCAAAAAATCGTTAATTAACATAAGCGTCGAGTCAAATTCCCGTATATACACCTAATTGCTGTATATATTATACTAAACACGAACAATTAGAAATTTTATTTTCTCAACTATAATTATCAAGATTTTAAATGATTATTTCTTCATCCCTAAAGCATGTATGGCGCCATCTCAAGTTATATTTATTAGTCTAGTTCAAAGATATTAAGGATATATACTTACTCGTACCTCTAAAGTTACACTAGTCGATTGGGCAAAAACTAAGACTTTAGTTGGTGGTAAAAGTCTTACTGATGAAGGATTAAATGTGTAAATGATTTATTTAGATTGTAAAGAGCGTTGTTTAGAAATTTTTATATAGCATTATGAGTAGTAATTCCCACGAACCTATCAATCAACCCGTTAGTGTAGATAGACATTCCAGAAATGAGCCAGACGTAAACGAAAGACATTTAACGGCGAACCCTGGAGATAAAATTGCTGATGAACCTCAGTCGATTCAGGAAAAATCTAAGCAAATCGCCGTTGATTCTCCAGATATTACAGGAGACCATATTACTGTACCTACCTATTTTGTCGCAGAAGATGAAAATGGTGAACAGAAAGCACTTCATCACGTTAAAGATGCAGAAGAAATATCTGACTTAATTCGTAAAGCGCGCGTAGATGAAAACGGTGAGAGAATTTGGTAAGTTCTTAAAGATATATCGATTCTGAATGTGAAAGCATAGCAAACTAAATAGTGGAAAGTTATTTGTGAAGAAAGGAAGCAGTTCATTCTAGTTCTCCTTTCTTCTTTTTATTAGAATCCTAGAAACCCGGTTTATTTTGTTATATTGTAAAAAAAATATTTTGTTTTCTATCTTGAGTTATAAAAGTTTATAACTATTTATTAAATATTTTATTCCTCATGAAAGGGGTTAAAAGTTATATGAAATGCTGCACTAGAGAAAGAAGCTAGTACAAACGATATTAGAACACTCAAGAATTACTGAAGAATTAAAGGTTAATTTTAATGGTTAATTTACTTAACAGCGATAAACTAAGCTATCGCAGCACTCAAGAATTGAAGAATGAACTTTTGGATTTGGTTAAAGACAAAGACACAGAAGCATTAAAGAGCAAAGTTTTATTTTATCAAAATGAACTGCTAGCATATTTTGAAGAGTTAAGCAAACGTAATCCACATCCAGTAGTTGAAAATCAAATACCTATAGTACTTGGTGTTTGGACTCCAGTTTGGTCAACAATACCATTTCATGATGTATTACCTGGACGTATTCACTCGTCATCATATCAGATTTTTCACGCGGATGGATTGTATGCTAACATCGCGCGTTACGCACCTGGTCAGCAATCATCATTATTAAAACAAGTCTCTGCAAAGCTTCCAGCTTATGACTTGATGGTGATGCAAAAGTATGAGGTAAAAAATAACCAGTGGTATATTCAAAATGTGGGAATATTCCAAGCGTTTAGAAACAGAGATATACCCCTAACGATTGATGATGCGGATGAGTGGTTTACTAACGTTGTAAACACAAAAATCAAAGACAAGTATCAAAATGGCGAATTGGCTAGTACTCTAAAGCTGGAAAATTTAGACAGAACTACAGTTCGGAAACTTGAGAAGACTTATTTGGCAACTCCTGCGCTAGAACACGTATATGTCGATAACGACTTACGACTGGTCAAAACTCAACGCGAGCAAAATCAGCGACCTAGTTATACAATTGCAATTCGTAGACGGTAATATTTCTTCAAGTGCGGCGCCGACGACTCTTGTACGCTTGTATCTTAGTCTGTAAGTAGAGAATTATAATAGGTTTATTTTAACAGTAAACCGAATCTACTTATTTTATATGGCTCAATTAACGCAAAAAGTTAAAGAACTCATTACAAAAGCGAGAATTGTCAGCTTTGCTCAATGGCAACAAACGCACTCAAGCGAAGCTGTACAGATATTTCAAGCAGCAGATGACGCAGGCAAGTATCTGACAGATGAAGAGTTGACTTTTATTGAGTCGCTCACACCGCAGAGCAGTGAATTTATTTCGGTTGTGAAATACTTACGCGACCATGTTACTGAAATTATAAACGAAGCCCGCGAACAAGTTTTAACTACTTTTCCTGATATTACTAGTCCAGGTGGTAGTCTTTATCCAAGCGAGCGGACGGCGGCTTGTTGGCGTGATTTTTGGCACTTTGAACGCTGTATTACTTACGGTATTGCTGGGCAACATGTTGAATATACTAGTTCTGAAGGATTGCATTATATGGAACTTTTGTATCAAGAGTTACAAGTACCTTTAGATGCGATGGTGGTGGGATTAGAAGGACTGAAAGCTGCAAGTTTAAGAACATGTGAAGAAAGTCAACTATCTCTGGCGCCATATTTCGACCATTTAATTCAAAAAATGGCAGCTTTTAAGAATTAGGTGGGCTTGTTATAAGGTGCGTGAAGGCTACCAGGTTACTTGCTTCGTTGTAAAATTGTTGATAGCCTTCACGCACCCTACTCTATGTCTACCTCAGAATTTCAGCAATTTTTTGATGATTGTGTTGGTAACTGGTCTACGGAACGTACATATCATTATTTAACACAGCAAGAAGTCGAGCGTTCACACACCAAGTTTGTCGTTGAACCAATAACAGAGTCGCTTAAGCTGAAAGTGCTTGCAGATAATGCTTTTAGCGTCCCACCTCATGTTAATAGTTTACCTGGGTATCATCTCAAGTTTGAAACTGTTTCAGAAAAAGGTGAGAAAGTTTCGCAGCAGTTGAATATGTTATTTGTGACACAAGAACAAGAGTCAAATTTTTTACAAGGAAAATATTTAAGAGACCGCGCTTACGAGGAAGAACGACCAATTATTGCTGATTTTCGCTTTGATAACACTAAGCGTGAACTACTGATGACTACTAACTATACTCGTGTAATCGCGGTTGACTCTATTACCATGATTAATCCGAGTTTACGTATTCGCCGTATATTAACATATCGGCGCCCGACAGAAGGAGAAGCTCTATCGGATGTTGTATTGGTAGGGTTTGGAGTTGAGCAGAAGGGAATATGAGTGAGTGGGGGGGAGTCTGTATTCCCTCCGGTATAATAAAAATTGACAATTTTTAATAAACATCGTCCCAAAGGCATACGAAAATGAGAAAAGAGAAAGATGTTTTGAAGTATATAACTTGCAAATCATCGCAACCAAGGCATTTTCAGTGCTTGCGCGGATGTTGTCCTTGGTCAGAAATGATTTAAGTTTTGTAAACATCTCTTCAGAATCAGGCTCAAATTTCTTTTAACAGGAGATTTTAACCAATGGCGTTTAAACCAGCATCACGATTAGGAGTAGCTTTATTTGATGAGACTCTTGATGTCTCTATATCATGTATTTGCTAATTAAACATCACCCGCAAGGGACTTAAGATGACAAGTTTTAGATATCAATGATAAAGTGTAAGGAGTTATACCCTAATTCAAAAAAGCGACTATCCGTGCGATAGTTGGCATGTAACACAGTTAAAGTGGTTTATTTCAAGGGAGGCGTAACGAGAAAACGGGGTAATTAGGAGTAATTCTAATAATTCCGGGTTATGCCCACACTCAACGTAGAACTGTTCCTTCTACGGAGCGGGATAAAACCCTTTTAGTCCGCTTACAGGTCAGGACTCAATGAGGTTAGCCAGTTTCAAGCGTCGGTCAAGGATGAAAACGATTTTTCCCACTGTCGTTAAACCGAAGACTATCAACAAGCCTGTAAGCTGTGTCGAGGCAAACGTTACCTAGTAATAGAGATTAGTCACAACCATGACTACCAATTTAATTTTCGTACTATCGATATTCTTTCACTACTATTGACTCTGTTAACGAAGTTTGTCCGTTATCCGAAGGATATCCCAAAGGGTAGGACGAATTACTCCAAAAAATCGCCACCTAATAATACGGAGAATTTTGATGTATGGTATAGCAACTACTATTTAATCGTTTGTCACAAAGTATACAAGGTATTGCCGAACTGGAGGAAAAGTTCTAAACGTTACGATGTCTTCACTAGATATCAAAAAGAAAATAACCTCGCTGTTAACTTTTCTTGCTGCTTGAATCGTGCTTGGCATGACTTTAATTTTTAGTTATAAACATTAAGTTGTAAAAGGGCATGGTTATAAGCAAGTCAAGATTTGAAATATTTTAATCTACTTTAAAAACTTGTTTTGTGATGAATATTATTGAATTCCTTGAGCTATTGTTGGGACGATGGCGGTCGCAACGTAATTCGTTGAAGATAAGAGAATATTAAATTTTGAAAAATTTAGGCTACAACAATATAGTAAACATTTCTTTTTGGTTTTTTTGATATGACTATATCACTGACCAGTCAGAGTGCAAATACTAGTCATTTGTTGACTCTAGCGCAGTGGATGACGGTAAATTTTAGTAATCCTAATCTTGCGTTTGCGAATTCTAAACAATATGCCCACATCCACGTTTTGTTTCGACCTTTACCATTCAATTGCTTTACTGCTATTGGCTTTTACTCCGAGCAAGTTTATGATTATGGTTTATGGGCGCCATATTCGATGGTGTTTAGACACGAAGGTAAGTATTTAGGGGGAATATAGAAGAATCAAACAATAAATATTTAATTCCGCGTAAGGGTCGCCAAACTCCAGTCGTTAGTGAACTAACACTAACAGAAAATGCTTGGAATAGCCTACATAAAGGCATGGATGTAGAAACTCCTGAACAAATATGGGGTTCAACACCTAGACCTTTATGTTTTGAAAAGAAACAAAACTTTGCAAACTAAGTACCTGCGGTGAGCGATTTATGTTAATGCAATTAGAAACAAAGAGTGCCAAAATGTTGCCGCCACAGGCTGAAAGAAAGATGCGTTGCTGGGTTCGCAGTCGCCATCTAATTTGTTCGGGTCACTTTTTCATATTTGAAACTGTGGAATACACGACTATTGAGCGCTTTGCAGAATGTGTTGCAGCACTGGGAGGCACTTTAATCTCAGTTGAACCTATCAACAAAATCTGGATGGGCGCCCATCGTCAAGTGATTCTGTATCAAGCCAAAGCGAGTTTACATACTCCTCATCACACCTTGAAACAATACTGGATTAAATACGGTGGTTTCTATACCCGTTTTGATGAGCGATGTTAATGTAATGTTTAATCATTGACCAATTCATTTCATTGATGTACAATTTTATCGCTAATAGCTGGTGGCTAGTTCTTTGCCTGTGGTTGACTATTAGTCATTGGTTATTAGCTATATTATAAAAACCTAGAAACCCGGTTTCTATACAGCCACTAAACTAAATTGGTTTTTCCAGAAATAGCAACGAGATAAAGAAATCACACATAAAGATAGCGACCCAAGAACTAACAACTGCTGCGGTTGCCGCTTCTCCAACTTGCTTAACTCCTCCTTTAGTAACGAGTCCCCAACTACAACTATTAACAGCAACCATCGTGCCAAAAATAAATGACTTGAGTAAAACGATTAGCAAATCAGATGTTGATAAAAGGGTTCTAATTGATTCTAAAAAAACTTCTGGAGCAATTTGGTAAAACTGTGCGGCAACAAAAATACCACCAAGAACTCCCACCACTAAACCAAAAATAGTAGCAATGGGCACCATCAAGGAACAGGCTATCACTCTTGGAACAACTAAATAATTAATTGGGTCAGTTTTGAGCATATAAAGAGCATCAATTTGCTCAGTAACTTTCATCGCACCTATTTCTGCTGCAAAAGCAGAACCCACTTGTCCTGCAATAATGCTTGATGTTAAAATTGGCGCCAATTCTCGACAAAAAGCTAAAGCAAAGGCGCCTCCAACGCTTTCTACAGCACCATATTTAACTAACTCCCTCGCAGTTTGAATGGTAAAAATCATACCTGCAAAAAAGTTAACAAGTAACACAGGAGACAGAGAATCAGGCCCGACTTTGACCATGTGTTCCATAACCTTGCTGTAGCAGGTTTTTCCTTGGATAAAGCGTAACCAAACTTGACCGAACAGTAGTACAGATGCAATGAAATGTACAAAACCATTTAGGGAATTAACGCTCTGCTTTTGTTGCAATTTTATAGCCATTATCACAAAGTATTTTTGCAACTATGTTAGCGTTTATTTTGTAAATTGTTGTAAAGAAACAATTATAATATATAGAGACACATACGGGTATGTATCTCTACAGTTTTCGTGTTGAAAGTCGAGAATACAGGATTATCTTAACAATTCTTAACAATCAGCTTTTGCACGAATTAACCAATCCGTATCATTGGCTGCAATTTCTTTACCACTTGTATCGCCTAATTTTTATAATGCGATCAAAACAGCGTATTTTAGATATTACTTGTTCTAAATATAGTTGTATTTCACTAGTAAAAGTTCACAAATGCTTAACTTAATTTTACTTGTAGTAGCGCTAAGATTAGTTACGCTATTATTGACATGCGACCAAAAATCAAGCTGTTGCGGGTAACAAATAATTTTTATGCACACACCAGAAGCTAACCCAGAAACGAGCAAAGAAACAAAACTTTACGAAACTGATTTTTACGCATGGACTATTGAACAAGCATCTTTGCTTCGTAATAAGGAATGGAGTCAAATAGACCTACACAACTTAATTGAGGAGATTGAATCATTGGGTAAACAGCAACGACAAGAACTCCGAAATCGTTTGAGCATATTAATAGGACATTTACTAAAATGGCAATACCAACCACAAAACCGGAGTCGTAGCTGGTTAGCAACAATACGGGTACAGCGTCGTGATATATCACGCTTGCTTAAAGACAACCCAAGTTTAAAATCATATATAGATGGCGCCATCTCAGAAGCTTACGAAAATGCCAAAGACTTAACTATGGGGGAAACAAACCTACCGAAAGAAACATTTCCGTCAAATAATCCGTACACAATAACATCAATTATTGAAGACAGCTTTTACCCTGGTGAACCAAGTGATTTGGAGTAATCCAATAAATTAAACAAAGTAATATAACTTTACAATTAATAAGTACATAATAATTAAAAAAATTATATTAGAGGTGCCATTGCACAGGATAGAGTCATGAAGACTCGGAAACTCGCTCAACGGCAGCATTAGCGTTAATGAAAATTGTGGATACCCGTGCGATGGAACTATTACAAATAGCTTTAACTCAGGAAAAAGAGGCGACCTCTTGCTTTTCCGAACATACAGCTAGAAGTAAAAAAATATTCAGTATATAGTATAGTGAGTTAGTTTTGCCAATTAAGCAAGATATTTTTATATTCGTCAGTCAAACCAAGATTATATAGAGCAGCTTCTTTGATGCTGGTTCTACGTTCTTGCGCCAACTTTGTTAAAATTTCATTTGGAGTAGCTAGGTTTTTAGCTATTTCTTTTAATACTAACCAATGCTCATTTTGAATAAGCGCCATTTTCATAAGCGTCTCTGGTGGTGTTTTTTGATTACCAGCAACGTAAATGCGTACTTTGCGAATATCACATATCGATAATTTTTCTAGCGCATGAGAATTGACTTCATCACTTACTGCAATTTGAGCAAAGATAGATTCACAGTCTTTGTGCTGCCTGAATTTATTTAAGAGAATATCTATAATATGTATAGGCGCCTGGGGATTATAGATAATAGCTTCACTCACCTCAAGATTTGGGTCGTATGCCAATTTTAATATCAATCTTGTAGGAGTATTAGGATTTTTCGCAACATACTTCCGAACATCAAAACTCTTATCTGCTGCCAATTTTTCTAATACGTGAACTGGTGTATTTAGATTGCGTGCAACAGCACAGCGAGTAGATTTATATTCATCTGTTGCTAACTGTTCTAAAAAATTTAAAGGTGTATTTGGATGTTTAGCAACACAATAACGAATCGACGAGTCGTAGTCCTTGATAAGCTGTTGCAATACAAAATCAGGCGCCAAACCTTTGTATATTTCTACATCTTGATTTGTTTTATTAGAGTAATACTGGTCTAAAATATAATCGCGCAAACTGTAAAGTGTATTTAAAGGTATTTGTCGGAAAAAATTCGGATTTTCTAGCACTAACAACGATAATATAGGGTTTTTGAGAAATTGAAGAGGAAATCTTTTGCCTAGGTTACACAATATTTCTGTTGGAGTGTTGGGATTAGCTGTAACATTAGCCAAAATAATATTATCCTTACGTCTTGCCATAATTTCAAGCAATTCTGGTGGGCAAGCCGGATTCTCAGCAATTAAGCGTGCTAAATCCAGATTTTTTTGGGATAATTCTTGAAGACGTTCAAAGGAAACCTCGCCACTCATAACTTCCTTTACAAGGCTATCAAAATCAGGCAACTTTGCTTTCATACTCGAATATTAAATGATATTTGTACGGTGGGCAGTGCCCACCTTACTATTTTATTTACCAAATAATGCTTTTAAATCCAAACCGGAATCTTGTACCCAAACTGATACAGAACCACCTTTACAACGAAACTCAGCCCAACCTTGGTCATTGGTATAAATTGGCTCTTTGATATGTTCGGTGATATCAATAAATTTGGTTTTGCGTTTACCAACTTCCATCCATTTAGAACCTTCGCCGCCATCACTCATAATAACAGCCATCGCTTTGGGGTGTTTTTCATTACCTAAGCGTGTCCAGCCGATAGTATTAAAATGGTCAAAGTATTCGTATTGCGAACCGTGGGCGTAATGTTGACGCGCGTAGAGTAATTTATCTATTATCCAACTATGTGAAGGCATGTGGATATCATATCCTTTGTCCTTGTAATCGGTGCCGTAGTAATCAGCATGGAAAACGCAAGGGTATCCTTGAGCGCGTAGTAAGATTATTGCGTATGCGAGAGGTTTAAACCAAGGTTCAACGACAGACTCTAGTGCTTGGAGTGGTTGAGAATCATGGTTTTCTACGAATGTAACAGCATGAGTTGAGCGTTGTTGCATTAAAGTGCCGTCTAAAATGCGACGCATATCGTAGTTACCACCTGACTTGCTAGCATAGTGAAAGTTGTAATGTAAAGGAACATCAAAAACTGACATCCTGGCGCCAACTGAGTCGATATACCACTTTAAAGTATCAACATCAGGAACCCAGTACTCACCGACAACGAATAAATCTTTACCAACATACTTTTCTAAATCATCCAACCATAAGGGAAAGAACCAAGAGGAAATATGTTTTATCGCATCTAAACGAAATCCATCAACACCAGTTGTATCTAAATACCACTTACCCCAATCAGTAATTTCACGGCGTACCCATTCATCTTGAAAGTCTAAATCGCAACCCATCAAGTAAGCAAAATTGCCTTTTTCAAGAGCTACATAATCATCAAATCTTTTACCCTCTACCAAATAAACAGTCCCACGGTCATCAGATTTATACTCGTTGTAATCAACACCATCGAAATGCCACCAATGCCATTCAAACTGAGAATACTTGTTTTGGCGCCCAGGAAAATGAAAATGAGTATAGCTTTTAATTTCTTCTAAACCGCCTTTAGGACTTTGCCTGTTATCCTGTGGGAAAGGGGTAGCTTTAAAGACTTCGCTCGTGTCGGCGCCTATTTTATGATTAAGAACAGCATCAGCATAAACTTGTATCCCTTCACGATGGAGTGCTTTAATTGCATCAAGATACTGTTGACGAGTTCCATACTTAGTGCGAATAGACCCTTTTTGGTCAAATTCTCCTAAATCATATAAATCATAAACACCATAACCAACATCGTGTCCTCCCCCAGTTCCTTTATAAGCAGGAGGCAACCACATCGCCGTGAAACCCTTCTTTTTCAACTCATTGGCATTGTTTTTCACTTGATTCCATAGACTACCATCGCTACTGTTGTACCAGTGGAAGTACTGCATCATCACGCCGTTAATTGCCATGATTTACACCTACATATAGGTCAATGTTGCAAATTATGACTTTAGCTTGTTGATTGGTCAAGCTGATTTAACCACTGGGCGCCGTCGTAATTTTGGAGTGGTTCGACTTGGTACTACTGGTTAAGTTAACCAGTAGTACCGTTTATATTGATTGCTTAAATATAGTAAATTAGCACTACCGTTGGAATTAACCAGTAGTACTTTTAGTTGTTGCAATGTTATAATCATCAATGATTTTCCACGGTTATCTCTGAATAGCTTTATTGAAAGGGGTTTACAATTTGGAGTTGCTTAGAAACTACTAAACCGCTATGCATATCTTCAGAATAAAGTATAGATGCACCAGAGATTAAAGCACTTGCTACAATCAAACCATCCCAAAAGGAAAATCCATACTGGCTCCTAAGCTGACTGGCTTGCATTAAAGTATCAGAGGTCAAAACCGCAACATCACAGCCTAGTTCAAATTCTTCAATCACTTTGCGAATTTGGACTTCATTAAACCCAGCTTTCTTAACCAGATTTACGCAAACCTCATTCACTACTTGCGTACTCACCACTAAATCTAGTTGTTGCAAAACATTTGATGCCAACTGACGTTTTCTAAAACGTTCTTCAGCAGGAATCCGTTTATCTGAGGTTAGCCAGTACAGCCAAACATTAGCATCTACAAAACACCGTGACCCTTTCATGAACTACCGTTCGTTCGCCTCTTCGCGACTTAATAAATTTTCAATCTCAACAGGATTACTGGCAAGTTCAGCCAAAAAGCCAGTATCAACGATTCGCTTCCTCTTCTCTTTTTTTACAACGACAACTTTAACGTCTTCAGCATTTATAACATCATCTTGATAAGCTTGAGGAATCTCTATTATTCCATCCTTAACCGTAACCTTAAATTCAATAGACTGCATTGTTTGTTTCTCCATCAAAAGTAAAATTATTTAGGCTTCTAACCTTAATTGTAAAGTTAAGCTTTAATGCTTGACTAATAATTCAACATCAAGGGTATTGAAGAAGCATTATTTTATAACATAACATCAGAGCATCCTTAAAAATGAAGATATTCAGTATCTACCTCTTCCTTACTATATAGTTCACTTTTTACACTAATCAGTATATAACTTTTAAAAAATATTTACAATAAACATGCACTACTGTTGAGTAGATTAATATCTTTACAAAAATTTACAGGCTATTAAGCGTGTTAATACATAGCCACTAAGGTGATTAACACCACATTCAAGGTTAACGATAAACCTGTTATATCCTCAACAATAGGCTCGGAATTTTGAATCATTTGTTGTTAATAGCTCTATTGTGACGATGTTAAATGCACACTCTCAGTATTTAAACCGAATGTCTCAGTAATTTGTCCTACACTGGCGCCTAATTTCTGGTCAGAGAAAACAAGTAGTACTGTTGATGGTTGTAGCTCAAACGGCGCAGCTTGGTACTACTGGTTAAGTATAAACCAGTAGTACCGCCCTTAATTCCTAACTATCAGCTACAATGAAGCTCTTTGTTGGGTCACCAGAAAGGGAAAACTACGTTTACGTTCCTCGACACCAACCTACAAAGAGCTTATGATATTGTTGCTATTGGCAGTCGGTGCGTGACGCTACGAGTCTTATCATTACGTTCAAATTTTTTCATAGCGTCACGCACCCTACGTTTTATCAAAGCAAAACGCCTAAGAATTTTTTATATCCTTGTTTTAACTTTAGCTTGGCGCCTGTTTCAACAATGCTACCGTGAGCCATAATTACTCTATCAAAGTCCCACTCAAATACTTTTTGAAATGATTGTTTTACTTTTTGTGTTTCATTTGAGGCAAGTTTTTCTAAAAAAGATGGCGCCAGTTTTCCGTATATTCCTAATAATCTTGCAGCTAGCTGTGTTTTAAAAGTAAAGTTGCCATCAAAATGAAAAGCAGTATCAGTAAGTATCAAAGTGCGACTATCTCTATGGAAAAATCCGTATTCGTTGAGTGTTGAGGCGCCACTTATATCAAGAACTTTAAATCCATCTATTAGTAAATATTCTACTTGATTATCAATGCTTCCTTCGTTATCGTTTAGAAGTTGGGCAAAATCAAGATTTGGTAATTTAATATTTAGTCCTTTTGGAATAATCAGCTTTGAATATGGGTAAATTGCTTGAAACTCTGAGATAAAAAGGTGGTGGTAAAGATTTGGAGCAATAATGTAAGCAACTTTATCAATTTTATTGAGTTGGTGAATAATTTGGTCGTCTGGTTTGATTGGAGAAATAATCATCAATCCAGATTCTAAGCGAATAACTGTCATTCGGGCGCCGACTTCTAACCCCCAATATTTAAATGGCTGTTCGGCAACCCAAAGGTTCTTATCTATTTCTCTAAGCATAATTTACACGCTTCTTATAGTATTTTTGTAATTACTTCCATCGTTTCCTTTGATGAAACAACGGGGATTATCTCGAATTCTCCTAAATCTTCCCACTCAAGTACCCACTGCTGGAATAAACGTAAATCATCACATTCCATAAGCTGAAAGCAGCGTCCAAAGTTGACTTCAACCCAACTATCTATATATCGCAACCCTTCTGGCATCATTCGCCCTTTCTCTTGAAATCGGCGATATATATCTTTGGCTTTGCCATCTTTGAATCGCTCGACTACCATAAACAGCATATTGTCTCCTTAATTCAGACGAAGACGAAACTTGGTTAATCCTGGGAATCCGTTATCGAAATACTCGGCACCAAAGCTAATGTACAATTTAAATCCCAAGGATTCATAAGTACGACGAGCGAGTTCATTACCGTTGATAATCATAATCCCAGCGTGAGAATGTCCTTTTCCTCGTCCTTCTTCTAATAAAGCTTTAACCAACATTTTCCCTAACCCTCGACCGCGCGCTTCTGGTATAACTGCAACTGTCTCGATAATCCACGGCGCCTGCGGTTTAAAGACTATATTACGAGGTTCTTTTCCAAAAGTTTCTTCGTAATTCAAGCGAAACTTCGTTATAGTTTCATCTGACCATCCAAGTAATTTACTAACATCCTCAAAACGCGATAAATTCAAGTAACGGTAATCATCTTGGTTCGGTAGATATCCCGCTGCTGCTGCAACAGGTTTATTATTTTCTTCCAAAATACGAAAATCTTCTACATTTCCCCAAGCTGATGCCGAAGCTGTTAAAACCGCTTCAAGAAATTTAATCGCACTAGTCCCTGTCCCTTGCAACATATCATCCCAAGGACTGTGGTTTAGCGGTGGAAGTGTAGCTTCGTAACTGGTTAGAGCCAAAAATGGAATATCTATTAATGTTGCTTTTCTAGCTCTAAGTATGTTGCTGCCGGAGTGTTGCAATAAATCACTCATGGAAAACTGAGATAATATACATACTGTTGGTATGAATTTAAGATACATACTGTTTGTATGCCTGTCAAGCCCCGCCAAACGAAGAAACGTACTAAAGCTGAACAATCTGCTGAAACTCGCGCAATGTTTATTAGTGTCGCACGGCAGTTATTTGCGTCTCAAACTTATGCGAATACTAGTACTGAACAAATTTTGTCAAGTACAAATGTAACTCGCGGCGCCTTGTATCATCAATTTGCTGATAAAGCTGATTTATTGCGTGCGGTATGCGAACAGATTCAGCAAGAGATAGTGAAAGATATAAATGCAGCAATCGAAAAAGCTGTAGATTCTTTTGATGCATTGATTATTGGGTGTGATGCATTCCTAGAAGCTGTAGCAAAACCAGATATACAACAAATTTGGTTGATTGACGCACCCGCAGTTTTGGGTTGGGAAGAATGGAACCGTTTAGATAGAGAATATGGGTTTGGATTATTACTGGAGGGAGTCAAGCAAGCAATTAAGGATAGGGGACTGAAGTCTAAATCTTCTGAAGCAGTAGCTGTGGTGCTGAATGGCGCCATTAATGAAGGTGTAATTTGGGCTGCGCGCTCAGATAATCCAGTTGAAAAGCTGGCAGAAGTTCGTAGTACTTTGCATGAAATATTACAAGGATTACGTATTTAACTAATGCCGTTATCGTTACTTGTGTTGAATAAATTAATTTGGAAGTTAACACTCAGCCAGAACTCCAGTATTATTAGTAACTATTGTTTATCTAAATATAAAGAAGTAAAAATATAGTATGCTTGTCCTACGCGATTACCAAGAGGAACTCGTGTCAAAAACACTTGGCGCCTGGTCTGGTGGAACTCGGAAAGTTTTACTACAACTCAGCACAGGTGGTGGTAAAACGGTTATTTTTGCAGCAGTAGCTTCTCAGTTCGCACGACACCAAGAAGGGGTTTTAGTTATTGCCCACCGGGAAGAATTAATTTTACAGGCTGCGTCAAAGTTGGAATGTGTTACAGAACAGGCGCCGGGTATCATCAAAGCTGGCTATAAACCAACTGACTCGTTGATACAAGTTGGTAGTATTCAAACTCTTGCGCGTCGTAAAAATTACCCCTTAGCCGGATTGGTTATTATCGACGAAGCACACCATGCGTCAGCAAATAGTTATCGTAAATTAATTGAAGCTTACCCGAATGCACTAATTCTGGGAGTAACCGCGACACCACGACGGGAAGACGGTTACGGACTGCGTGATGTATTTGATGAGTTAATTTGTTCAATTAGTACAAAAGAATTAATTACTCTTGGATATTTGACTGATTACAAGTTAATTGCTGGATTTAAATACTCAAAGCATAAAGTACCAAAAAAACGTGATTTTACGAAGAAGGAATTATCCGAAGTCGCCCAAGATTATAAACCCGAAGAAGTTTTAAAACAATGGAATAATTTTGGTGATAATAAGAAAACTATAATATTCGCGGTTGATATAGCACACTCCAAATCTATAACTACTCGATTTTGCATGAATAGTATTGCTTGCGAACACATCGATGGAGAAACGAACCAAGACGAACGTAAGGAAATTTTAGATAGATTCCGTAAAGGCGCCACACAAGTAATTTCCAACTGTGCCATTTTAACCGAGGGATTCGATTGTCCCGATTCGGAAGTCGTAATTATCGCGCGTCCAACGACAAGCGTTACCTTATGGTTACAAATGATAGGGCGTGTATTACGTCCTTATCCTGGTAAAACTCATGCAGTTATCATCGATATGACTGATAACTGGTATAGGTTGGGGCGTCCATGTGACCACAGGGAATGGAGTTTAGAACCTATAACATGTGACCCCGATACAATGGGCACCCGCTGTTGTCCCAGTTGCCATCATGTATTTAAACCGATGCCCGCTTTAATTCGTACATTTGAGATTTTTAATACGAAACAGTGCGAATTTTTTACTACTTATGAAGCCGATTGTGCTAACTGTGGTAAAGCGCTTCGATGGGTATTAGAAGAGGGGCGAGTCGTCGAAGGTGGTGGTACGCCTATGATTGCCTCTTGCGAAGGCGCCGAATGGTTGGAAGTTCCAGCTAGTGTACGTCCTGCGGTGTTACGTCCTATTGTTGAGAATAAAAAAAGGAAATATCGAGGTAATAAAACATATACAGAAAAAGTGCAAGCTATTAAATACTGGATTGAAGAAAACATCGACGTAAATTTAGACGAAATTAAATATGCCCTAACTTTAATGGATTTGAATGCATCACAGCCGTTTGTACTCAGTAATGTATTTGCGTCTATTGCTAATAAAATAAGAACATCTTCTGATTGGGACGATGTAGTTCAATATATGTCTTCTCGTTCTGATGATTTAAAAAAAGCAGTTTGGGAAAAATTTAGTGTAGAAGAAAAACAGAAGTTAACTAGATGGAAAAATCGTTACACCGAAGAACTCGCTGTCTGGGGAAGTGAAGAAAATCTTAGGGTGATACAAAAAGATTTGGAAGCATGTGAAAAATTTGAGATGTTCGAGGAATTGTGGCAAATATATAATAAAACAGCAATACGCGACGCATCGAAGCATATGACTGGAGAAAAAGGCGCCGATGTACAAAGATGGATTTCGAGAATGGATTATCTAAGAGAATTAAACAGCATCAATAAAAACGGCGTCTTTTCTTGAATTAAAGGCGCCCTTATAGAGCGGGGGATTTAGGGGGATTTCTTTTGTACAAGTACAATTACTCTACTATCTGATTTAACAACTTGAATACCGTTTTTTAGTACTATCATGGGAATTTTCCAGTACGAGTGACCGCAAATAACCAGTAGCTTAGTATTTTTATTTATTTCTTCTAGCTCTAACCTTATAGAACTTTTGCCAAGTAAGTTGTGCCTTGGATAGTCGGGACCTTCGTGTAATACTAAAATGTCAGGCGCCTGTTTGACTAGTTCTCTAATTTCGTGGATAAAGTCATTTTCGCGGCGCCGAAATGGTTTACTTGGTCTTCCAATAATTCCAGAAACGCCTGCTATATTTAGCTCACCGTTTTTTGCTATCTCACCATCAAGGTAGTAAATACCCTTAGTTTGTTTGAAAAGCTGAATATCTTCTTCCTTAGTGCCAAAACTGTCATGGTTGCCTGCTACACCTGCAACCCAGCGAAATTGGCGCCTGAAAGCGTGCCATACTTCGCGTACATCTCCAACAACTCCACTACGCTTATTGGTTTCAGCGTATAAATCGCCTGCTAGTATAACACCTGTGTTTTTGAGTGATGGTATTTTTTGCTGTTCTGCTAGGTTTTCTAGCTCTTCGAGGACAAGATGACCTACGAGTTGTTGATTTTTTGGGTCTATTCCTTGTAAATCGCTGGTTACAATAATCGCATCTAAATGATTGGGTAGAACATCTACCTCCCCTATTAATATAGGTATATATTTCTCAACCAAACTGACACCACCAGAGGCTACTGTTAAGTAGCGTACCTGATGAATCGGTTTGTCTGAGATTTCTAGGATGTACATTGGATATATAATTTTTATTTATAAGTTACCGCATCCAGTGAATGTAGCCACACTTAATATTATTTCACATGATAGTATAAAGGAAGCCGTTGTAAGCACTTGAGTGCTTAAATTATGACAAGCACTGAAGTGCTTACAACGAGTTCTTCATCATAAATTTACGATAAATATTCTTGGCAACGTAGAAAAAACCGGATAAACTGTTTTTGATAATATTCAGTACATAAGTACGCTCTTATAAAGCTTATATTAAGCTACTAGGCCAACCTATTTGGTGTGCCATAATACTACTATGTACTACAAATAATCATAAGGACGCCTGTCGCCAATTTCCCATTCTCGACGGTGCAATACTTCCCCACGAGGAATCACATGGATAACATGCATCAAAATGGAGCATTAGACAGCCAACAGCGTTATACAGCTTTGGTTGAACAGTTAGACTTGATGATACGTGCGCGCTATCCGCTGCTTTATTTAATATGTGTAGAAGAAGAACCTGTTGAGGAAGTATTAACGCAAGTGGCAAAGCAAGCGCAACCCCAAAGGCAAGTTTTGTTCTGGGATATTGTCCGGGGTTGGAGTGACAATAATGCTGATAAAGGTTCTGTCATGGCTGCTTTGGGGCGCATTGCTAAAGCCGATGCTCAAACGGCTACAATGTTTGTGCTGCGTGATTTGCATCCGTTTATCAAAAATCCGACTACAGAGAAAAGTGCCCCTATAGTACGAGAGTTGCGGAATTTGACGCGGGAGTTAAAGCGCGCGCGTAAGACTATAGTTGTTACTAGCCACACATTAGATATTCCTGACGAGTTACAGCAAGAGTTGACGGTAGTTGATTTTCCACTGCCCAGCGTACAAGAAATAAATTATTTAATCGAGCAGCTAGTAGTACCAGACAAATTAAATATAGATGGGTTAGCACGCGAACAGTTAGTTAAAGCTTGTCAAGGTTTGAGTCGAACTCGTATATCTAGGGTTTTGGCAAAAGCGCTAGCAGCTAAACAGCAAGTTAACGAAACAGATATTGATGGTGTTTTAGAAGAGAAAAAGCAAGCAGTTCGCCAAACTGGTATTTTAGAGTTTTTTACACCGAGTGAATCTTTAAAACGGGTTGGTGGGTTAGACCAACTCAAGCAATGGGTACTAATGCGTCAAGATGCTTTTACCGACGAAGCGAGACGTTATGGTATTCCCAACCCGAAAGGGATGTTACTTGTAGGTATTCAAGGAACGGGAAAATCTCTAAGCGCCAAAACTATCGCTCATGAATGGCGCCTACCATTATTGCGTCTTGATTCTGGGCGCCTATTTGGTGGTATCGTCGGTGAAAGCGAAAGTCGTGTGCGTCAAATGATTCAACTTACCGAAGCAATGGCGCCATGTGTATTATGGATAGACGAAATCGATAAAGCCTTTGGTAATATTACAAGCGGTGTTGATGGAGACTCCGGAACATCACGCAGAGTATTTGGTAGTTTAATTACCTGGATGCAAGAAAAAACTAGCCCAGTATTTATTGTCGCAACAGCCAATAACGTCCAAATATTACCCGCTGAGTTATTACGAAAAGGTCGATTTGATGAAATATTCTTTTTAAACTTGCCTAATGAAGCTGAACGACAAGAAATATTTAAAGTTCACTTACAGCGCTTACGTCCGAGTCGCTTGCGTGAATTCAACTTGCCAGCACTAGCAAAACAAACAAATAACTTTAGCGGCGCCGAAATTGAGCAAGTAATAATCGATGCCATGCACCAAGCATTTTCCACAAGAATCAACGGACATCGCCGCGACTTTAACACCGAGGATATACTACAAGCAACATCGCAAACAGTTCCATTAGCAGCAATAGCGCGCGACCAAATAGAAGCACTCAAACAATGGGCAGCACAAGCAGGCGCCAGAGCAGCATCAAACGATATTCAATTAGTAGAGGAGTTAAAACAGTATTCAACACAACAAGGAATCGGACCATTAGAAGTAGATTAAACCAACCAAAACAAATTATGTCACATTTTACAACCATCAAAGTTCAAATCAAAAACGGCGAAGTATTGCACCAAGTATTGCAAGAACTAGGCCACAAAGTCGAATGCAACACCAAAGTACGTGGATATCACGGAGATACCACCCAAGCCGAATATGTAATTCGTCAAAACAACGGTTACGACCTAGGATTTCGGCGTAGTGGCAATAATTATGAAATCGTCGCAGACTTTTGGGGCGCCCAGATTAACCAGCAGAAATTTGTGAACTCAATTACACAAAAATATGCTCATAAAACCTTAATGGCAACAGTACAGGAACAAGGGTTTAACATCGAAGAAGAAGAAGTTCTACAAGATGGAACTGTAAGAGTTGTTGTTGGTAGATGGGCTTAATATATCCGCCTTGGATTTGGAATCCAAGGCTAATAGTAAAGATAAACCAAGCAATAAATAACTAACACTATGTCACACTTTACAAGTATCAAAACCCAAATCAAAAACCGTGACGCATTAGTTACAGCATTAGCCGATATTGGATTTAAAAATATTGAGCTTCACGAAACCGCACAACATTTATATGGCTATCAAGGTGACGTGCGCGCGCAAACAGCAGAAGTAATAATACGGCGCCAACATATAGGTAGCTCCAGTAACGACATAGGCTTCAAACAACAAATAGACGGACAATTTGAAGCAATAATCTCCGAATACGACCGACATCAATATAATCAACAATGGATGAACAAGCTAATGCAGCGCTACGCTTATCATGCATTAAAAGCAACCGCACAAGAACAAGGATTTACAATAGAAGAAGATGAAGTCATGCAAGACGGTACAGTAAAAGTAGTCGTCGCACGGTGGGCTTAAAAAATTTTGTAGGTTGGGTGTAGCGACAGCGTAACCCAACATCAAATATATAAAGTCTTTTTCAAGTTATGCACGACTGGTTAGTTATAACAGTTATTGTCAAATATTTTTAAAGGACAAATAAATGAAAATTACCTACGACCCAAGGTACAATATCGCTTATATAATTTGAGAGAGAAAAAATCATAAGTCGATACTATTCAAGTTAGCGAAGAAATGAATGTTGATATTGCTCCAGATGGAACGATATATGGAATTGAGCTTCTCAATGCAAATCAACAGCTATCGTTACAGGACTTACGCATGAAAACCTAGAAACCTGGTTTCTTCGTTGATAGCATGTAATAAAAATGAAGATTTGTCTGCGACAATGAATGCGTAGAAACCAGGTTTCTTAGCGTAAGTCCTACGTTAGATGAAGAAGGTAAACTGATTGTTGTTAATGAAGCACTTGCAGAATCTACTGAAATAAGCTGTTAACTTAAAAATTTGCAATTAAACAATTACACGGCTATCTATTTACATTTTCAAAATCTTGCGCGTACAAGAAGCTGAAGACTGGTTTTCCCCTTTGCTCAAAACATTAAATTACATTAACCAGCAATAGGTAAAACGCGCGCACAGAGATGGACAGGCATATAATGAAGTTAATTTATCTAGTTAAAAAGTATGGTTCAGGTATTAGCAATTACAGACTATATCGATAGTTTAGCTGAAGCAGAAATTCGGTTTGGGCTATTTCGTAATGACGAGCCATCATTTTTTACTGAATGGTCGAGCGATTTACCTGAATTAACCGAGAGCGAAAAAGAAAGATTAGATTTGATTAAACAGCGTTACCTTTACCATCGTCAATACGGACATTTACTAGAAGGTGTTGTTAATTTCATTGTCATTGCGCCATTGTTGGAACTCACTTTTTGCCAATCCCAAATTTTTATAGTATAGTCAGCACTGCCGCTAATTAATGTGTTTTCATCCCTAGTTAAGCAAAGTGCAGTTATTAAGGAAGAATGAGCATTTAAGATTATTACTATTTTTGCAGTAATTTACTCAAATAATCCCGCAGTTATCTAACTTTTTAGCAAGTGCGGACATTTTTCTGCAACCTGTCCAAAAGTCACCTAGACCCCAACCCATTAAGGCACCCCCGCGCGGTAAATGTCCAGCAGGCGCCTTCAAGTTGAATGTGACATCGTTCTAGTGCAGCCATTTCTCGTTAACATACCATCCTACAGACTCACCAAAACGACACCAAGCGTCCCAGTCTGGTTCAGATGTATTGCTGACAGCTTGCCAAATTTGCTTTTGGACAGTAAAGCCAAAATGACCATTACTGTTTTTTAACCAGAGGTTATTAATTATTTGTAATTTTTCGCAATCAAAGTTTTTGATATCGAGTTCAGAAAGATAACCTTGGTTTGTACGGTTCGCTGAATTTAGCATCATTGCTGTTGTCTCTAAGTCTGCTTGTTGCCACATCCTTTGTTCAAGGAAATTTTTTAAGTTTCGATGTGACCTTGCAAAATCTCCCAAGACTGCACCATACTGTGGTGGTGGTACTTGTCCACCAAGTACTGCATCAAACTCACGCGGTTGATTGGGATGTTCTGGCATTATGGAATCTTCTGCATTTTGGTCATTAATATAGCTTATAGCATCAACTCCTAACTAAGTAATTCCTGAAAAGTTAGTCAAGATTTTTGATGTAAGGTGGTGTTGACAATCAATTGAAATTTGCTTAAATAGAGGTATAGGTTCAAAAAATTTTCAATTTAATACTCATGATTCCTAGCTTACTCACAACTACTATAACTACCCGAACTATCAGCCACGGAGGGTTGTGAGACGTTGCGCGTATGTATAGTAAGCATCGAATCACCCCTCCAGGCGCCACCTTGAGGGTTTTTTAGTACCAAAATTTCCTATTGCCATTCTCAATATGAATAATCTCGCAGCCATCATAACTACTACCACTACCACCACTATCACACCCCGGAGGGTCGTGACGTAGTTGACTGCGTTCATCTAAAACCCCTCCAGCCAATGCAAAGGAGGGGTTTTTTAATAGCACCATTTTTTTGATTTAAGGAGTAAACCAATGTACGACCATAGAGAACTAGCAAGAGTAATGGATTTGTTCCATTTTGAAGAACACAGTCCCGGTATGATTTTTTGGCATCCGATGGGCTGGCGCCTGTATCGTGTAATTGAAGATTATATGCGTGGGGTGTATGAGTCATATGGATTTTTAGAAGTGCGTTCACCTGTAGCGTTGAGTCGCGCGCTCTGGGAAAAATCAGGCCACTGGGAAAAATTCCGCGAAGGTATCTTTGTTGTCGGTAGCTTGGGTAAAAACAAAGAACATCTCAACCCAGATTATGCTTTGAAAACGATGTCATGTCCTGCACATGTGGGTATATATAGGGCATGCTGAAAAAGAAAGGAAAGCTGACACTTGAAGATTATCAGACCAAAGGAATATACCCACGTGCAAGACAAAAAGGTAAGATTACCTAAAATTCATGCATCTACATGACTGGCGCCAAAG
>JAESFJ010000253.1_pt1 | contig 24568 bp, 20 predicted proteins | sample 9266161 | NCBI WGS metagenome assembly JAESFJ01 (sample SAMN14506165, study PRJNA617096) | algae metagenome | isolation source: Calothrix sp. FI2-JRJ7 and co-occurring heterotrophs from granitic desert soil | place: USA: Red Pass Lake area, Fort Irwin, California | collected 2000-06-01
ATCTACGAAGAGCTCGACGCGCCGATCATCCGCAAGGACATCGAAGTCGCCGAGATGATCAAGTACACCTGCAACGTCTGGCACGCGGCCAAGGTCACCTTCGCCAACGAGATCGGCAACATCGCCAAGGCCGTCGGTGTCGACGGCCGTGAGGTGATGGACGTGGTTTGCCAGGACCACAAGCTCAACCTGTCCAAGTACTACATGAAGCCCGGCTTCGCCTTCGGCGGCTCCTGCCTGCCCAAGGACGTGCGCGCGCTGAACTACCGCGCCGGCAGCCTGGACGTGGAAGCGCCGCTGATCGGTTCGCTGATGCGCAGCAACGCCGCCCAGGTGCAGAAGGCCTTCGACATCATCGCCAGCCACGACTCGCGCAAGGTCGCCCTGCTCGGCCTGAGCTTCAAGGCCGGCACCGATGACCTGCGCGAAAGCCCGCAGGTGGAGCTGGCGGAAATGCTCATCGGCAAGGGTTTCGACCTGAGCATCTACGACCGCAACGTCGAGTACGCGCGCGTCCACGGCGCCAACAAGGACTACATCGAGTCGAAGATCCCGCACGTCTCCTCGCTGCTCAACAGCGACCTGGACGACGTGGTGGCCAAGGCCGACATCATCGTCCTGGGCAACAGCGACGAGCGTTTCGCCAAGCTCGCCGAGCAGGCGCCGAGCGGCAAGCGGGTGATCGACCTGGTCGGTTTCATGCCCCACGCCAGCAATGGCGTGGCCGAAGGCATCTGCTGGTAAGGACCCGAACGTACCTGCGCGCCCAGCGCGTGCAGGTACTCGGAGACGCATATGGACAAGCTCAAGAACGGCCTCAACCAAGCCAGCGGCTGGATGCTCTATCTCAGCCTGCTGATGCTGCTGGCACTGGCCCTGCCACGCACGGTGTTCGACCCCGAAGCGCGGGATTTCATCCTGCTCATCGGCATCGTCGGCATCTGGCGCTATTCCATGGGCGCCATGCACTTCGTGCGCGGCTGCCTGTTCCTTTACCTGGTCTACCCCTGGTATCGCCGCAAGGTTACAAAACTCGGCAAGGACGCCGACCCCTCTCATGTGTTCCTGCTGGTCACCAGCTTCCGCATCGAGGCGCTGACCACCGCCATGGTCTACCGCTCGGTGATTCGCGAAGCCATCGACTGCGGCTATCCGTGCACCGTGGTGTGCTCGATCGTCGAGCTCTCCGACGAGTTGCTGATCAAGAACCTCTGGGCTCAGGCCGCGCCGCCGGCGCATGTCACCCTGGACATCGTGCGCATCCCCGGCACCGGCAAGCGTGATGGCCTGGCCTATGGTTTTCGCGCCATCTCCCGGCAGATGCCGGACCGCGATGCGGTGGTGGCGGTGATCGACGGCGACACCGTGCTCGAGCCTGAAGTGGTACGTAAATGCGTGCCCTGGTTCAAGCTCTTCCCCAACGTCGGCGGGCTGACCACCAACGAGTTCTGCGAGGTACGCGGCAGCTACCTGATGAGCGAATGGCACAAGCTGCGCTTCGCCCAGCGCCACCTCAACATGTGCTCGATGGCCCTCTCCAAGCGCGTGCTGACCATGACCGGACGCATGTCGGTGTTCCGCGCCAGCGTGGTGACCGACCCCGAGTTCATCCGCGACGTGGAAAGCGATCACTTGGAGCACTGGCGCCTGGGTCGCTTCCAGTTCCTCACCGGTGACGACAAGTCCAGCTGGTACAGCCTGATGCGCCTGGGCTACGACACCTTCTACGTGCCGGATGCGGCGATCAATACGGTCGAGCACCCGCCGGAGAAGAGCTTCATCAAGGCCAGCCGCAAGCTGATGTTCCGCTGGTACGGCAACAACCTGCGGCAGAACTCGCGCGCCCTGCGTCTGGGCATGGGTCGCCTCGGCGCCTTCACCAGCCTGGTGCTGTTCGACCAGCGCGTGTCGATGTGGACCTGCCTGCTGGGCCTGTGCGTGGCGATCATCGCCAGCATCAAGTACAGCCTGATGTACCTGCTGATCTACCTGCTGTGGATCGGTAGCACGCGGCTGATCCTGACGCTGCTGCTGATGCTCTCCGGCCACCGCATCGGTCCGGCCTACCCGGCACTGCTCTATTACAACCAGATCGTCGGCGCGATGGTGAAGATCTACGTGTTCTTCCGTCTCGACCAGCAATCCTGGACGCGCCAGAACACCAAGCTCAACCGCGGCCTGTCCAGCTTCGCCAACTGGTTCAACAGCTGGTCGTCGCGTGCCATGACCTTCTCTGCCTCCTGTGTCTTCATCGCCGCGCTGCTGGCGCTGGTGTGACCGTACTCGAATAGGAATTAGCCACCATGAACTCCGTCGCCAATCACAACGTCGTCCATGAGTCCGAGGCCCAGCGCCAGCATGCCCGCGTCAAGCTGCCAGGGCGCTTGCGCTTCACCAATGCCAAGGGCGAACGCATCGATGCACGCCTGCAGGATGTCTCTGCTGGCGGTTTCAGCTTCACCAACGAAAAGACCACGCACAAGGTCGGCGATTTCCATCGCGGTCAGTTGCAGTTCCAGCTCGACAGCCTGGTGCTGGGCCTGGACGTGGAGTTTCAGGTCAACTCGGTACAGCCGGAGCACAACCGCGTCGGCTGCCAGTTCCACGGCCTTGGCGCACGAGAAGCAGCCGCCCTGCGCCACCTGATCAGCGCGCACCTGGCTGGTGAACTGGTCAATGTCGGCGAGGTGCTGCATATCCTCCAACGCGACAACTTCACCAAGGCGCGCAAGAACGGCGCAGGCGGTGGCATGGGCATGTTCGGCCGCCTGCGCGCCGTGACCTTCAGCGGCGCGATCTTCCTCATCGGTCTGGCTGCGTTCGGCTACATCGGCAAGTCGATCTACGGCCTGTACTTCGTCACCCACGCACAGTCGGCGCAGATCAGCCTGCCGGCGCTGCAGGTGACCATGCCACGTGAAGGCAGCGTGCAGAGCCTGGCGCAGCCCGATGGCATCGTCGAGAAAGGCGCGCCGATCGCCACCTTCACCACCAGCATGCTGGAAATGCTCAAGGGTCACCTGGGTGAAGACCAGCTCGAACCGAGCCAGATCGAAGCGCTGTTCGCCCGCGAGATGCAGGGCACCCTGACCAGTCCGTGCAACTGCAAGATCTCTCGCCAACTGGTGGCCGACGGTCAGTTCGCCAGCAAGGGCGACGTGATCTTCGAACTGGTGCCGCAGGACGGCATCGCCACCGTCAGCGCCAGCTTCCCCTACCGCCATCTGGAACAGGCGCGCCCCGGCACGCCAGTGACCTTCAAGGTGGCCGGCGAAGACCATGCGCGTCACGGCGAGATCGTCAGCAGCGCGCTGCATGATGGCGGTCTGAGCTCGGATATCCGCGTGGTGATCAAGCCGCAGGACACCCTGCCGGCCAGCCTCGCCGGGCAACCGGTGGACGTGGTCATCGACCGTGGTCCGTCGCTGGGCTGGCTGGTCGACCGCGCCGTCGCGGCAGGTCGCTAAGGAGGTCACGCCGTGAGCATGCCCCTTCTTCGTCCCGCCCTGCTCGGCCTCGCCGTCAGCGCCACGCTGGCCGGTTGCGCCGGCTTGCCGGATGAGCGTCTGGCCCGCGAAGCCCTGCAGAGCGGCGACCAGCAGACTGCCGAATGGCATTTCCGCCAGCTCGCCGAGATGGGCTACAGCGACGCGCAGATCGGCCTGGCCGACATCTACGCAGCGGGCGGCCAGACCCAGGACCTGGACGAGGCCGAGCGCATCTACCGCCAGGCCCTGGACGGTTCGCCACGGGCCAAGGCGCGCCTCGGCAAGCTGCTGGCGCGCAAGCCCGGCAGCACCCTGGCCGAGCGCCGCGAGGCCGCCGAATTGCTGGAGAGCGCAGCCCAGGCCCGCGAGCCCAGTGCGCTGCTGCCGCTGACCGAACTCTACCTGTTCTACCCACAGGACTTTCCCGCCATGAACCTCGCGCAACGTATCCAAGACTGGCGCCAGCAGGGCCTGCCGCAGGCAGAGCTGGCGCAGATTCTTCTGTATCGCACCGATGGCACCTACGACCAGCACCTGGGCGAGATCGAGCGCATCTGCCAAGCACGTCTGGCCAGCAACGACGCGTGCTACGCCGAACTGGCCACCGTGTACCAGAAGCAGAACCGCGAAGACGACCGCCAGACGCTGATCGACCAACTGCTGGCGGGCTACCGCGCCGGCAATGTTTCGCCCAACCAGGTCGAGTCCGTAGCTCAAGTCCTCAGCGACCCCGAGCTGGGCCAGCCGCAACCACAGCAGGCGCAGGACCTGCTCGAGGCCATCGCGCCGAACTACCCGGCCGCCTGGGTCAGCCTGGCACGCCTGCTCTACGACTATCCGGGCCAGGGCGATATCGACACCCTGCTCGGCTACCTGGAGAAGGGCCGCGAGGCCGCCCTGCCGCGTGCCGAACTGTTGCTCGGACGCCTGTACTACGAAGGCAAGCTGCTCCCGCAACAGCCGAAGAAGGCCGAAGAGCACCTGCGCAAGGCCGCGCCCAGCGAACCCAGCGCCAGTTACTACCTGGGGCAGATCTACCTGCGTGGCTACCTCGGCGAGGTCTACGCCCAGCAGGCGCTCGACCACCTGCTCAGCGCTGCGCGCGCCGGCCAGCTCAGCGCCGACTTCGCCCTGGCGCAGATGTTCAGCCAGGGGCGCGGGGTCAAACCCAACCCGGTCAACGCCTACGTATTCAGCCAACTGGCCCTGCCGCGCAACACGCCGCCGACCTTCGAGCTGGCCCATGCAGTGGCGCAGAGCCTGACCCCGGCACAACTGGCCGAAGGCCAACGCCTGCTGCGCGAGGAGCGCGATGCCCGCGGCATCGTCCTGCAGCAGCAGGCCGCCCTGCAGGTCAGCCAGCCATGAACAAGGATGCACGCATGCAGCTAAACCGTATCGTCAGCCAGTTGGGCCTGAGCGCCAGCCTGCTGGCAGCCAGTGCTGCCTGGGCGGCGGATGCACCGAAGAATTTCGGCCTGGATGTGAAGATCACCGCGCAATCGGAAGACGACCGCGACCTCGGCACCCGCGAAGGTGGCGACGTCAGCGGTATCGGTCTCGACCTGCGCCCCTGGGCCTACGGCGAACGCGGCAACTGGAGCGCCTTCGCCATGGGCCAGGCAGTTACCGCCACCGACACCATCGAAACCGACCCGCTGCAGGACGACGGTGAAGACAGCACGCAGCGCAGCGACGCGCGCCAACCGGACAAGAGCTACCTGGCCATGCGCGAATTCTGGGTCGACTACGCCGGCCTCACCGCCTACCCCGGCGAGCACCTGCGCGTCGGCCGTCAGCGTCTGCGCAGTGACGAAGGCACCTGGTGGGACACCAACATCGAGGCGGTCAACTGGCGCTTCGATACCACCCTGCTGCAAGCCAACGTCGGCATTGCCGAGCGTTTCTCCGACTACCGTACCGATCTCGACGACCTGGCGCCCGAAGACGAAGACCGCCTGCACTTCTTCGCCGGCCTCGACTACCAGTGGACACCCGGCCACCGCATCGGCACCAAGCTACATCACAGCCGCGATGACGGCCGCCTGGCCAATCCCGGCGAACGCGTCGACGAGCTGAGCAAGCGCTACACCGGCGACCTGACCTGGTTCGGCCTGCACGCCGACGGCGGCTTCTTCGAACGCAATTCGCGCAACCGCCTCAACTACTGGGCGCAGCTGACCTGGCTGCAGGGCGATACCGATCAGCTGCAGCAGCAAGTGGTCGGCAGCGACCGCATCGCCACCGGCTCGCGCAGCCAGGACGTCGACGCCTGGGCCATGGACCTGGGCCTGCGCTACAGCCTCGATGAAAACTGGAAGATCGGCGCCGCCTATGCCCGTGGCAGCGGCGGTGGCGATGAAGGCAAGTCGCGCCAGTTCATGCAGACCGGCCTGCACAGCAACCGCGCCAATTTCACCGGCGTCGAATCGCGCCTGCACCGCTACGGCGAAGCCTTCCGCGGCGAGCTCTCCAACCTGCAGGTGGCCAGTGCCTTCAGCTCCTGGCAACTGGGCCAGGACTACGACGCCAGCGTCGTCTATCACCGCTTCTGGCGCGTCGATGGCGACCAGGACGTCGGCGACAGCGGCATCACCGCACCGCTGGTGGCCGGCGAGAAAGATATCGGCCAGGAAGTCGACCTGGTGCTGACCCGCTACTTCAAGCAGGGCCTGCTGCCGGCCACCGTCGCCGAACAACTGGAAGACCGTTCGGCCCTGGTACGCCTGCGCGCCGGCGTGTTCCTGCCGGGCGACGCCTACGGCAGCGGCACCGACTCGGTGATGCACCGCGCCTTCGTCGACTTCATCTGGCGCTTCTGAGGGATCGGATCATGCAACCCAACGGCTTAGCCCTACCCCTGCTGCTCGGCGCGCTGTGCCTCACGGTGCCACTGGCCCAGGCCAACCCGACGCAGCACCAGTTCGACTACCGCGTGCGTAGCGCACCGGCTGACGAACTGCATATGGAAGCACCCACGCTGCCGGACCTGTCCGGCTACACCAAGGAGGCCGTGCTGGCCAAGATTCCGCGTGAAAAACGCGGCCAGGTGGTGGTGCGGCGCATGCTGCGCCAGGACGCGCTGAAGGACTTCACCGGCGGCAACGAGCGCCTGCGCGAATGGATCAAGCGCCAGCAAGGCATGCCCCAGGCGATCTTCATCGAAGGTGGCCTGGTCACCGCCCAGGACATCGCCAAGGCGCTGCCCGACAGCCAGTTCGCCGAGCAGGAGCCGGGCGTGTACCTGGCACGCCTGCCCATCGTCGTGGCAGAAGGCGCAGCGCTGCACGTCGGCAAGGAAACCCGCGAACTGCGCCTGTCGCAGGAGCGCGGCGCGTTTCTGGTCAACGATGGCCTGATGTTCCTCACCGACACCCGCGTCACCGCCTGGCGCGAGGCCGACAACGGCCCGGCGAGCATGCGTGACAACGGCAAGGAGTTCCGCCCGTTCCTGGTGTCCTGGGGCGGCAGCGAGCTGTACATCGCCAGCAGCGTGCTGACCAGCCTGGGCTACGACAACTCCAAGTCCTACGGCGTGTCGATCACCCAGTACACGCCGAACATGCACGAACGTCTGCAACGCGAGGAGCCGACCGGCTGGCTGATCGATTCCGAGTTCGTCGACCACTGGTACGGCTTCTACTGCTACGAAGCGCAGAACGTGGTGATCAAGGGCAACACCTACCGCGACAACATCGTCTACGGCATCGACCCGCACGACCGCTCGCACGGCCTGATCATCGCCGAGAACACCGTATTCGGCACCAAGAAGAAGCACGGCATCATCATCTCGCGCGAGGTCAACGACAGCTGGATCATCAACAACGAGAGCTACGACAACAAGCTCTCCGGGGTGGTGATCGACCGTAACAGCGAGCGCAACCTGATCGCCTACAACCGTGTGCACGGCAACCACGCCGACGGCATCACCCTGTACGAGAGCGGCGACAATCTGCTGTGGGGCAACCAGGTGCTGCGCAATCAGCGCCACGGCATCCGCATCCGCAACAGCGAGAACATCCGCCTCTACGACAACCTCTCGGCGATGAACCAGCTGACCGGTGTGTACGGCCACATCAAGGATCTGTCCGACACCGACCGCGACCTGCAGCTGGACCCGTTCGACACCAAGATCTCGATGATCATCGTCGGCGGCACCCTGGCCGGTAACGGCTCCAGCCCGATCAACATCGACTCGCCGCTGTCGGTCGAGCTGTACCGCGTGAAGATGCTCGCGCCGCGCAAGAGCAGCGGCATTCAGCTCGCCGGCATCCTCGGCGAGAAACAGGACGAAATCCTTGACCTCATGGTGCGCCAGCGCCTGCCCGTGCTGATCGATCCGATCGAGCCCGAGCCGATGACCAACTGACGAGGCCTCCCATGACTGCACACACCCTCAAGACCCTGGCCCTGGCAGTGACTTGCGCCGCATTCGGCAGCGCGCTGCAGGCCGAAGAGCGCCAGGCGCCGCAATACCAGGTGGAAGATTGCTGCTCGCTGTGCCCGGCTGCGCACGACGCCAGCCGTTACACCACCAACTACATGAAGAACTTCGTCACCCTGATGGATGCCGACGAGGGCTGGCTGTTCCGCAGTGTCGAAGACCTGCGCACCGAGTTCGGCACCACCGAGGTCGGCTACCAGCGCCTCAAGGAACTGCGCGACGGCCTCAAGCAGCGTGGCGTGGAATTGGTGGTGGTCTATCAACCGACCCGCGGTCTGGTCAATCGCAGCAAGCTGCGCCCGGCCGACTACCAGCGCTTCGACTACGACAAGGCGCTGCGCAACTACCGCCAGGCGCTGACCCGCTTCGAACAGCTGGGTATCTGGGTTCCGGACCTGACCCCGCTGACCGACGAGGACAGCGACAAGGAGTTCTACTTCCGCCGTGACCAGCACTGGACGCCTTACGGTGCCGAACGCACCGCACGCCTGGTGGCCGAGACGGTCAAGCGCATCCCCGGCTTCGAAGATATTCCACGCAAGGAGTTCGTCACCGAGCGCGTCGGTCTGATGGGCAAGACCGGCACCATGCAGAACGTCGCCAGCCAGCTGTGCGGCACCGGCTATGCGGTGCAGTACGTCGATCAGTTCGTCACCGAGCCCAAGGACGCCAGCGATGGCGACGCGCTGTTCGGCGACGACAGCAGTCCGAAGATCACCCTGGTCGGCACCAGCCACAGCGGCAAGAACTACAACTTCGGCGGCTTCCTCGAAGAGTACCTGGGCACCGACGTGCTCAACGCGGCCTTCCCTGGTGGCGGTCTGGAGGGCGCGATGCTCGAGTACCTGGCCAGCGATACCTTCCAGAACGACCCGCCGAAGGTGCTGATCTGGGAATTCTCGCCGCTCTACGACCTGGCCTCGGACAAGATCCACCGCCAGTTGATGGCCAGCCTGAACAACGGCTGCAGTGGCCAGACCGAGCTGCTCGCCAGCGAGAAACGCCTGCATCCGGGTAGCAACGAAATTCTCGTCAACGGCGAGAACAAGCTGCTGACGCTGGCTGGCAATCGCCACCAGCTCGACCTGCGTTTCAGTGATCCGTCGGTCAAGCGTGTCGACGCCACCATCTGGTACCTCAATGGCCGCCGCGAACAGCTCAAGCTGGAGAAACCCAACACCGTCGATACCGACGGGCGCTTCGCCGTGGAACTGCGCGACGAGCCGGGCTGGGGTGATCAGAACTTCTTCGCCCTGGAAATCGAAAAGCCCGAGGACAGCGCCGACGACCTGAAAGTCCAGGCCAGCCTGTGCCAACGCCCCAGCGGGCCCAGCCAGCAAGTCGCGCAGCACGACTGAGGAGGCCACCATGCCCAAACGACTCGCTCCACTCACTCTCATGGCGCTGCTGCTCAGCGGCCCAGCCTTCGCCGCGCTGCAACCGCCGGCGGGTTACTACGCCGCCGTGGGCCAGCGCGAGGGCAAGGCGCCCGTCTGCCCCACGGTGCCGCAGCCGTACACCGGTGAACTGCAGTTCACCAGCAAGTACGAAGGCTCCGACAGTGCTCGCGCCACGCTCAATCGCAAGGCCGAGAAGAACTTTCGCGAGCAGACCTCGCACATCACCCGCCTGGAGAAGGAAGCCGGGCGGATGATCACCGGCTACATGCGCACCGGTCAGCCGCAGCGCCTGGAATGCGCCATCGAATGGCTCGACCAGTGGGCCAGCGCCGATGCGCTGGAGTCCGAGCAGTTCAATCACACCGGCAAGTCGATGCGCAAATGGGCGCTGGGCAGCCTGGCCGGCGCCTGGCTGCGCCTGAAGTTCTCCGAGTCGCAACCGCTGGCGGCCTACCCGCAGCAGAGCGCACGCATCGAGGCCTGGTTTACCCGCCTGGCCGAACACACGGTGCGCGAATGGAGCGACCTGCCGCTGCGCAAGATCAACAACCACAGCTACTGGGCTGCCTGGTCGGTGATGGCGGTGGCGGTGATCAGTGATCGCCGCGACCTGTTCGACTGGTCCGTGGGTCAGTTCCGCATCGCTGCCAACCAGGTCGATGACGAAGGCTACCTGGCCAACGAAATGCGCCGCAGCCAACGCGCCCTCGCCTACCACAACTATGCCCTGCCGCCGCTGGCGATGATCGCCGCGTTCGCCGAGGCCAACGAAGTCGACCTGCGCGGCGAGAACCATGGCGCCCTGCAGCGCCTGGCCGAGCGCGTGCTGCAAGGCGCGCGCGACCCGGCTGCGTTCGCCCAGCGCACCGGCGCCAAGCAGGACATGAGCGAGCTGCGCAAGGACTTCAAGTACGCCTGGCTGGCGCCCTACTGCAGCCTCTACGCCTGCAGTGAAGAGACCCGCGAACTGAACCAGGAGCTGGGGCCGTTCAACAGCTTCCGCCTCGGTGGCGAGGTGACGCAGGTGTTCAACGGCCGTAGGGCGGACTCAGGAGCGCCAGCGAACAGTCCGCCATAGCATTCGAGCAAAAACCCTACGGCGTACTGCTTCGCGAGTACGCCCTACAGGTTTGCGACGACGCAACAAAACAAACCCTCCGCTCGCGGGGGGAAAGGGGGGCGTTGCCCCGGCTGTTCACGGAGAAGCACGGATGGTCTTTTCATCCAACGTCTTTTTGTTCCTGTTCCTGCCGATTTTTCTCGGCCTGTACTACCTGTGCCCGAATCGCGGGCGCAACCTGCTGATCCTGATCGGCAGCTACACCTTCTATGCCTGGTGGCGGGTGGATTTCCTCCTGCTGTTCGCTGCCGTGACGCTGTGGAACTACGTATTCGGCCTGCGCATCCAGGCGCATGCCGGCACCGAAGCGGCACGCCGCTGGGTGGTGGCCGGGGTGGTCGGCAACCTGGCCACGCTGGGTTACTTCAAGTACGCCAACTTCGGTGTGGCCAATATCAACGCCGTGCTCGAGTCGATGGGGATGGAGCCCTTCGTCCTCACTGCGGTGATACTGCCGATCGGTATCTCCTTCTACATCTTCCAGTCGATCAGCTACCTGATCGACGTATACCGCCGCGACACCGAGCCGACGCGCAACCTGATCAACTTCGCCGCCTTCATCGCCCTGTTCCCACAGCTGATCGCAGGCCCGGTGCTGCGCTACAAGGACCTGGCCGACCAGTTCACCGACCGCACGCACAGCCTCGACAAGTTCAGCGAAGGCGCCACGCGCTTCATGCAGGGCTTCGTCAAGAAGGTGTTCATCGCCGACAGCCTGGCGCCGCTGGTGGACCACTGCTTCGCCCTGGAAAACCCCAGCACCGGCGATGCCTGGCTGGGCATGATCGCCTACACCGCGCAGCTGTACTTCGACTTCTCCGGCTACAGCGACATGGCCATCGGCCTGGGCCTGATGATGGGCTTTCGCTTCATGGAGAACTTCAACCAGCCCTATATCAGCCAGTCGATCACCGAGTTCTGGCGGCGCTGGCACATCAGCCTGTCCACCTGGCTGCGTGACTACCTCTACGTACCGCTGGGCGGCAATCGCCACGGCACCTTCAACACCTACCGCAACCTGTTTCTGACCATGCTGCTGGGCGGCTTCTGGCACGGCGCCAACTGGACCTTCCTGATCTGGGGCGCCTGGCACGGCACCTGGCTGGCCATCGAGCGGGCGCTCGGCGTGAAAGCCGCACCGATTGTGTTCAACCCGCTGAAATGGGCCTTCACCCTGCTGCTGGTGATGCTCGGCTGGGTGATCTTCCGCGCCGAGAACCTGGAGGTGGCCGGGCGCATGTATGCCGCGCTGTTCAGCTTTGCTGACTGGCACCTGAGCGAGCTGACCCTGGCGCGCATCACCGGGCTGCAGATGGTCACCCTGGTGCTGGCCTGGGTGGTGATCGCCGTCAACGGCGCCCGCCAGTTCCTTGCCAGCCGTAGCCATGAGCCGGGCCTGACCCTGGCCAGCGCCGGTGTCGCCCTGCAGGCCGTCGACCTGCGCATGGTGGCCCTGCGTGGCGCTCTGCTGCTGTTGTTCTGCGCCTCGCTGCTCAAGCTCTCGGCGCAGAGCTATTCCCCCTTCCTGTACTTCCAGTTCTGAGCGGAGGCCGACCATGAATCGCCCCATCAAGACCCTGTATGTCGCGCTGTTCGCCCTGCTGCTGTTGCCGGTCAGCCTAGTGGCCCTGACCAAGCTCGGCGGCTACAGCATGCCGGCGCAGCCGAGCGTGCTCGACGGCGGCCTGGCCAAGAGCATCGAGCGTCACTATGACGAGAACTTCCCGCTCAAGCAGGCCGGCATCAACCTCTGGGCAGCCGTGGAATACCTGGCGTTCGGCGAAGGCCGTAGCGGCCTGGTGATCGGCGAAGACGGCTGGCTGTACTCGGACGAGGAGTTCGATCCGGTGGTCGACGGTCAGCGCCAGCTGCGCGACAACCTGGCGCTGATCCGTGGCGTGCAGCGCCAGCTGCAAGAACGCGATATCCAGCTGCTGCTGGCCATCGTCCCGGCCAAGACCCGCCTGTACCCGGAGCACACCGGCAACCATCGTCCCAGCGCTCTGCAGCGCAGCCTGTACCCGCGCTTTCACCGCGCAGTGCGCAATGCCGGGATCGCTGCGCCGGATCTGCTTGCACCGCTGCAGGCCGCCAAGGACGAAGCACCTATGTTCCTGCGCACCGACACCCACTGGACCCCGGAAGGCGCCGACGTCACTGCCAAGGCGCTGAGCGAAGTGGTGCGCAGCGCCATGCAGTTGCGTGGCGAGCCGCAGCAATTCGTCACCGAAACCGTGGAAACCCGCACGCATCAGGGTGACCTGACGCGCTTCCTGCCGCTGGCCCCCTTGTTCGAAAGCCTGATGCCGCAGGCCGACCGCCTGCAGCAGCGCGAAACCCATGCCGCCGAAGGTGGCGACGACCTGTTCGGCGACAGCGACCTGCCGGTGACGCTGGTCGGCACCAGCTACAGCGCCAACCCGGCCTGGAACTTCGCCGGCGCCCTGCGTGAACACCTGCAGCGCGACCTGGCCAACCATGCCGAGGAAGGCGGCGGCCCACTGGTACCGATGCTCAAGTACCTGCAGAGCGACGAGCTCGAGAACAACCCGCCACAGCTGGTGATCTGGGAATTCCCCGAGCGTTATCTGCCGATGACCAGCGACTTCACCGATTTCGACCCGCAATGGCTCGCCGCGCTCAAAGACGGCGGCGAGCGCCAGGGGCTGGCGGCTGCCAGTCACTGACTCATCCCCCAAGGAGGACTATCCGATGAACAACACGCAAACCACCCTACGCCGCTTCACGCTGGGCGCCTGCGCCCTGGCTCTGGGCTTCGGCATGCTCCAGGCACAGGCCGATGACGGCGCCCTCTACGGACCCAAGGCGCCCAAGGGCTCGGCATTCGTCCGCGCCTACAACGCCAGCAGCGCCGAGCTCGACGTCAGTGTCGGCCAGACCCAGCTCAAGCAGATCTCGCCGCTGGGCTCGAGTGATTTCAAGTTCCTCCCGGCCGGCAGCTATCAGGCCCAGGTCGGTAACGCACAGATGGCGGTAGATCTGGAGGCCGCGCGTTACTACACCCTGGTCAGCCAGACCGGCGCCGAGCCGCGCCTGGTGGAAGAGCCGCCCTTCACCAGCCGGCAGAAAGCCCTGCTGCGCGTACAGAACCTGACTGACAGCACCCTCAGCCTGAAGACCGCCGACGGCAAGACCGATGTGGTCGCCAACGTCAAACCCGACGGCCGTGGCGACCGCGAGATCAATCCGGTGAAGGTCGGCCTGGCGCTGTTCGATGGCGAGCGCAAGGTCGCCGACCTGAAACCCGTGACCCTGGAGCGCGGCGAAGTGGTCAGCCTGTTCGTCACTGGCGGTCAGGGCAAGTTGTCGCCGGTGTGGGTCAAGCGCCCCATCGACGGTTAAGGCAGTGAGTTTCTAGAACAAGGAAAACGGCGGGCAAACGCCGCACACACACAGCACGAGCATCCAACTCGATCAATTGTTAAGGAGAGACACCATGACCCCCATTATCCTATCCGGTGGCAGCGGCTCGCGACTCTGGCCTCTTTCGCGCAAGCTGTATCCCAAGCAGTTCCTCGCCCTGACCGGTGAGCAGACACTGTTCCAGCAGACCCTGCAGCGCCTCTCCATCGAGGGCATGCAGCCGCCAGTGCTGGTGGCCAACCAGGAGCACCGTTTCATCGTGCTCGAGCAATTGGAGCAGATCGACCTGCAGGCACAAATGCTGCTGCTCGAGCCCTTCGGCCGCAACACCGCCCCGGCCGTGGCCATGGCCGCCCTGCAATTGGTCGCCGAAGGTCGTGACGAACTGATGCTGGTACTGCCGGCCGATCACGTACTGGACGACCAGCAAGCCTTCCGCCAGGCCCTGGCGCTGGCCACCGTGGCCGCTGAAAAAGGCGAAATGGTCCTGTTCGGCGTGCCGGCCGACCGTCCGGAAACCGGTTACGGCTACATCCGTGGTCAGGCCGACGGTACCCTGCCCGATGGCGTGGCGCGCGTCGCCAGCTTCGTCGAAAAGCCCGACGCCCAGCGCGCCACCGAGTATGTGAAGAGCGGCGACTACTACTGGAACAGCGGCATGTTCCTGTTCCGCGCCAGCCGCTTCCTCGAGGAGCTCAAGCACCACGACGTGGATATCTACGACACCTGCCTGCTGGCCCTGGAACGCAGCAAACGTGAAGGCACGCAGATCGCCATCGACCCGGCCACCTTCGCCTGCTGCCCGGACAACTCCATCGACTACGCCGTGATGGAGAAGACCAGCCGCGCCTGCGTGGTACCGCTGGCCGCCGGCTGGAACGACGTGGGCAGCTGGTCGTCGATCTGGGAAGTGCACGACAAGGACGAAGCCGGCAACGTGACCAAGGGCGACGTGGTGATCGAGGACAGCCGCAACTGCCTGATCCACGGCAATGGCAAGCTGGTCTCGGTGCTGGGCCTGGATGACATAGTCGTCGTAGAAACCAAGGACGCCATGATGGTGGCGCACAAGGACCGCGTGCAGGACGTCAAGAAGCTGGTTAGCAAGCTCGACGCACAAGGCCGCTGCGAGACCCAGAACCACTGCGAGGTGTACCGCCCGTGGGGCTCGTACGACTCGGTGGACATGGGTGGCCGCTTCCAGGTCAAGCACATCACCGTCAAGCCGGGCGCGCAGCTCTCCTTGCAGATGCACCACCACCGTGCCGAGCACTGGATCGTGGTGTCCGGCACGGCCAAGGTGACCTGCGACGACCGTGAGTTCCTGCTCACAGAGAACCAGTCCACCTACATCCCGATGACCTCGGTGCACCGCCTCTCCAACCCGGGCAAGATCCCGCTGGAGATCATCGAGGTGCAGTCCGGCACCTACCTCGGCGAGGACGATATCGAACGTCTGGAAGACGTGTACGGTCGTAGCGATGCAGTAGCCGCTGGCGCCACACACTGAGCTGTTCGTAGCCCGGATGTAATCCCCGGATTGCATCCGGGCTACGCCCCTCCCACCGCTCATGTCCGCTCCAAGCCTGTCACTCCCTGCGACAGCCCACGCGGTTACCCTGACAAAGCACCTTGTGTAGGATGAGCGCAGACTTCGCAAAAAGGCTGCCCTCATGCTGTTCGGTGTCGTACTCGTCATCACCTGGCTGATTCTGCTGATCCGCTACCCGACCAAGGCGCTACCGGTGTCCATGGCTGCGCTGGTCGGTCTCGGCCTGGTGGCCACCTGGGTGATCTGGCAGGAAAGCCAGGACGAGCGCTACCTGGCCCATCTCGAACTGCGCCTGAACTACGACCCGCAGCGCTGCCCCGCCGATCGCCCGCTGGCCATCGACCTGAAGAACGGCAGCGACGCCGCCTTGCTGGAACTGCGCTGGGAAGTCGCCGCCTACCGCCCAGGCAATGCCACCAACCTGGCCCAGCGCCTTTACGAATCGCCGCGCTACAGCGGCCCCGGTGAACTGCTGCCGGGCGCCAGCTGGAGCGACTGCATGCCCCTGCCCGACCTGCGCAGCGGCTATCGCCCGGCTACGCTTGAGTTTCGCGCCGAGCGCCTGCAGGGCAAGTTCATACGCTGATACCTGCTGCACGCCGAACGCAGCCTCGTAGCCCGGATGCAATCCGGGGATGCTGCCTATGGCGGTTCCCGGATTGCATCCGGGCCACGGTATTAAGCGCGTAGGGCGGACTCAGGAGCCTAGGCGAACAGTCCGCCATCACCTCAAGCCAAGCCTGCTAAGCTGCAACCCCATTCGCGTCTCAGGGAGTCCCGCGCATGCCCCAACCCAGCGTCCTTATCACCGGCTGCTCCAGCGGTATCGGCCGCGCCCTGGCCGACGCCTTCAAGGCGGGTGGCTACGCCGTCTGGGCCACGGCGCGCAAGGAGAACGACCTCACAGCGCTCGAGCAGGCCGGGTTCAACGCGGTGCAGCTCGACGTCAACGATGGCCAAGCGCTGCAACAGCTGAGCGCTCGCCTGAGCGAGGAGATCGGCGGCCTCGATGTGCTGATCAACAATGCGGGTTACGGCGCCATGGGCCCGCTGCTCGACGGCGGCGTGGAAGCCATGCAGCGGCAGTTCGAAACCAATGTCTTCTCCATCGTCGGCGTGACCCGCGCGTTCTTCCCGCAGCTGCGTCGCAGCCGTGGACTGGTGGTGAATATCGGCAGCGTTTCCTCGGTACTGGTGACGCCCTTCGCTGGAGCCTACTGCGCCTCCAAGGCTGCCGTGCATGCCTTGAGCGACGCGCTGCGCATGGAGCTGGCGCCGTTTTCCATCCAGGTGATGGAAGTGCAGCCCGGCGCCATCGCTTCCAGCTTCGGCGCCAACGCCAGCCAGCAAGCCGAGGCGCTGATCCGTGAGGATTCGCCCTGGTGGCCGTTGCGCGAGGGCATCCGCGCCCGCGCCAATGCCTCGCAGGACAACCCGACCCCGGCCAACGAGTTCGCCGCGCAATTGCTGGCCGCCGTACAGCGTGACAAGCGCCCGCGCCTGTTGCGCCTGGGTAATGGCAGCCGCGCCCTGCCACTGCTCGCCACGCTGCTGCCCAAAGCCCTGTTGCAGCGGGTACTGAGCAAACGCTTCGGCCTGGTGCAGAGCCTGTGAGCCAGAACCTGCAACTGCGCTACTACGCGGCTGCGGGAGTAATCGCGGCCATCGTGCTGAACCTGCTGCTGCGCACCTTCGTGCGCCTCGGCGGCGTGTTCACCACATTGCTGATTGCCGCCGCCATCGCGGCCGGTTTGGCGCTGGTGTTTCACTGGCGCCAGGGTCGCGCGCCCAGCAGCACTGAGCGCTGGCGTTTCACCCTGCTCTATGGCGGCGTGCTCGGGCTGCTCTATCTCGGCCTGCTGGGCATGATGTACCTGCAGGACACGCCCAGCCCCATGGGCCTGTTTCTCTTCAGCCTGCATTACCTGTGCTACCCAGTACTGGCCTGGCTGGCGTTTTCGCCACGCCATGGCCGCTGATTTTTCGTCAGGATGACTCTGCCATGCTGCACACCCTCGCCGTCGCCAACTACCGCTCGATCAACAGCCTGATCCTGCCGCTGGGCCGGCTCAACCTGATCACCGGTGCCAACGGCAGCGGCAAGTCCAACCTCTACCGCGCGCTGCGCCTGCTAGCGGAAACCGCGCAAGGTGGCGTGGTCAACGCGCTGGCGCGCGAAGGCGGGCTGGAGTCGAGTTTCTGGGCCGGGCCGGAAAAAATTTCCCGGCGTATGCGCAGCGGCGAGGTGCCCGTGCAGGGTGGCCCACGACAGAACGTGATGCGTTTACGTCTGGGGTTTGCCGGTGATGATTTCGGCTATGCCATCGCCCTTGGCCTGCCCGAGCCAAGCAGTTCGGCCTTCGCCCTCGACCCGGAGATCAAGCGCGAATGCATCTGGGCTGGCGCCAGCTACCGCCCTGCCTCGCTGCTGGTGGATCGCGCCGGGCCCATGGTGCGCATGCGTGAAGGTCGCAGCTGGCAGGTACTGGCCCAGCACGTGCCGAACTACGACAGCCTGTTCGACCAGATCGGCAACGATCCGAATTGCCCGGAAGTCTTCCAACTGCGCGAAACCATCCGCCGCTGGCGCTTCTACGATCACTTTCGCAGTGATGCCGAGGCGCCAGCGCGCCAGCCGCAATTGGGCACGCGCACACCGGTGCTGCATCACGATGGCCGCGACCTGGCCGCCGCCCTGCAGACCATCCGCGAGATAGGCGACCGCGAAGCCCTGGATGCCGCCATCGACGACGCCTTTCCCGGCAGCCGTCTGCATATAGACTTTCAGGCGGGCGGACGCTTCGCTGTCGAACTGCGCCAGGAAGGTTTGCTGCGCCCCTTGAGCGCTGCCGAGCTGTCAGACGGTACGCTGCGCTACCTGTTGCTGGTGGCCGCCCTGCTCACGCCGCGGCCGCCCTCACTGATGGTGCTCAACGAACCGGAAACCAGCCTGCACCCGGATCTGTTACCTGCACTTGGCCGGCTGATCATCGCCGCCTCGAAGCAGACGCAGGTGTGGGTGGTGTCCCACGCCAGCCGCCTGATCGCCACGCTCAAGGAAAGTCCCGACTGCAACACCCTGGAGCTGAACAAACAGCTCGGCCAAACCTGCATACGCGGGCAGGGCATGCTCGACGAGCCGCCTTGGCACTGGCCGGATTGAGACGTCCGAATCGCCCGTAGGGTGCGCCTGATTGAACAGCCAACGCCAACCCTCTGTAGGAGCCCGCTTGCGGGCGATCAGCTGTTCCCAGGCATCGCCGGCAAGCCGGCTCCTACAAAGCGGTCACAGCCCGTCGAGATAGCGCTCGACATCCAACGCCGCCATGCAGCCGGCACCGGCCGAGGTGATCGCCTGGCGATAAACCGAATCGGCCACGTCACCGGCGGCGAACACGCCAGCCACAGTGGTCGCGGTGGCATTGCCCTCACGTCCACCATTGACCACCAGATAGCCGTCCTTCAGCGCCAGTTGGCCTTCGAACAAGCTGGTATTAGGGGTATGGCCGATCGCGACGAACAGACCATCCACCTTCAGCTCGCGGTAGGCGCCGCCATACTGTTTCAGGCGCACGCCGGTAACGCCGCTGGCATCGCCCAACACCTCATCTACCTCGGCATTGAGCTGCAGCTCGATCTTGCCTTCGGCAATGCGCGCGCGCAGCTTGTCCTGCAGGATCTTCTCGGCACGGAAGGTCTCGCGGCGGTGAATCAGGGTCACCTTGCTGACGATGTTGGCCAGGTACAGTGCCTCTTCCACAGCGGTATTACCGCCACCGACCACCGCGACCTCGCGGCCACGATAGAAGAAGCCGTCGCAGGTCGCGCACGCCGAAACGCCGCGGCCCATGAACGCCTCTTCACTGGGTAACCCCAGGTAACGCGCACTGGCACCGGTCGCGATGATCAGTGCGTCGCAGCTGTAGGTACCGCTGTCGCCGACCAGGGTGAATGGTTTGCCGGCCAGATCCACGGCGTTGATATGGTCGAAAACGATCTCGGTCTCGAAGCGCTCGGCGTGCTCCTGCATGCGCTGCATCAGCGCCGGGCCAGTCAGGCCATGCGGGTCACCCGGCCAGTTGTCCACCTCGGTGGTGGTGGTCAGCTGGCCGCCGGCCTGGATACCGGTGATCAGCAGCGGTTTCAGGTTGGCGCGTGCGGCATAGACGGCAGCGCTGTAACCGGCAGGGCCGGAACCCAGAATGATGACGCGGGCATGACGAACAGCAGACATCGCTAACTCCTTGCAGGCCCACAGGGCCGGCAGGCCAGAATAAAAAGGGACTCTCGAAGCACTAGGGGAAGGCTTGGAAGGATGAGAGCCCCGCAAAAGGGAAACTGGGCGCAAGGCTATCGAGGCGGCTGGCGAAGCGGAAATATCCATTGCCAATTCCGCGAATAGAGTCCGCCTATGGTCGTCTGGTTGAACCTTGCCCCATGGCTGAACTTTCACCGCGCAGGCAAAGTCGGTATGGTCGCGCGCATCAACCACTCAGGAGACCGCCATGCCCGCCGCTCCCGTCCTGTCCGGCCCTCAATACCTGCGAGAAGGCCTGAGGCTGGTACTCAGCCCCGGCCTGCGCCTGTTCGTATTGCTGCCGCTGGCGATCAATCTGATCCTGTTCGTCAGCATGATCAGCTTTGCCGTGCAGCAGTTCAGCGGCTGGGTCGATACCTTCATGCCTTCCCTGCCGAACTGGCTGAGCTTCCTGCAGTACATCCTCTGGCCACTGTTCGTGGTGCTGGTGCTGCTGATGGTGTTCTTCACCTTCACCATGCTGGCCAACATCATCGCCGCGCCGTTCAACGGTTTTCTCGCGGAGAAGGTCGAAGTGGTAGCGCGCGGTGAAGATCATTTCCCGCCATTCAGCTGGGCCGAACTGGCAGCCATGGTGCCGCGTACCATGGGTCGCGAAATGCGCAAGCTGGCGTATTTCCTGCCGCGCGCCATCGGCCTGCTGATCCTCAGCTTCATCCCGGTGGTCAATCTGGTCGCCGCGCCGCTGTGGCTGCTGTTCGGCGTGTGGATGATGGCCGTGCAGTACATCGACTACCCGGCGGACAACAACAAGATGAGCTGGCAGGACATGCTCGCCTGGCTGCGCGAGAAACGCTGGCAAAGCCTGAGCTTCGGCGGCATCACCTACGCCGCGCTGCTGGTGCCGGGGCTGAACATCCTGATGATGCCGGCCGCGGTGGCCGGCGCCACGCTGTTCTGGGTACGCGAGCGCGGCGAGCAGGCGCTAGGTTCGCGCAAGGACATCGTGTAACGCCTGCATCGACGCCTGCGACTCGCGCTCGATGCGGCGGCGCATGAACAGGCCATTGGCCAGGCGCATCGGCCAGCCGGCGAAACCGTATTCGAGGGTGCGCACGAACTCGCAGCCTCCCTCGACCGCCACGCACTCGTAGCTCAGCAGCAGGTGCAGTCCATGGTCGCCCTGCGCACTGGCCTGCCAGCGCTGGGCCGGCTGATAGTCGAGCACGTCCCAGCGCAGATGCCCGGCGCGGCCGCCGGCATGAATGTCTTCCTCGAAGCGCTCACCGGCGAGCAAGGCCCCTTCGCGCCCATAGATGTGCAGTGACGACGGGTGCCACTGCGGCCAGTGACTCGGCGCCGCGGCGTATTCCAGCACGCACGCAGCAGGCCGGGCGATGCGAATGCGGTGCTGCTGGCGGTTCTGCTGATGGATAGCCTCAGGCTCCCAGTGCAGGGTGCCGTGCAGCCAGTCCATCAGCGGATGGACGATGCCGAAGTTGCACGAATGCATCAGCTCACGGCGATGATGCAGCGCATGCAGGCGGCGCATCTGGCGAATCCACGGCAGGCGCGACACCGGGTGCCTATCAGGTAGATGCTCGCAGGCATGCACCACTTCGTAACTCATGTAGCCCAGTAGCATGCTGCCGGCGAACAACGCGGCGAGGTTGCCGTCGAGATGGGACAACAGCCACCAGGCGGCGAATAACGGCAGGCTGTAGAGCACGATCAGCCAGGCCGGAAAGAGGATCACGCGCCAGTCGCGCGCCGTCTCGTAAGGCATCAGCGTCTCGACGAAGAAGCTGTGGTGATCGCCGGTGTGGCGTTTGTAGAAGAGTTTGCCCAAGCGCGTCTTGTTGTGGCCGAGGCGCTTGTGCACCTGGTATTCGCCCCAGCTGAAGAACACCAGCGTCGCCGGCACCAGCAGCCACTGCCAGGGCGCCACAGCCTCCAGCGTGCTCCCGAGCCACCCGATGCAGAGCAGCCCGTAGGCCAGTACGAATGCGGCATGCAACCAGGGGTTGTACAGCCGGTGGATGGCAGCCCGGTAATCGCTGCGAAAAGCCTGGGCATTGTCATTGTTGTAGGCCATGGCGCTCTCCTGTGGATTGACAGCAGTCTAGGCCCGGCCAAATCATTCGAATAATGGATATTTGAAAAGAGCATTATCCGTGATAACGAATTTACGTCAGCTCGACCTCAACCTGCTGCTGGTCTTCGACGCCCTGATGCAGGAAGGCAATCTGACCCGCGCCGCCCAGCGCCTGCACCTGAGCCAGTCGACGGTCAGCAACGCCCTCGCCCGCCTACGCCAGCAACTGGGCGAGGAGCTGTTCCAGCGCACCGCCCGCGGCATGACCCCGACCGCTCGCGCCCTGGCCCTTTACCCGCCCGTGCGCCAGGCGCTGCAATTGCTGCAGGCTGGCCTCGGCCCGGCAGAACCCTTCGATGCACGGACGCCGCACGTGTTCAGCCTGTCGCTCAACGACTACGCCCAGGCCGCGCTGCTGCCGATGCTGCAGGCACATCTGGCCCGCGTCGCGCCGCTGGTAGAGCTGGTAGCGCACAGCGACGACGCCGACAACCTGCTGCCACGCCTGGAAAGCGGTGCCCTGGACCTGGCCATCGACTACCTGCACGTCGATTCGCCCGACCTGCATTACGCACCCCTGCGCGAAGAAGCCCTGGTGGTGATCGGCCGCCAGGATCATCCGGCCTTCGTCGGCGGCCTCAGCCTCAGGGATTACCAACAGTCTCGCCACGTGATCGTGACGCCGCGCGCCGGGCGCGGTTCGCCGCTGGAAATCGTCCTGGGCTCGGCCAAGGTCAGACGCCAGGCAGCGCTGCACCTGCCCAATTACCTGCCGATTCCGGCCATCGTCGCTCACACCGACCTGCTCGGCACCATACCCGCGCGCCTGGCCGACGCCTTCGCGCCGCTGTTCGCCCTGCAGGTGGCGCCGCTACCCTTCGACATGCCGGCCGTGCAGATCAGCCTGATCTGGCACCGCCAGCAGCACCATGACCCGGCACATACCTGGCTGCGTGAACAACTTCACGGCCTGCTCGCCTGACATATAAGCGCAATCGAAACGTCATGTTCACTACATGACCTGGGCAGAGACTGCTTACATGAACGCACCTTCTCTGCACATCGCGCTGATCAGCGAAACCTTCCCGCCGGAAATCAACGGCGTGGCCAATACCCTCGGCCGCCTGGTCGACGGCCTGCGTGGCCGTGGCCATCGCGTGCAACTGATACGGCCACGCCAGGAGGTCGATCAGGAGCAGGACGCCGGCAATGACCTGCTGCTGACCCGAGGCTGGCCGCTACCCGGCTACCCCGGCCTGCAATGGGGTCAGTCATCCCTGCACAAGCTGCTCAGGCGCTGGAAAAGACAACGCCCGGATGTGCTCTATATCGCCACCGAAGGCCCGCTTGGCCTGTCCGCCTTGCGCGCGGCCAGGCGCCTGGCGATCCCGGTGGTCAGCGGTTTTCACACCAACTTCCAGCAGTACACCGGGCACTACGGCATTGGCCTGCTGACCCGGGCGATGACCAACTACCTGCGCTGGTTTCACAACCGCACACAGCTGACGCTGGTGCCGAGCATCGGCCAGAAGGTCGACCTCGAACGCCGCGACTTCGAACGCCTGGCCCTGCTCGCTCGCGGCGTCGACAGCCAGCTGTTCCACCCACGCCGACGCTGCGACGCCCTGCGCGAAAGCTGGGGCCTGGGGCCGGATGACCTGGCCGTGCTGCATGTAGGTCGCCTGGCGGCAGAGAAGAACCTTGGCCTGCTGGTAAAAGCCTTCCACGCCCTGCAGACAGCTCATCCGCAGCGCCGCATGCGCCTGATTTTGGTCGGCGACGGGCCGCTGCGCGCCAACCTGCAGACGCAACTACCAGACGCGCTGTTCTGCGGCCTGCAGCGCGGTGAAGCGTTGGCCACGCACTACGCTTCGGGCGATCTGTTCCTGTTTCCCAGCCTCTCGGAAACCTTCGGCAACGTGGTGCTGGAAGCCCTGGCATCGAGCCTCGGCGTGGTGGCGTTCGACCAGGCTGCGGCCGCCCAGCATATCCATCACGGCCACAACGGCATGCTCGCCCGCCCTGGCGACGAAGCCGGTTTCTGCGAGGCCGCCTGTGAGCTGCTGGAAGAGGCGGAAGTGTTGCGGCGCATCCGCCTCAATGCCCGCAGGCATGCCAGCCACCTGAGCTGGGACGGCATCGTCGCGCTGTTCGAACAGCACCTGCGCAGCGCCATGCAGCCAGCGCACCTCTGCGTCAGCACGGAGCTTGCCCGTAGGGCGGGTGAAACCCGCCACTGAGACAATCTGGCGGGTTGCACCCGCCCTACGTGATCACATCAACTCAAAACATGCAGGCGTAAAAAAGCCCCGATGTGCCGGGGCTGAAAACGGGGCGCCGGATCGCGACGCCCGATAGAAACGGACTCAGACCAGCGTGGTCAGCGCATCACGGCTGAACGGCAAGATGTCCTGTTCGCGGCCTTCGCGCACCTTCAGTGCCCAATCCGGGTCGACCAGCAGCCCGCGGCCCACGGCGACCAGGTCGAACTCCTCCTTGTTCAGGCGCTCGAGTAGATTCTCGAGACTGGCCGGCTCGGCCACCTTGTCGGTCTTGACCATGAACTGCAGGAACTCGCCATCCAGGCCGACACTGCCGACAGTGATGGTCGGCTTGCCAATGAGCTTGCGCGTCCAGCCGGCCAGGTTGAGGTCGCTGCCTTCGAACTCCGGCTCCCAGAAGCGGCGCGTCGAGCAATGGAAGATGTCCACGCCGGCATCGGACAGCGGCTTGAGGAAGGCCTCCAGCTGCTCCGGAGTCTGCACCAGGCGCGCGGTGTAATCCTGCTGCTTCCACTGCGAGTAACGCAGGATGATCGGGAAGTCCG
>JAESFJ010000234.1_pt1 | contig 24543 bp, 32 predicted proteins | sample 9266161 | NCBI WGS metagenome assembly JAESFJ01 (sample SAMN14506165, study PRJNA617096) | algae metagenome | isolation source: Calothrix sp. FI2-JRJ7 and co-occurring heterotrophs from granitic desert soil | place: USA: Red Pass Lake area, Fort Irwin, California | collected 2000-06-01
CTTGAGACCATAGCAGCAATGAGCGATGATCCACTTATCAGCCTGCCAGCCGCAAGCTGATCAATTCCCGGCTTTGTCCGGAAGGCACGGCCACCGCCGGAGCTACACCACGCGCCGGGACACGATCTAGTCATTGGCGATCGGTTGGTGCTTCGCGTGGTTATGCAGGGCTTTGCGAACCATGTCGCTGCAGGCAAGATCTCTGAAGATCACTGTGTTGTCAGTCATACTCGGTCCTCTCCGAGTGCCCGTAACGCCAGCAAAGGCGGGCTGTTCCGAAGGAACATAAGATGGCGAGATACGGAGAGGTATATTCTCTCTCAACATTAGCCAATTGCACCGACAAGGCCTCGTCCGCGTCAATGATGCGAGGTTCCCCCAATTTCGCCGCTGCGCAACGAAATCGGCTCCCCCACGCCCCGCAGGCCGCCTCTGGCGGTCATTGACCCAAACGCTCCCTTGTCGGTCCCGCACCTTTGTTTTTATTCAAAGGAGCTGACGATGACCACTTACGACCACATCAACGAATTGCGCGCCGAACTTGCAGCGTCCATCGACCAGGCCGAGCGTCAGCAGATCGCAGCCGAGCTGGCGGCGGCCGAAGCGAAGCTTGCCGAAGAAGAGGCCGCATTCGATGCGCTGGTCAGCGCTGAGCCGCCCCACTAAGGGCAACTCTTTCCAATGCCCACGCCTTGGGTATTGTCGCGCTATGGTCAAGCGCGTCTTGCTATTCTCAGGAATAGCCGTCTGCCTGTTTGCAGTCGGCTTCTAGTATTTTGTAGCGAGCCTCAGTTGTGGTCTGGACGGCGCGGGCGGATGTCGCAACCTTCCCCCGGCGCCATGGAAGTATCCGAATGCCCTCGCCTACTCTCTGCCGTTCTTAGAGACTAACCACGTTCTATCAGGACGCCGATCCGCAGGAGGCAAGGAAAGCGCGCCTCACACTGATCTGACCCCCTCCGGTCGCATCCAATCGCGAGCGCGCGCTTCAGATCGACGAATTGACAGCTGGCGCCGTATTTCTTCACCAGTGCTTTCCGATCGAGCATGGCGTAGCGATCGCAACGCCGGCATTCGATGTCGATCTTCTCCGCCCGGTAATTCTTCAGCCGAGGCAGGCTCATGCAGGTCCCTCGCATCTTCATCGTTTATCAGCGCGCCACGGCTATGCGCAGTTCTTTGATGTTCGTGGTGTAGCGCGGCGACCGACGGTCAAACTTGGTTTGCCAGTTGCGCTTGATGCCTGCCGAGGCCGGGATAAGCGACCCACGCCCAAATTTCCCATTGACCGCATCCAGCGCCGTCATCAGCCGTTCCGACTGGTCACGGTCCCGTGCGTCGAACAGAGGCCGCGGCTGAGACGCCGCCCGCACAAGATCATTCATGATGATGCCGGCCTTTGCGTAGCGGTAGCCGTCCCTGAAGATCTTGCGCGCTCCACTCTGAGCTGCCCGGATCAGGTCAAACGTGTCGTTCGAAGCCTCGGGAAAATGGACTGTCGTTTGTGCCGAGTGAGGTTTGTCCTTCTGATTGAAGCGCGACGTGTGCATGAAGACCGCCATATGTGTTGCCTCCAGACCATGCCGGCGCAGCTTCTCTCCTGCCCTCATCGCATAGGCCGCGACCGCCTCGAGCATTCCGGCCAGATCCGTAACTGGTGTTCCAAAGGATCGGGTTACGGCGCAGCCCTTCCGTTGTGGCGGCACATCTTCAAGCGGCAGACATGAAATGCCCTGCAGCTCCAGAACCGTCCTTTCGCCCACCACGCTCAGGAGATTGCGAGAAAGCCGCGCATCAACGCGGGCCAGGTCGCCGGCTGTCTCAATGCCCAGGCCGAATAGTTTTCGCTCTGACGCCCATCCAACGCCCCAAACCTCCCCCACCACGACGCGATCGAGCCAGCTTTGCCGAACGGCTGCATCTGTCAGATCGCAGACGCCGCCAAGCTCCGGGTTCTTCTTTGCAACGTGGTTTGCGAACTTCGCCAGTGTCTTGCTCGGGCCAATGCCGACACATGTTGGGATCCCGGTCCATTGCTGAACCGTGGACCGAAGATCGCGGCCGAAAGTAACGCGATCGGCAGGCCTGATGTCGGTCATATCCAGAAAGCTTTCATCGATCGAATAGACCTCAACATCCGGAGACCATTGCCGATAGATCGCATTCAGCCTGGCGCTCATGTCGCCATAAAGGGTGTAGTTGCTTGAGTAGACCGCCACGTCGTTGTCTCGACAGAGCTCACGGATCTTGAAATAGGGTTCGCCCGTGCCAATTCCGAGCGCCTTGGCCTCCGCCGTCCTGGCGACGGCGCAGCCGTCATTGTTGGACAGAACAATTACCGGGCGCTTGGCTATGGACGGGTCGAAGACGCGCTCGCAGGAGCAATAGAATGAGTTGCCGTCAATCAGCGCGAAGGAGGTCATACCTTTCTCCTCGGTCGCAGCCAATGAACGTTGCAGAGTGCCACGCCCCAGATCTCGACTTCTGCGATCTCCGGAAGGTCGAACAGCGGCATGTCCGAATTCTCGAACATCAGCCGCGGACGACCGCCCGTCATGCGCAGCCGCTTCAACGACCGTTCGCCGTGAACGGTCGCCACGACGATATCGCCGTCGACCGGCCGTACGCTTCGGTCGACCACGATCAAATCCCCATGAAATATGCCCGCATCCCGCATCGAGTTGCCGTCGACCTTCCACAAGAAGGTGGCCGGCGGATTCCGGATCAGGAGTTTTGTGAGGTCAATCGATTCCTCAATGTAGTCATCTGCGGGTGATGGAAAGCCGGCGCATAACCCGTGGAGCATGAGAGGCACATAAACTTCTGCCTCGATTTTCAGGCCGGCGAGCATTCAATTTGGTCCTTTCACAACTCGTAGCGAAAGGAACAAACAGGGAACACATAGGCCGCCAAAAATCAAGATAGAAGATTACGCGATCCTAATCTGCAGATCTGCAGCTAACGCGAGTGTCGGCGTGGTGGTAGCTTTTCGAGCGCTGTCACAGTGGAGAGGACGAGATCACTATGACTGACGAAGTGGAGCACCTTTCGAATACCCTGATGTGGACCGTCAGCATGATTACCCAAGCCGGACCGGACGACCTCAAGCGTGTGGCGAAGGCCTATCGCGAAGCGCAGGACCTGGTATCGAAGATCCCGAAGTCTGAGGAGGGCGCGCGGCCTCGCATCGTCGCCTGCTTCCATCGATCGGACGAGTATCGCGCTGCAGACGATATCGCCTGCGTCGGATGGATCCTGACCGCAATCCAAGAGCGCGTGAACGAAGGCGATCTACGCGACTGGAGGAAGCTGCGGACGGTTGTAAGGCAGATGGTAAAGCTGCTGCAGGAGCCAGCGCCTTCGCTTCACTGAATCCGGTCGCTGCCTTTCCTGACGACAGGATCGTCGAAGCCAATCACATCCGGAGCGTTCGGAGCGTCCAAAAGATGCTCAAACCCTTCCCATGTGGCCTTGTCCTCTACCCAATGCCGTTGGATCTGTCTCCATTTACGGTCAGCGAGAACCTGCATTTTCGCGATCAGCTCTAAGAGCTGGCGCGAAAAAAGCAGGTCATCCAGCTGGTCCGTCTGAAACCTGATCTCACCTTTCGGGCCATAGGAAACGCGGAGCAGCTGATTGTCAGCATCGAGGACGAACATGCAGACTTCGGGTTCGTTATCCACGTTCTTGGTGACGATCAGCCTGTCGGCGGGATATCCGCCTGTTGCCCTTTGCAACGCCTGATCAAATGCATTTGCCATTGGGATCACCTTTCTTGTCACTGTCGAATCTAACGGAACGGTTTTGGCGGGGGAAGTCGGTCCCGGCTTCCGCTTCGCGGCGCTATGCTAAGCCTCCTGCGGCTTCCCTTTATCCGTCAAAACCGTGGCGAGAATTCCCGCTTTCCCGCCCCTGAAGGAGGGGCGGCGCTATGCTGAAAGCTCCGATGTTCTTCATTGTCTTCCTCGGATCTCGGACTGGCGCCGATCGATCCGAGCCCAGCGGCCGCCAGAAGGGCCAGAAATGACGCCGCATAAGCGCCGGCTGTTCGCCGAAGGCGGCCGGCGCGCGGCGGAAACCAGACCCAACCCGCTGAGTGTCATGGCGCGGCTTTCGCCGCGCCATTCCTTTTTTGCCTTCCGATCGTCCGGGGCTCCATGGCTATCACCAGGTCATGCACCATCTTCAAGGCCGTATCGTCGAGCTTTTTCAGGTGGTCGACCGTTGCTCCCATCAGCTTGTTTCTCACGTCTTTGCATGACTTGCCTTTGGGATGAGTAGGTCGTTCGTTTACGAATGGATCGAAGAACTCGTCCGGAGTGATGTCCAGGACCTCAAAAATGTGGATGAGCCGTCCCACGGTCATCAGGGAGGAGGCGTTTTCGTATCGGGAGTAGGTTGCCTCCTTTACGCCCAGGAGGGTCGCGACTTTCGCTTGCGCAATCTGTCGGTCGGTTCGCAGGACACGGAGCCTTTGGGCGACAAGCAGATCCAGTTCCTTGAGGTCAATGATCTTTCCGTCGAGCCGTTTGCGATAGATCGGATGATCTTTGTTCGGGTCGTCAACGCGTTCAAGTCCGAGATAGCTTACCCACTGATCGAGTCCGAAACCTGCCATCGCCACCAACCACACTGGAATTTCATCGTTGTTCCTCCGGGACAATTAAAGATGGTGCCTCGAAAGTCTACCCTGGATAGCTGCTTTGGCGCATCGCTTGGCGACCCCGCTCTATGCCTTCGGCACGGAGCCAGCAGCCGCTGTCTCCGCCCATTCGGGTTTACGATCGGTTGCGCTGCGGCTTCGCCTTCAATCGCATGCATCTTGGGCAAAAATCGGTTCGGAACATTTACAGCGTTCCGCAATCGACCCATATTGCCCGCTTATCAGGTCAGGTCGTGGCAGATCTCTAGCCCTTTTCTGTCATATGCCTACGGAGGCCGCCCTGCCTCGTATCGGGGCGGCCTTTCCCCTCCCCTACTGCTCTTCACAGTCATCAGCATCAGCGTGTTGCCGGCCTAGGCTAGGATAAAGCAGTGACGCCGGAGGCGTCCTGTCTGTCTCTTTGATGAGGGAAAGAGGAGCGCCGCCCCCTCTCCCTCACAAGGGGAAAAAACGGTCTCCCCGTCCTTCCTTCGCGCAGCCTTAAGGCCGCGCTTTCGTGCAGGAGCGCCGCTGACGCGACGCCCCTTCGGCTTTGCCTTGGGCGGGCGAACCCCCTCCGTTTTTATCCCCTTGCCACCCTCTCCCCCGCTGCTCCGCGCGAACTCGGGAACAGGAGCGGGGCTCCTGCCCACGAGGGGCATGAGAAGACCGCTTCGCGGAAATGGAGAAAGGGTGAGAACTATGACCACAACCGCAACCGTTTACCTGCTGGACCCGGAAGCCGGGACCATTCAAGCCGCAGAGGTCGCAGCACCGAGCGCGTTCTCTCAGACCTACGGGCTGATTGGATGCCAGCTTGTCGAGGTGGTGCCATTCGACACGAGCCACGTTCTTATCGTCGATGAGGAGGGTTTGCGCGACGGCTTGACCGCTTTCACTGTCTTTGACGGCTACCCGCAGCCATTGGCTGGAAAAATCGTTCTTGCCAGCCTGGACGGCTCGCATGTCCTACCGCCGCAGATCAGCATTGAAGAAGCAGCGGCCCGCCTGAACGTCTGCAAGCCGGTTCTTGATCCGGTTTTTGCCAAGGCAGACGAGCATTCCCCCAATGGGGTCATTCTGGGCGGCGCTTTGATCGGGTTCCAGACCCGCATCACCCGCACTCACCCAACCGTCATGGCGGGGGTAGTACGATGATCATCGCTGTTGTCGAGGACCGCACCCTGTCCATTCTCGCCGGAACCTTTGCCGCGACCATCGCGGCGAAGGACATCGAACATAGCTTCCATGCCCTTACTCATTTTCCGGAGCGGCGCACCCTGTCTGAACTGGAAGGGCTGGCAGAGCGCCTGAACGGCTTTGCCGCCTATATGGTGGAGCTGTGGGAGCAAGCAAAACTGCCCCTGCCAGACGCTGAACTAGAGGCGTTTGCCCGCCGTCATGTCGAGATCACCGCCAAGTATTGGGCAGCGGAAGGCCGTTGCATGAACTGGTTTATCACCGGTCCTGCCCGCTTTCCCGTTGCCCGCAACGAAAAGCGGATGCGAGTATCAGACGCCCGCCGTGCTGACCTCTCCGCCCATATAGCGACTGCGAAAAAGGCAGTGAAGCGCAAGGCGTTTCCCAATGGGGCCGATGACGAGCCGATCCGCTCCGGCGATCCGGCCGCCATGCAGCGCATCGCCTCGCGGATCGAAGACCTGGCATTGTCTATCGACCGGATGAAACGGGCAAATGTCATCATTCGCCGGATGGAGAAGGATCAGGCGAGCGAAGCCGACATTCTGGCCCGTGTGGTGGCAGAAACCGGCATGGACGAGGAGAGGGCATCGCGTGGCGTTACCCTTGCCCCATGGCAGAACCGACGCGGCTTTTCCACCACCAACACCCGCGCCGAACTGCGCCGCATGCAAACCCGCCTCGCTTCGCTTGCTGCGATGAAGAAGCGCGGCGACCGCGCCGAGGACGTCGAGACGGAGGCAGGAGCCGTCACGGTCAAGGAAAATACCGACATGGCCCGCATTCAGTTGCTGTTTCCCGGCAAGCCGGACGAACAGACGCGGCGCACCTTGAAATCTCACGGGTTCCGCTGGTCGCCGTCGCAGGGGGCTTGGCAGCGCAACTTGAACGAGGCCGGACGCTATGCGGCCCGATGCGTCTTGAAATCGATCAGCGGCGACAGCGCCGCTTGATCAGCCCCGGAAAACAGAGGATCCCCACATGAATGAGCAGATTTATACGGTCATGGAGTTTTCCGGCAGAGGCGATGCCATGTTCGGCGGTAGTGCCGCCGATTGGAGCCTATACACCCAAGAAGACGGCTCAAACGCTTTCATGAGCGCCGCCGACGCGCAGCGCCGCCAGCTGGTGAAAGCATATTTCCCGACCAAGGAGGAAGCGAGTGAAGCCGGAGAGGCGGCCAGCCAGCGCAAGGGCCTGATCTCTGCCCTGCCTGTTCGGCGCGTCGATGAGATCCCCTATGCGCAACTGCGCTGGATTGTCGGAAACATGCACGTCGGGACCAGTGATGACGACTTAAAAGCCGACATCAAGGGGCGCGCAACATCGGGCATGACCGCGAACCCCGACCTGCTGGCCCAGGCTTGCGCTTACGCACTGGCAAGCCACCGAGCCAATCAGGGCTTGGTTGCACATTTCCGGCTGTAGGAGGCGAAGCGATGAAAAGCAAAGGCCAGCGCCGAAGCGTTGAGGTGTTCGACACGCCCTCCGGTTTAGGGGGGAGCCACACGGTTGAGGTTGTCGAGAACCTTGGAAACGATAAGGTCAGGGTGCGCGTCTGGTACGGACGCGCCACCGCGACAGGTTGGGAAGCATGGAAGGATTGGGACGGCTACCGCTTTGAGACCGACCGCGCCAGCCTGACCAACAAGCGGTCAATGCCGCTGTTCAAATAGGACCTGGGTCGCATTTCGATGCGGCCCTACATCAGGAGGAACACCATTGAGCCGCTACACCGTGACCGTGAAGACCGACGGAGAAACCGACGAGAACGCCGTAATCGGCTATGATCCACCGTTGCGCACCTTCTTTCTGCAGGCTTTCCCCGATGAAGAAACCGACGAATACGCGCTGTGGTTCGGGACGCTTCTTGAGCAGCACCCAAGCCTTGAATCAATCATCGAGAGCGCGCGCCGTTTTGGCTATGAGATCGAGGGGCTATCACAGAACGCCATCATCGCCATGACAAAGGAAGCGGGAACGCCGACGCCGCCAAGCCTTGGCGAGAGGTTAGGATTGGTACGCTGACAATGGTCGGATGCTATGTTGCGGGGCTGGTTCGGAAGAACTGGCCCCGTCGCCATTTTGGCAGTTGCGAACCTGGCCGCATCGAGCGGGCTGCGGTCCGCCCGAAGGGAGCCCATGCCCCTCCCCTCGGCTCCCCTCCCGCCCGGCATACGAGCCGCCGTGGGCGGCGCTTGATCATGTCGATCAGGAGGTCAAATCGGGCGATCCGCTATCAATGAACTCATTTCTTTGGCCGAAAGCGTGCCTTTGGTCGCGATCAGATAGGCCGCGAGATAGGTGAGCTTCAGCTTAGCCTCTCCGTCACCCTTCGGCTTGTAATTGATGATTGCCTGGCGGCGTGCCGTCGCCCTTCTCCCCTCTTGAACTGCCGCAGAATGCTGCCCGATCAGCTCGCGAAGCGAAGGCCCCTCTTCTGTCGTGCTGACTGCGACCGTCTCTCCAGCTTTGGTAGGCGTGGATAATGCCCGAGCCGCTTTGTTGCCACGAGCGGCAACTGCTTCATTGGTCGAACGCGAACTGGATGACGACGGTAGCATGGGAGATGCCTAACGGATCTAGTTGCATTGGGGACCGTTTCAGACCATCAAAACGTCCACAACGCACGATAGGATACGAAACGAGACGAAATCTGGGGCTGTAAACCATTGGAAAGAAACGGTAAGATTTTTGTTTCCCCGCCTGAAGACGAAAGCGACTTCAAGGAACTGTTCAAAAATATGGCTGCCGCGGGTGCCGGGCGCCCCTTGGGTGAAGACGGCTTTCCACAAGGACCATGGACACCAGAGCTGTTGGCGGATGCCATCTCGAAGATCGACGCGAACCGTGCTGGGGTGGATCTGCGGACAGTCCAGCTATGGTTTCAGGATAACGACAAGGGCATCAGCACCACCAACATCCGCTGGCTCGCACGCATCTTTGGCTGCGGCGACAAGGAGGCGACGAATGATTGGATGAAGGCGCTCAGTGCAGCGCAAGCGCGCCTGACCGCCAAGCGACGGGATAACAAAAAGACTGGCGGCGTAGACACATTGCGAGTGCCGGAAATGCCGGCGCCAGCTGCAAACCAGATTCCGCTAACGCCGGTCATCTCGGTGGAGCTTCAACCCATGTCGCCGGAGCGGCCTTCGGGTTTGGCAATCAAAACCGAGGCGATTTTCTCTCATGGATCACACTTAAATTTGCCGTCTTCAGTCTTTGCAGGGTCATCCGCGCTTGGGTTCCTGTCCTATATCCTTGGGATCCACACCATCACCTATATACGTGAGGACGGTATCGAGAAACAGGTCGGCTTTCTGTGGGCGCCGAACTGGACCTTCCTCTTCATGGTGCTGCTGCCGCTGTTCTTCGCCATTGTCATCGAGCTTCTGGTTTTCTGGAAACATGATGCACGTCCGAGGTTTCTGGCTCATGCCGATCGACCTCAAAGCGGGAGTGCCTGGATTCAAAACCTGCAGGCGAACTCCCATACCTATTGGGCCGTTTTCCTGATCTGCATCTTGTTTGCCGGACTGGCTCAGTGGATTGGGGTGCAGCTGATCCCGCTGTTAGAACAGGCGCAGGATTTTGCCCCGAGTTGGGGGACGATTGGCATCATACGGCCTGACATAATCTCGACCCCGGCGGCCATCGTCTTCACCGCCCTCGCCTACCTCTATATGTCTGTCACCTTCTACCTGCTCTTTGCGGGCCTGATCATTCTGCATACGATCATCCATGATCTATGGAAGCTCGGCAGCCCAGCGAAGCCTCGGGCTGTTCAGGAATCATGGCCGGGAGTCAGTGATGCCGGCCTGAGGATTATGCGCGGTGTGTTCCGATGCACCGTTCTCGTCATTCTGGCCGCCATCTGCATGAAGGCGCAGAGTGCTTATCTCGCTTCACAAGGCCCCGACATCATAACATGGATGGTTCGCGATGTTTGGGCTGCCCTTACCACCTACGACGACGGCGATCGCATCTTCAGCTATCGAATGCCAACCCACTATAGCAGCCTCCTTGTCGCAATATCGACCTGCAGTGTCTTCCTGTATGGAGCCATCCGTTTAGGTGGGGACAGACGTCTGCGCGCTCCGTTGTGGAAGATGTCTTCCGCTATTGTATTGCTTCTGGTCTCATACCTCACGATCGATGCCTTTGACGGCTTCTCGGTCTTGCTGATGGTCGCCGCACTGATCGCCACATACGGGCTATTTGATCCAGAGTTTGGATCCGGTTGGCGAGCCGGCGATATGGAAGGCGACAGGCATGTTTCATAACTGGCTCGACCGATGGGACGAGAGCCGCGCCCAGAGAGGCGAAGAGGCCAAGACGGTTACAGGCCTCATCCTGGACGCCGATCGCGCCTTCCCCGGCGTCGGGGCGACTGAAACGGTAGATGAGTTTTGCGCTGATGCGGAGAGGGCCGCCGCTGATCCGAGCTTCTTTGATCTGCCCGATTCAAGCGATCAAGCCTTTGAGCTGCGGGATGGCTGGCTGAAATTCCCTTCAGACGTTGCAACCGATGTTGCTGAAAACAACATCGTATGGGCCAGGATCACCGAGAGCGGAAAACGCGATCAGGCAGTCGTGATCTTCCATCACTGGAACGCGACCAGTCGGAACCGGCAGATCGCCGAGTTCCTTTCCTGGCAGGGGATCACGGTTATTGAGATCGCCATGCCCTACCACTTGGAACGCAAGCGGCCCGGATCGCTCTATGCCGATTACATGCTCAGCGCAAATCTCGGGCGAACAGTTCAATCCGTCAAACAGGCGGTATGGGACGGGCGTAAGCTTATCGGCTGGCTAAAGCGCCAAGGCTATCGGGATGTTTCCGTTCTCGGGATGAGCCTTGGATCTTGGGTTGCAGGATTGGTCGCGGCGCATGAACCCTCCGTCTCGCGGGCGTCTTTGTTCCTCACGGCAGGGAGCCTTGCTGAAATGGTATGGACCGGGCGCGCAACCCGATCGATCCGGACAAGCCTCGAGCCGCATCTTACGCTTGCCCAACTGCAAAGAGCGTTGGCACCGCTCAATCTTGAAAACCATGCAGACAGGCTGGCGCGGCCAGGCCTCGAACTTCATGTGATTCTGGCCTCGAGGGATACGGTTGTTCTGCCGGACCTGTCCGAACGGCTGCTAGGACGGCTGGGGAATGCCGGAGCCAGAGTGAGCGTGCTGCGGCTGAATTGCGGGCACTACTCTCTTGGGCGGCCACCCTACATCTTGCGAGCCGGATGGAGCTTGACGCGGTTTCTGTTACGCGAGCGCGGCGCCACTCAGGCTTAGGAGCGATTGAGCGCCGCATCGAGCGGCACCTAACCGCAATGAGGGGAGCCCCCTTCGGCCCCTCCCCTCAAACTCCCCTTCCCCCTCACGACGGAAGCGCCCCGCAAGCTGGGCGGCTCACTGAGGCTTGTTGTCGTTTCCGGCCAGAGCGCGATGTCAGCTCCCTCACCGCTGCAGCATCACGGCGATGGAGATCCGACCTGGCGGCCGGATCGCGATTTGCCGGTTGAAGGCGAAGGCGACGGCCGGGGCTACGAAGGCCGCGTTTTCAGGCCGCTCCTTAGTGGCCGTACGTAATCTAATGCTGCGCACGATACGGCAGGCCCCGCCTTAGCGTGCAACCCTAAAGGGTTCTCCTCTCCGCTTCGCTCCGTTGCGATCGCTGCGCGATGCACTCGGCGGTTCCAGCCGTATTCGAGCTTCGCGATTACGCACAACCACTAAGGAGGAACCTCTGATGAAAACGCTCGTAACCTTCTGCCAGAAAACCGGCCGTCGCCTTCGCCAGTTCATCAACCGGCAAATTGCGAAGTTGTCCCATAAGGGCCAACTCCGGTTCTCCATCGCCGTGATGCTTCCGCTCATCGCCAAGGTCGAGTTCAGCTATCAAGTCGAGCTCAACAGCAAGGCCGGAAACGACAACAAGCCTCAGTGAGGTACGGCCGCACCCTGCCCTGCAGGGTGCGGCCTATCCGTCGTGATCCCGAACCCGCGGCCTTGCACGCGCCTGCAGGAAGCATATTTGCTGGAAGATGACAGACTTTCCAAAAGCGCCACCCGAAAAGGACGAAAGCCGCTACATCGCGTGTCAGATGGCGGTTGAGACTGTTTTGCAGGACCTGGTAGAGGACGCCATGCGTCGCGGTTGGGAGGAGACGGAAGTTCTCTGCGCCATTACAGAGGTTTCCGACAACCTCATGCTGGCAGCTGCTGCCAATCGGGATCTCGACCTGCTTCTTGATGCTCTGCGACGAAAGATGCCTCCGCCCAATCTTGCCGATTAGGCATCACCAGCATCGAGCGAGTAAACAGCTCCGGCGTCTTCAGGGTCCCGAACCCCCTTGAATGAAGCATGTCGCAGCTTTTTATCGGACGTCCAACCGCGGAAATCGATCTCAGCGATGAGCGCTGGCGATGTAGCGATCCGGTTCTTTTCTTTGAAGCGGATCACCGGCTTTTTCGTTTTCAGCTTGTCGAGCTGCTTTCGCAACGCTCGCGCTTGCTGATGTTTAAAGCCGGTTCCGACGCTTCCGACATAGACATACTCACCTCCTTTGAGAGCCCCGAGAAGCAGGCTTCCAAAGCCATCTGGCATAGCTGAGGACAGTTCGTAGCCGAGGATGGCAAAGCTTTCTCGCTGGACGCACTTGATCTTGATCCAGTCGCCAGTCTTGCCCGGTCTGTAGGGACGATCACGATGCTTGCCGATGATGCCTTCCAGGCCCAGAGCGCAGGCGTGTTCGATTAGTCTTTCGGGATCCTCATTGATCTCCTCAGACAAGCGGATCGCGCCTGTAGCCTCATCCAGCAGATCCTCAAGGATGTGCCGGCGGGCGGAAAACTCCAGCTTCCGCAGATCGTGTCCGTCGAGGTACATGAGATCGAATGCAAACATGAGTGCGGTTCCGGCCGGCTGCTTTCCGGTCCGGCCGCCGAGCGAGCCTTGTAACAATCCGAAGTCCGACCGCCCCATCTCGTCGAGAACGACGGCTTCACCATCGAGGATGAAAGTCGCTGGACCAAGAGCGGCCGCCGCTGACGCAATAGCCGGGAACCTCGCCGTCCAGTCAAAGCCGCCGCGCGTCAGGATCCTCACCTTTGACAGCTCCCGGTGAACAGAAATCCGGTACCCGTCCCATTTGATGTCGTAGGACCATTCCGGCCCGTTCGGCGGGCGGTTCTTCAAGACGGCTAGGCAAGGTTCGACGCGATCCGGCATGGGGTCGAACAGGAGGCGTGGCTGTTCAGGGTCGCGAGGTCTCAGGCGTCCGCTTCGCAGCGGCGCCTTATCTTCCGTCAGAAGCGGTTTCGACGGCTTTCGCGGTCCTTTTACCATTCCGCCATTTCAGCAGAGACAGCTTAACAACCCGCTTAGGAAGCCTCTGGACCTCAGTCGGCTTGCTCCATAGGGTTTGGTGCCCGGAAACGACGTAGGACAGGCGCTGGTGGATCAGGCAACCGCCCAGGAGCTGCTGAAGCTCATTCACAGTATTGCAGATCCTTGCGAGGATATCATCGCTAAGGCCGGTGTGCTCGCCGGCGATCCGTCCCAACCACCAGAGATCCAGCAAGCCTCAGCTGACCTGGCTGCGACTGTCGAGCAGCTGTTTCAGATTGCCCACTACATCATGAATGCGACGCCTAGACTGTAGAAGCACGGAACGGTTTTGGCGGGGGAAGTCGGTCCCGGCTTCCGCTTCGCGGCGCTATGCTAAGCCTCCTGCGGCTTCCCTTTATCCGTCAAAACCGTGTCGAGAATTCCCGCTTTCCCGCCCCTGAAGGAGGGGCGGCGCTATGCTGAAAGCTCCGATGTTCTTCATTGTTCTTCTCGGATCTCGGACTGGCGCCGATCGATCCGAGCCGGGCTGCTGCTGCCGCTATCGATACGTTGAATCAGGTTGGAATGGAGAGCTGCCCGAGGAGCGGAGCGCTCATCACTCGGAGCGCAGCGGGCAGATCCATCGTGTTATAATCCGGATAAGAAGGCGGAGAACCGGCATCGCCGGTTCGCATCCCAAAGGAGCGGCCAGGATCGGCCGCGTATCTACCTTGCCCTGTACCGCTCTTACGATAGGTCGCCGATCGCGCCAATGGGCAAGCGCGCAAGCGCTGTCGCTCGTCAGGAAAAACGGCTTTCGCCGTCAGGACGGCAAACCTTCCGTTTTTCCTTCCTCCCGCCCCATGACCCGATCGGCGTCCTAACGGGAGCGGGCTACGCCCTCCCCCTTCGTTCCGCCGGATGTGGGGGCACATCCTTCGAGAACGAAGGCAGAGGCTTCGCCCACTAGCGGGGCTGCTCCCAAGGGAAACGGGAAAAACTGGAGCAAGGAACCATGAGCGACATCATCGCGGTAGCACTGAACAAGCTGGACGCAGACCCCAAGAACGTCCGCAAGACCTACACCAAGGAGAGCATCGAGAGCCTGTCGGCCTCGATCCTCGCCAATGGTGTCATTCAAAACCTTGTGGTGCGCAAGGCATCCAAGGGGAGATACCTAGTAACCGCTGGCGGTCGCCGCCTCGCAGCCCTCAATCTTCTGGCCGAACGGGGCGAGATAACGGCTGACTCCGCTGTGAATGTTATTGTCCGGGAGGCGGGCGACGCAACGGAGTTGAGCCTAACCGAGAATGTCATGCGGGAACCGATGCACCCCGCAGACCAGTTCGAGGCTTTTAAAGCGCTGTTCGATGAGGGCAAGTCCATCAAGGATATCGCTGCCCGGTTCGGGACAACTGAAATCATCGTCAACCGCCGTCTTGCGCTGGCGAAGGTTTCCCCGGTCCTGTTCGCGGCGTTCCGCGCCGAGGATATGACCTTTGAGCAGCTTGCCGCTTTCACCATCACCGACGATCACGCTCGACAGGAAGAGGTTTGGAATGCCCTCCCCTCATGGGATCGTAGCGCCAACACAATCAAGCGCCGTCTCGCCGTGGATGAAGTCCCCGCAAGCGACAAGCGGCTCGCGCTGATCGGCGGGTTGGAGGTTTATGAAGCGGCTGGCGGTCCAGTGCGCCGCGACCTGTTTGCCGAGCACGGAGGAGGCTTTGCATGCGATAGCGGCTTGCTTGAAAAGCTGGTTGCCGAGAAGTTGGAGGTCGAGGCGGAAGCCGTGAAGGCCGAAGGCTGGAAATGGGTCGAGTGGTGCGCTCAGCAGCCGGATAATATCTATCAGATGGCCCGGGTTTACCCGCGGCGCGTGGACCTCAGCGACGACGATCAAGCCAAGCTTGACGCACTGACTGAGCGTTATGACGAACTGGCGGCGCAGATTGATGCGGATCAGGAGGATGAAGGTGCAGAGGCCGCGTTGTCGACCGTCGAGCAGGAAATCGCCGTCCTGCAGAAGCGCGAAGAAGCATATCGCAGCGAAGACCTCGCAATGGCAGGGGCAATCGTCACAATCGACCATTGGGGCAAGTTGTCGGTGCTGAGAGGCCTTGTCCGCGACGAGGACAAGAAGAAGGCCGAGGCTACGGAAGGGAAGCGAGGCGGGGCGACCGAGGAAGCTGACGGCGCTTCGAAATCTACGGCGCTGACCCATTCAGCGGCTTTGATCGAGGACCTGACCGCTCAGAAGACGGCGGCGCTTCGCGTCGAGTTGGCGAACAATCCCGACATTGCGCTTGTGGCGGTTGTCCACGCGATGTTGCTCAAAGTGCAATACCGCACGGCATGGGGCATTCCCGGCCACCAGAGCGCGCTTGAAATCTCTGTCACTCATGAAGTGCTGGACGGTTCGATGAAGCGTCCCGCCGAGAACAAGGCCCTTGAGGCGTGGGGAAGCCTTGAGGAAAACTTTGGGCACCGGCTTCCCGGCGATCCTGCTGACCTTTGGGAATGGCTGATGGATCAGTCGCAAAGCGAGTTGTTGCAGCTTCTGGCCTATGCTGCCGCCCATTCCGTCAATGCGGTTGAGAAGAAGTTCAGCAGTCGCAGCCAAGCGCTGGCCCATGCCGACCAGATGGGCCGCGCATTGAACGTGGACATGCGTGACTGGTTTGAAACTACGGCGGACAGCTATTTCAGCCACGTCAACAGACCAACCATTCAAGCAGTCGTTGCCGAGGTGCGCGGCGAAGATTTCGCCGCTGGTATTGGCAGCATGAAGAAGGGCGAGGCTGCGGAGTATGCTGCCAAGTCCATCAAAGACAGCGGTTGGCTTCCTCCTCACGTTCGGATCGCCTCAGACCCCAATGCAGAGGACGAGGCTGAAACCTTAGAGGACAAGAACGAACACTCGTTCCCGATGGCAGCGGAATAATCCCGCCGCTGCTTTCCGCCGGTCACGTCCTCCAGCGTGACCGGCTCCCCCTATTACAGAGGACATGCCATGCTTGATTCTGTCCCTGATCCGACCCTTGCCGCCGAAAGCTGCTGCCAGCTAATCAACGCCTACCTGAGCGATCCGGAGCATGTTGATTGGGATGATGTGCAAAAAGCGCTCGATACAGCGCTTAAAGCCTTCGATCTCCCGCCAACTTGCATCGAAGAAGCTAACCAACGCACCTGAGTTTTCCTCAGATCGCACCTTAGCGCCCGCCTTGGCATCGAGCCAATGCGGGCGCTTTCGTGGGAGCCTGGGAGGCACAAAGGTATCGGGACCGCAGATCAGGCCGCTTGTTGAGAGGAGGCCCGCGCCCCCTCCTCTCAAACTCTCCTCCCCACCCGGCTGAATTTCCCCAACAATAACGGGGGGTAAAAGCCCAGCCTCGAAGCATCACAGTTTTGGGCGTGGAAAAGGGAGTACTCCAAAAGGTGCGCTAACAAATTGATGTAAAACGTCTATCTCCGATGATGGCTGTGCGGGCGCAAAAGCGCAAAATGTGCAACTTGCATCAATTTGGTATCTCAGGCTACAAATCGCAACGGGCGGAACCTCAACCGATTCCGACTCACACATCTAACAGTTTTGGAGATAGCACCCGGCCCAGAAAAGAAAAACCGCTCCCGAAAAATCCGGAAGCGGTCTGCAGTTCGAAAATATAAAAGCACCATCGTTCTCGCAGACCTCCCCTCCGATGTCAATAATCAAAACACCTTTTCGGTGAACGGCGGAGCTTTGTCTGGCCTCTGACTGGAGACGGACGATGGGGGAACCCACACAATACAAGCGGCCGACTGGTCGCAGAATGACGAAGGAGCGATCCGAATTTCGGCGACTGGCGCAGTCAACGGAAATCGGAGCGGTGACGCGTGGCCAGCTTGCGGTGCTCGCTAAGAATCTGATGACGATCGGAATGATCACGACCTCAGAATATGCGTTGCTCGAGGCTATCATAACGACCGCCAAGGCCGATGCCTTTGACAAAGGTGGGCGCCCGATTGTCTACAAGTCGAACCGACAGCTCGGGTATGACATCAACAAGTCACCTGGGCGCGTAAGCCGGATCCTCTCCCGATTGTACGACCTCGGCCTTGTCACCATGCAGGACAGTGCGAATTTCAAGCGCTACCCGATCCGGGACGGCGAAGGAGATATTGCCGACGCCTGCGGCATTGATCTGCGCGTCCTGATCGCTCGGTACCACGAGCTTGATCAGCTGGTGCGCCAGAAGCGGGAAGAGATTCGAGTTCGCGACAACGCGGCGCGTCGCTTCCGGGACGCTCTGCGTGCCGCGAGGTACGCTCTCGTGTCCTCGACCGATCGCGGCGAAGTCATTCTCGGCCGGATCGGATCCCGTGTTGAGAAGATCGCGGCCTTCATCGGATCAGCCAGGCACGCATCGGCCCACACCATCCGGAAGGCCACAATGCTTTTGGAGTGGCTTGCCGACCGACTGCGCAAGCTGAATCGGACTCCTCAAGTGTCCGACATAGATGCAAATGTGACATGCACGGATGTCGAAAACGACATGCACATACAGATTACAACCCCAAGACCTTTTGAAGCTCGTAATGATGAACGGCGTTCGGCTAACGCCGAACAAATCAATTCGCTAAGGGCTGGCTCCGCCAGCAAGAGGGCTTTTGAGGAAAGCCTGGGGAGCCGTTCGCGCCAAAGCAATAAGCGATCGCAAATGCGGCCTTCACTTGTGGCGCTGGAGGATGTGTGGCGGGCTACGCCAAGCCTTGCCGAATATGGCTACCAGCCCCCGCGCAGTTGGGCGGACCTGGACCGGATCGCTCCCAAACTTTGCCGCATCGCCGGCGTGTCCGAGGATGCGCGTCAGCGCGCCGTGGACCGAATGGGCCAGCAGGCGGCTGCCGTTGCGATCGCTCTTACCTTTGAGAAATACACGCGCGCCGAAATCAGCTCGCCGGGCGGCTATTTGCGGGCCATGACAGACCGTGCCGCGAGGGGAGAGCTTCATCTAAACCGCTCGGTATTTGGGCTGGTAGCCCGCAACTCAATGGAGGCATACTCGTGATAGAAAATCGCTTAATCGGAGCCGCGCTGGCCGCGCTTCTGTTCACCGCGTCTTCTGCAGCGGCCGACTATTCAGGCCGAGCGCGAGTGATCGACGGTGACACCTTCAGCATTCGCCAACAGAGGATCCGTATCGCGGCCATTGACGCCTGTGAGCGGGACCAGACCGGCTCCAAAAACGGTGTGATATGGAATTGCGGGATTGAGGCACGTCGCTTCCTCGCCCGCATGATCGATGGCAAGCATGTCCGCTGCATTGAAGTCGATCGAGACCAGTACAAACGCCTTGTCGGCCAGTGCTTGGTCGAGAACTCGGATATTGGCCTCGAGATGGTGAAGGCGGGCCAAGCCACCCTCTTTTTGCGATATCTGCCAACATCCCACCCGATCGACCTGAGCCAGTACCGCCGCGCCGAGACTCGAGCCCGACAGCTCGGCCAAGGCTTGTGGGGTGCCAATGTCGAATCGCCCTCCTCCTATCGCCGCAGCCATTCCGGCAATTGAACGACTGCCGGCGCTGCTATGGGCAACAGATGGCGAGATCTTACGTTTTGCGGAACTCTCGGTTCCCCCAGCTACTTGTTTCGGGGTGTCGGTTCGGTTGCATTCAGCACGATCCCGCCCTTGACCTATGCCGATGTTTCATTTGTCGAGGTGACGTATTGCTGCAAGCGCTCAGGCCCCACACCTCCAAAGTGGTTGCTCTTGATGCCCGTTCGCACGGCGACGCGGTTGGCGCAAAGCTGTTCGTCTCCAAATTTTCCCCGCCTTCGGCTTCCTCGCGAAGCAAAATTTGTCCCCGTCCAGCCTCCTTTGCTGCGCTCCGGCCTACGGTGCGCACCGCTTATCTCCGTGCCCTATGAACGATCATCGCAACCACCATAGAGGAGTGATTAACATGAGCATGACCAACTTCATCCAGTTCGACAAAGACGACATCGACAACGCCAAGGGAACCGGCCTCATCTCCACCATCGACCGGGACCTGGACATCAAGGTCACACCGTTCGACTCCGCCAACGAAAAGGCTCCGACGCATCGCGTCTATGCCAAGTCGCCTCGCGGCCACGACATCGAAGTTGGCGGCATCTGGAAAAAGACTAGCGGAGAAGGGAAGCCGTACTACACGCTCTCTATCAAACGCCTCTGCTTCAACGCCAACTTGGGCCGCTACCCCGGCCAAGATGACCTGGCGCTGCAGGCCATCATTGAATGGGAACCCCGCGATTGATCGCTCTGGGAGGCCCGATCTCTGATCGGGCTCCCACGATAAAAGAGCCGACTACCCCGCATTTGCTGGATATTTGGCTCCTTTTGTGCTACGTTGAATAGTAACTGGAGGCTCTGCCAATGAACGTACATGCCCCCCGCCCCGATCGCTCTCCGGAAGCTGTTGCTGCCCGAAAGAAAGCCGTCGATCAGGCTCGTGCCGCCAACATGCGGCAGGGTTACACCGGCGATCCGGTTTTGGAAGAAGCAAACAGCCGTTACGTTGCCGGAGACATCACATCCGACGAAATGCGCCAAGAGCTTCTGGCACGCTTTAAGCGGGCTTGATCATCGCCTAGAGATTTGTAGCGGCCGCCTGTGATCTCAGGCGGCTTTTTTCATGAGGTTTTGCTTGGCGCGCGATGATGAAGCCAAAGGCTCCTACACCTATCCCAACACGTCAGAGGATAAGGAATTCAAGGATGTTCTGAAGAACAAGCTTGATATCAGGAGCCAATCTGCGCTGCGTGAAGCCGAATACGCATTCACAGCTTTGAGGCAAACGGAGCTGGCCGAGGGAAAAGGCCCAGTCGGTAATCACGATGCAGCGCATCTGAAGGCTCTGCACGGCTACATCTTCCAAGATGTCTATGAATGGGCAGGACATACGCGCAACGAAAGTCCTGTCGTCGATGGACAGCGGGTAGAGCCGGTAGGGGGGCTTTCGAAGGGTGACACGACCTTCCTGCCCGGATCGCGGATCGAAATGGGGCTCAACGAGGCACTGCGGCCCACCAAAGACGTTCAGGGCTTGCGAGCCGCCACACCTGAGCAATTCGCCGAGAAGGCCGCTCACGTCCTATCTGAGCTGAACTACGTTCATGCCTTTCGTGAAGGCAACGGAAGGGCAAACGAAGCGCTGGTGGTCTCATTGGGCCGCACCTACGGTCATGACATTGATCTTACCGTCATCACCAAGCCTCGCATGATCGAGGCATCCATTGAGACCACTAACGATCCGTCCAGTCCGGCGATGAAGCACCTCATCCAGGATGCGATGGAGCCTAACCGCCGCGAGGCGATCCGCAGTGCCATGTCAGATCTTGAGCAGGCTGGCGAGAAACCGTTCGAGCACAACATCCGCACGGCCCGCCCGGGCGAAGTGATCGAAGGGCAGGTTCTTGGGCATGACAATCGCGTGGCGAGCCTCGTGACCGACAGAGGGATTGTGGCCGTTGACCGCGCTGACCTTCCCGAGCGGATGCCTCCTGACGACGAGGAGTTTAAGTTCACCGCAAGATCTGATTTCAAGACTCTGGGTCGGCCGGAACAGGTCCAAGATGCCCATTCGCAACCAGGTCAGCAAAAGGCCCAAGAGCCTCAGTCGCAGCACATCAATGCCGAGCTTAAGGCTATCGAAGCGCAGCAGCTTGCCGATCGCCAGCGAAACCGCGACCACGACGACCGAGAGCGCTGATCTGGACCTTGTCGCTGCAGTGAGGCCCGTGTCGTCGGCCGGGGTGCCAACGCTCAGGGCCCTCTTTTGTCCGTTGGATGGTTTGACGGACAAACTACGATAGCCCCTCACCCATTCAACCGCTTGCGCGGTCCTACACTCCGTTGCGGCCCTACGGGTGCATGGGCTCGTTTCGCTATCTTCGAATCTTTGCCGTCAACCAACGAACAGGAGACGGCAATGCAGAGCGTAAAGGACACCTACCAGCGGATCACCGACACCATCATCCAGCAGCTCGAGGCCGGCACCAAGCCTTGGATCCGGCCGTGGCGCGGCAACAGTCGCAGGTCGGTTATGCCGCTGCGCGCCTCCGGCGAAAGCTATCGCGGCATCAACGTGGTCATGCTGTGGCTTTCCGGGCAACTCGCAGGCTACGACGAAAACACGTGGATGACTTACCGGCAGGCTCAAGAGCTTGGCGCTCAGGTCCGCAAGGGCGAACAAGGGACCCTCGTCGTCAAGTATGGCACCTTCACGCCGAAGGAGCAGGAGGCTGACGATCGTGCAATCCCCTATCTCAAGGGCTACACCGTCTTCAACGTCGAGCAGATCGACAACCTATCTGACCGCTTCAAGAGCCCGGCCGAAGATGTGCCAATGGATGCCGTTCCAGTTCTCGAAGACGTCGAATCCTTCATAGATCGCACTGGCGCGAAGATCACCTATGGCGGCAAGCAGGCTTGTTATCGCCCTGGTCTCGATGACATTCTGATGCCGGATCGGGGGCGGTTCCTCAGCGAAGTTCACCTTTACAGCACGGTTCTTCATGAGATTTCTCATTGGAGTGGTGCAAAGGCACGTTTGGGTCGTGATCTGTGTGGGCGGTTCGGCAGTGAGGCCTACGCCATGGAGGAGCTTGTCGCCGAGATCTCAGCCGCGTTCGTCTGCGCCGATCTTGGCATCGAGCATGATCCGCGAGACAACACCGCGACTTACGTTGAAGGCTGGCTCAAGGTGCTGAAGCAGGATTCACGTGCAGTCATCACTGCCGCCGCGAAGGCTCAGGCAGTCGCTGACTATCTGCGGACTCTGAACCTATCGAATTCAACGGATTGCCAGCCGGGATGTTAGTCGCCTCCCGTTCCTGATATTGCGGCGAGTTTAATGCCCTGACTCGCCGCAGACTGATTCTAGCTTGTCGGAGCAATCAGATCCAAGCGCGCGTTTTGTGGGCCTGTTGATTGTCAGCTGACAATTCAGTCAAGCCATTGAATCTAATAACATCTTTGTCTAGGCCCAGGAAGTTAATATGCGTTAACCAAAAACTGCTTGACGGATAGACACGCCATGAGATCATTTGCGCAAATTGCAGCGAATTATCGGGTTTACCGTGAATGGCGAATAAGACCGCGAAAATCAGCCGGATCGAAAAAATCGAACGTGTTTCGATCGATAAAACTATTGCTGATGATTCTGCAAAACTCAGCAGTAATCTGCAGGAACTATCAGCGCGTCTGTTTTCACCTGACGAAAAAAAAGCGTTGAGGCGTTTCAGTAGTACCGAAGCTGCAAAATTGCTTGGCGTGACCGACAGCTATGTCCGGCACCTGGCATCACAGGAAGACTCGGTGACGTCTGAGAAGACAGCGGGTGGTCGTCGAACGTTTTCTCTGTCGGAGATCAACACGATCCGACACATCCTGGGAAAGACTAAGCCCGCGTATCTTCCTGGACGCCGGGAAGGGGACCACCTGCAGGTCATAGCAGTTACTAACTTCAAGGGCGGATCTGGTAAGACGACGTCGTCAACGCATCTCGCTCAGTATCTGGCGCTCCGTGGTTATCGTGTGCTGGCTGTCGACCTTGATCCACAGGCGTCGATGTCAGCCATGCTTGGATATCAGCCGGAATTCGATGTTGGCGAAAACGAGACACTATTCGGAGCTATTCGATATGATGAGCTTCGTCGTCCAGTAGGCGAGGTGGTTCGGGAGACTTATTTCCCTGGACTTGATCTGATACCGGGCAATCTCGAATTGCATGAATTTGAGCACGACACCCCTAGAGCTCTTGCCGAGCGCAGTAGCTCAGAGACCGACATGTTCTTTCTCAGGGTAGGGAAGGCGTTAAGCGATCTTTCCGATCGCTACGACGTCGTCGTTATAGACTGCCCGCCAACCCTCGGATTTTTGACGCTGTCAGCGCTGTGCGCAGCAACTGCCGTGTTGATAACGGTTCACCCTCAGATGCTGGACGTGGCGTCAATGAACCAGTTCTTGGCTATGACCTCTGATCTTCTCTCGGTGGTCAAGGAAGCAGGTGGCAATCTCGAATACGATTGGATGCGATATCTGGTCACACGGTACGAGCCGAACGACGGCCCTCAAGCGCAAATCGTTGCCTTCTTGCGAAGTTTGTTTGGCGAACGCGTCCTTACGTCAATGATGGTGAAATCAACTGCGATCTCTGATGCGGGCCTGTCAAAGCAGACAATTTATGAAGCGGCGAGAGAATCAATGAATCGGCAGACATATGATCGCGCTGTGGAAGCGATGGACGGGGTCAATTTTGAAGTTGAAAATCTCCTGAAAAGTTCATGGGGGCGTGCATGAAAGGCCGCGATATCCTGAAGAACATGGTGAGCTCGTCTGCGAGCGATTCAACCAAGTCGCCCGTTCAAACGCAGGCTCCACACAAGCCAGCTGGGGCCGTTCGAGCTATGAACCTCTCACTCGGTCGACTCGGTGATGAGGCCGCGGCTGCGAAGGAGCTTCGCACCGCGCTTGCAGCTGGTGATAAAGTTGTCGAGCTAAGTCCCGCTCAAATCGAAGCGTCGTTCATTCGGGATCGTATCCCGACTGACCATGATCCCGCCCTACAAGAACTCATTTCGTCCATGAGGGAAAGCGGACAGCAAGTTCCCATCCTGGTTCGTCCGCATCCAACAAAGGAAAACCACTATCAAGCGGCATATGGCCATCGAAGATTGCGTGCGGCGGTAATTCTTGATCGCCCAATCAAGGCCATCGTGCGCCAACTTTCGGACGATGAACTGATCGTCGCACAAGGGCAAGAAAACGGTCCCCGCGTCGATCTCAGCTTCATCGAGCGTGCTCTCTTTGCGAAACATCTCGAGCTGCATGGTTTTGACCGGGACCGAATCTCGCAAGTTCTGTCAGTGGACAAACCTGAAATTTCCCGTCTTTTGCAAGTTGCTGACGCTATCCCAGAACAAATAATCCTCGCTATAGGGCCAGCCGCAAAGGTGGGGCGACCTCGGTGGTTGGCGTTTGCCGATCTCTTGAAGGACAAGGCAGCTTACGCAAGGATCACAGAAGCGATTGACGAGGCCGAGTTCACGTCAATTGATTCAAACGAGAGATTTACGCGTCTCTGGCTAAGCGGTCAGGCACCGAAAGCTTCGAAAGACAATAGTCGAGGACAGATTCGCACTCGGAAGGGGCTCGTTCTGGCAGCTGTGGAGCGGACGTCAAAAGGCTCAAAAATCACTGTTACATCTAGAGCGTTCGCGGAGTTCCTTGACGCTAAGATGAGCGATCTCGTCGAACAATTCGAACGAGAAAATTCTTCTCAAACAGACAATTAGCGTGATTGTCAGCTGACAATCACTTGTGAAACCAGGAGAGCAGACC
>JAESFJ010000264.1_pt1 | contig 24432 bp, 19 predicted proteins | sample 9266161 | NCBI WGS metagenome assembly JAESFJ01 (sample SAMN14506165, study PRJNA617096) | algae metagenome | isolation source: Calothrix sp. FI2-JRJ7 and co-occurring heterotrophs from granitic desert soil | place: USA: Red Pass Lake area, Fort Irwin, California | collected 2000-06-01
CTGGGCTGGATAAAGCACCTCCGCGGCGACAATGAAGCAGCCCTCGAGCTGTTAAGCAAAGCAGCACGGGCGAAGCCAGCTACTTCTCAGCTGGCGCATCTAGGAGCGGTTCAACAAGCGGTTGGACAGACTGTCGAAGCACATGCTTCCTATACGGCAGCTCTGGATGCTGTGTCAGACAAGTTTGACGACGCAACAGTAGATCTGAAGGCGATTGAAGCCTGGCTGCAAGCAAACTGAGTGACGATTGGAGTGACAAGTATTTGCAGCATGGTCCTCAATGGCACTGTAAATGACCAAACAGAAAACTAGACCACCGCTGCGTGCCCGGTTGCAGCGCCCGGAGTGGCTCTCTCTACCGACCGTTGAATCGGCGTCCAATTCCATGCGCGCTGTTGTCGTCAACCTTGTGCTGTTGGCGGCGATCCTGATGGCAGCGCCGCTGATCGCGACGCAGGCAGCCCGCGACCAGATTCTGTTGGAACCGATCAGTGTTCCACCAGCCCTTCAAGTTACCGGACTGACGCCCCAAGTTGCAGCGAACCGGCTTAACGACGGCCTTCTTCAGATCATCCGAGAAGCTGATACAGCCAAGTCGAGCGTCAAAATTGTTCCTGAAGGCCAACGAGTGACGTTCGATATTCCCGAGTCCGGGATCTCAGTGGATGCGCTGATCTCATATGCTCGTAAGTTCTTCAATCTGCATGAAACGGTAATTGGAGGCGAGTTCCGGTGCGGAGATCCGGCGTGTTCTCCGGCGCTTGTTTCGTTGCGCGTGCGGGTGCAAGGACGTGACGTTCACGTGATCGACTTGCCCCCCATGCGGCGCAGCACCGAAGCCGAATATTGGAGGAACGCAGCGTCAAAGGTCATGGAAGAGCTGGACCCTTTCATGGCACTTGCAGCTGACGTCAACTTGCACCCGACCAATGCCGCAACCATAGCCCGGCGCCTGATCGCTGCCAGGCACGAAGATGCCAAGTGGGCGTACAATGTTTTAGGTAATATTCGGCGCAATGCCGAACAGCCGGAGGACGCCATAGCGGAGTATCAGGCCTCTTTGGCAATCGATGCTGGCTTCGTTCCGGCACTAGCCAACATGGTAGGTGTGCTGGCTGAACAAAGAAGGTTTGTCGAAGCGGCGCCCTTCCTGGATCGCCTATCAGCTACAGACACCAATAGCGCGCTCGAGGCTGAGGTTCGCGGCGACTTCGCTCGTTTTCAGAACCAGATCGATGAAGCGAAGGCCTGGTATGACAAAGCTTCGGACAGAAATCCGTTGAACGCGCGTTATCAGAGCAAGGCTGCGAGCATGTTGCTCAACAGCGGCCGCACAGAAGAGGGGCTGGCGCTGGCACGTGCTGCCTTCTCGTTAAGCCCGGACGATCCTCTGCCGCTCGGCTTGCTCGCTGGCTACTATGCGGGTCAAGCGGACTTCGTTGCTTTGGAAAAGCTTTATCGCGACGCAGCTGAGTTCTCACCGGAGAACGCAGGATTTCAAAAGCTCCATGCCGATCTGCTCATGATCAACAAGGATTATGCTGGCGCACTGGAGCGCATCGACCAGGCTCTTTTGGTGGATGAAGGGAGTGTGGAATACCGACTTGATCGAGCAGAGGCTTTAGCCGCTCTGGAGCGGCACGAAGATGCCTTGGTTGATCTTAATCTCGCGATACAGCGTGATCCGAGCAACGCTGAGGTCATCTACGCCCGTGCTATGAGCCTGAGTAGCCTCGGACGCCAGGAAGAATCCACGGCAGCGTACCAGCAATATCTGACGTTTGAGCCCGAGGGACCCTTCGCAGAAGTCGCTAAAGCCATGATCAGAGTTTCCGAGCGCACTGAGGGTGTGGCCGTCCCTAGCCGTCCTCCAATCGCCCATGCAGATACGCCGGCCTCAGCGGCAACTCAGAACAGGCAAGAATAGACGGCGATCTGGCTCGCGTTGTTATCGAGCTCCCGCGCTCGGGGCATCACCGTCACCGTCACTAACGCTGCCAGCATCACTGCCGACTGCTGAAGCTGGGCGGGTTGGGGGTAGTGAGCCAACCGCATAGAACGTGATCGAAGGTGTGTTGACGTGGAGTCCCGCTTAAATCATCATCGGATGCGGTAGGAAACGCCGGAGAACGCGCGGCTGCGGGCTGATGTAAATCAACGCCGACTGCGGCTTTACCCCTCAATGTCTGCCAGCCGTGATCGGTGGACTACCATGATGGGTCAACGTAGCGCCGGGGCCTACCACATTTTTTGGAACGAGTACCCGTAGTGCTCGAAAATCGCTCTTTGGTCCATGGTGAGTTCTCCCTTCCAGGGAGGTGTTGGCTGCAAGACGAGGCCGAAATCTTTTATGACTTTGAAACCTTGCTCATCTCGCTCATATCCCATACGAGGCGCGAGAAGCATCGCGGCGTCACACCAGCATGGCCCTGTGTCTAGATTGTCCGCAGCGGTATGAAAGGCACTAGCGACGGCATCGGCTAACTGCAGGCCAGCTACTTCTCGATGGGGTGCCGATGAGACCAATCGATAATCCATGACATCCCAGCGGGGCGTCCGTTTGGATAGTACTGCAGTCTGTGCACGTGACTGTTGTTTGAGAAGCTCATGGTACGCCTGGGTCTGACTGTACCGGTGGCCGCCTCTCTCAGAAAAGACCATTCGTACTTTCGAGGGCTTCTCATTACGCCGAGTTGCATCGTCAGCAGCGAAGTGCGTGACACGTTCAATCAGGATGCGAGCGCACCAGTTGTAGAACCATTGCTGACCACCCCGCTTCTCAGCTTTTGCATTGCGGTGTTGCCGCATGTTTTTCTTGTTGGAACTTACCGCGAAGCACACAGCTGGCAGAGTAGCCATCAAATCGCACACCCGCTTCTTTCGCGTGGGACTAAGATAGCGAAAATGTAAGTCAGGACGCTGACGAATGCCGATGTCACGCAGAATGTGGCCCGCCCACTTCGGAGGCTCAGCCTCATTCTGAGTTCGGATTAGCACAGCACCGATAGTAAGCCATTCACTTCCGCCACTGTTATCGATCGGCCTCACACGCTCCAAACCTGGATCGCCAGCCTCATCAATGAACAGTACATATCCATAATCTGGCAACCCATGGGCCGTCATTGCATCTCCGGCTCATGAAAGCGCGAGAATGAAGCCAGACGAAACGCTGAGAGTCTAGCCCCCGCACTAGAACATGCCCCTGCCAAGCATGGGTGCTCCGCCGGAGAGTCCGGCCACGCTACAATCAGCAGTGGCATCTGCAGGTGCCGCTTAACCAAGTTTGACGGAGTTAGGGTCCGCTATTCACCATTCTGAACGGTTAGCCGTCGTTCAGCTTTCGGCCCCATTTCTGCCGAACAGTTGAGCCGCCTTCAACGTCACAGACGGGGTGGATAGTCGACTGTCCGCTGCTAGGAAAATTTGGCGGTAAGCGGGCGTTCAACTCCGTAGGGTTAGATCTGCACGGTCTCCGGAACTCTGTAAACGCCTATTCATTAGCGCTGCTGCCATAATTGCTGAGCGATCTAATCATCTGATCGTTCATTTTGGGCAATGGAGATTCAGGCACACCAACACACCATTTGCCTATCAGGGTTGTGGGACGTTGAGCCTGACCTTCGGAAGGATCTGATTCGGAAGGCAAACCGACTGGCGAGCCTTGGTGAGCTTACTGGCGGTCTATCAACATCGGGTGATAGGCTACTCCTTTGTTTCCGAAGACCAAGGAAAGTTCACGTATTGATCGCGCGTGTCGTAGCAGATGTTGCCGTACATCTTGAGGTATGTATTACGGCGTTCCGGGTCAGCGAAGACTGATGCCGGATCAATCAAGTCCGCTTCGTATTGTTTTATGTTCTGAGCGGTTAGAGCAATGGGCAAGATGTCCATCGCCTGTGGAATACTTCTGCCATCCAGCCAGTCTGCAGCATAGTACCCCATAGCATAGCCAAACACCGGTGACGACAGAGCGATACTCGCTTTGTAGGGACTATCTCCCCTTTTGATTTCGGCGACGCCCTCGGGCTCGCCGTCGATGCCGCCCAGAAACTGGTCAGGCCGGTCTTTTCCAGCAGCACGCAACGCTTCGAGCGCACCAAGCACGACTGCATCGCCACCCAGAACCACGTCGATATCGCTACTTGCCAAAAGAATCGTGTTCATCGTGGCAAACCCGCCCTCCTTGGTTACTGGCTTTGGGGCGATGTCAGCGACAATGGTCACGCCGGCTATGGCATTGAGGCCGTCGCGCATCGCCTCAAACCGTGGAGTCAAAAACTCCATGCTGTCTTGGGTGAGCAGAACCACATTGGCTTTGCCGCCCAGCTTGGTATTGATGTGTTCAATCGCAGCGTCGGTGATCGCCTTGCCGGTGGCATATTGCGGTGCATTGAGAAGGAGGGTGGCAGGCGGTGGCACAATGGTGCCAACATAAGCTCCAGACCATATCACCTGCTGAAGGCTTTTGCTGACTGCGCTTGGATCAGATGAAGTCGCGACGAGCGCTCCAACTCTGGCGTTAGCGAACTTCTGGATTTCCGTAATGGCCCTAGAGACATCGCTTTCAGCGACGCTCCGCTGGTATTCCAATCCTCGGTCTTTCGCCGCCATTGCCAGACCATGATTAACGCCCTGCAAAAACTCCCGCTCGTTCTCTTGCACAAACGCAAGAACCCTGCTGACGCCGACTGGCTTGCTACACATGGGCGCTAGGGGGTCAAAAGCTGGGAATACGGATCGCTTGGTTATGCCAGGCGGTCCCTCTTGAGCGTGAGCCACGGCAAACCCGGTCATCAGCACTGCAGCGAAGAGGACAACGCGGAGAACGTCTGAACTTCGTACTATCTCTTCGCGTGACCACATCGATGCGCCCCCATACTCAACCACAAAGCGGTATTTGCACATTGGTCACTTGCTGGCGTGATCCGCAAGTGCCCCCACGTCACGCCTACTGAGCTGCTATCGCCAAAGTTTGCGACGACGGGCGGAATTCTAAATGCGCAGCGGTGCCGGGCTGGCGAGGTCGATATGTGATGTGCGCACCAAGGCTGGTGCACATGGCATTGATTATGCGAGTGCCAACACCTGTACCCTTGGCAGGCGCTCCATCTGTACGACCAATGCCATCATCCTCGACAATCAACTCGAAGCCACCCTGGTTCTTGCTGAGCTTCACCCTGATTTCTCCAACGCCTTCTGGATAAGCGTACTTGAAGGCGTTGGTTACGAGTTCGGTAACGATGACCCCCAGGCTGATGCTGGCGTCAGTTGGGAGGTCCACAGCGTCGATATCAAACAAAAGGTTGATCCCGTGGCCTTGGCTCTTCAGGGAGGTGCGCAGGTGCTCAAGGAGGCCGGTCAGGTATTCGCCCAGAGGCACCGAGCGTACGTCTGCGGAGCCATAGAGGCGTTTGTGAACTAGAGAGATTGCAAAGATGCGCTCCTGAGTCTCCTTGAGCGCGTCCTTGGCCGCCGTGTCTGTGAGCGCTCTTGATTGAAGAGTAATCAGAGACGAGACGAGCGAAAGACTGTTAGCAACGCGATGGTTGACCTCTGCCAGCAGAACCTCAGCGCGGTCTCGAGCTGTGACCAAATCGGCAGTGCGTGACGAGACCCGCTGTTCCAGTTCCCCGTTAAGCGATGTCACTTCGTCACGTGTTGCGCGGAGTTCCCTGGTGTACTGAGCGATCGTGTAGGCCGCACCGCCAATCACGACAACGATTACGAGCCCACCGATGCCGGATACGAGACGGAGCCAACCTGTATTGGCACGCTGCTCATCCACACCCGCTGTCATGCGATTGTCTGCTCGCCCGATAATGCCTGAAAAGAACACATTGGCTTCGTCCGTAAGAGCCTTGCCGTTATTGGTTTGAAACAGCGTTACGGCTTCTTCGTCGCGGTCATCCCGCTTTAGGGCAATGGTTTGATCAAACTCCTCAAACTTCCCCTGCAGGATAGAAGTGAGCCGCTCCAGACTACCTGTTGATCCTTCATCACCTGCAAGCAAGCCGTGCAACGCTGATAAGTGCCGCATCGCCTGCGCTTGTGCCGACTGGTACGGCGCAAGGTAAATCTCGTTACCAGTGATGATAAAGCCGCGCTGACTTGCTTCGGCCGTCTGCAACGCATTCCGCAGCTCGACCGCTGCCACACGCGTATCACGTGCCGCCACTGCTTCTTGAAAATAATAGCCAGCGCGCTCACCCAGCCAGAAGTTCATTGCCACGATCGCCATCAGTGCAACGAACCCGATGATGAGGAACGCGGATGTGGATCGGACAAGCTCGCGATTGGAAATTGGCATAGGGCATTCCTGCCCTATTTTAGCGTGCTGCGCTAGCAGGCTGAGCGCTGCCGAGTACCGGAAGCAACATTACATGATTACTCACTAACAAGCGTCGTCAAAATTCTGGGCCAGGCAAGATCAGCTGCCTCAGCTTAGGGCAGCTTAATGCTACAAAGGGCAGTCACTCCGGCAGCAAACGCGCAATGATCTTGCAGCTCAAGCCATCACGATCAAAGCTGAGAGCGACGCTGCCTTGTTGACCCTCGAAGATGCCGCGCTCGAGAAGCCGGGTTCCAAAGCCTCGTTTCGTCGGTGCTAAGACTGCAGGTCCATTCCGTTCAGCCCAGGTGAGCGTTAGCGTGTTACTGTCCACGGTCCAGTTGATCTCGATGTGCCCTGCCGCAATGCTCAGTGCTCCATACTTCAGCGCGTTGGTGCCAAGCTCATGCAGTGCCATACTCAAACCGGTAGCAACTTGCGGGGAGAGTGAAACCGCAGGGCCACCCCATCTTATTGTGCTGGTGCCACCCGCCCGGAAGGGACGGCTTGACTGACCTACCAGGTCCTCCAGATCCGTGCGCCCCTGATCGGTGCGGGTAATCAGATCGGTTGCCAACGCCAATGCCTGGAGCCTCCCCGTGAAAGCCACTTGAGCGTCACCATAAGCCTGGCCTGCGCGAAAGGTCTGCGCTGCTATAGTCTGAACCACGGCGAGTGAGTTCTTAACTCGGTGTTGCAGCTCCCTGGCAACGATCTTTAGTTGTTCTTCCGCACGCCGCCGTTCGGTAATGTCCAGCACAATGCCAATTGCAGTCACGGGCTTATTTTGCTTATCAAGGGTAACATGTGCCCGAACTGAGAGCCATTTCGTTTGCCCATCAGACAGGACGTGACGCCCTTCCCAGGCTAGATCGCTCGCGCCTGCTGCCAAAGCCTGCATGTTTAACTCGGTTATACGCTCGCGCTCGCCGGGGGCATATGTGTTGCGATAGTCGTCAGCCGTGGGCTCGGCATCGTCGTTGAAGCCGTATAACCTGTTCAGGTCCACGGAGGGTGTCACCCGGCTGCTGGCGACATCCATTTCCCACACGGCCATCTTGCCAGCAGCAATGGCCATCTGCAGGCGATGTTCGCTGTCCCTGAGCGCCCGCTCGGCACGGCGCTGATCGGTGATATCCTGAATGGTGCCGATATAGGACACCGCTTGGACCTTGCCGTCAATCGCCTCAAACCTAGCCGTGCCATGTGCTTGGATCCAGCGCTCCTCGCCGTTGTCGGCACGGTTGATCCTGTAGGTGTAAATTTCGTCTGACCTAATGTTTGGATCGAGTGCTCGCCGCAGCGCCGGGCCGGTATGTTGGAAATCTTCCGGATTGGTCAGGACACGTAAATTATCATAGGTGATCGCTTCGGTCGGGCTTAAGCCACAGATTTGCCGAGCCAGCAGGGAATAGTTCATCGTTCCAGTTCGAAGATCCCAGTCCCAGACGCCGATGTTTGCTGCTTCGGTCGCCACCGCCAAACGCCGCTCTGCGAAAGAATGCTCGAGGTCCAATCTCTTTTGAGCGGTAATATCTAGAACGATGCCGTCCCAAACCTGCAGTCCATCTGAACGGATCCGAGGCGCCGAGTTGATGCGGATCCACTTCTCCTCGCCATCTGCGGTTTGAATAGCGGCTTCGGCCATAAACGGCCTTTTTGCGCGAAGAGCTTCCTCTTCCTGCTCGATCATGCCGGGAACCTGGTCCGCCCGGATACATCCGTATAACGCACCAGCATCGGCAAGAACCTTCGCAGGTTCAACTCCGAATATTTCTTTGACTCCTCGACTGACGAACAAGAACCGTCGCTCGGCTGCGCCAGCAACAACCTGATACACCATGCCTCCAGGCAAGTTGTCGGCAAGGCTGCGCAATTGTTCTGCAGCATCACTTACGTTGTCGATCATGAAGAGACGCCGCGATGAGGCAAGGTGCGCAGCATGGAGTTCACTATCGATCCTGGTGATATCACTGGGGCCAGACGACAGCCACGGCGTCGACTATCTCATGTTCCTGGAACGGCTTGGAAAAAAATCTGGCGCCGACTGGCAATTGTCGCTCCGGCGGAAATACCTTACCCGATGCCAGGACCAGTCCGACTTCTGGAAATGTCTGCCTTACATGGTGGGCCATGGCCAAGCCGTCCATGGACCCAGGCATGTCGATATCAGTGACAATGACCCTTACATCGCTTCTTGCATTCATCAAAGCTAACGCCTCGTCAGCATTTGGGGCTTCGAGAACGTAGTAGCCTGCCGCTTCGAAGATATCGGCCGTGTTCATGCGAATGAGAGGCTCATCCTCCACGACAAGTACGACTTTGGTTGTGTCTCCGGCGCCCAAAATGTTTTCTTCCGATTTAAGCATGCGGCGCAGATACGGCTCGAACAGCAGACCGTTTTAGCCTCAGTTGCCGAAACTGGGCAATAGGGTAACCAACAGCCTAATTTGCGCCGCTTGCCACGCAAAGTCCCGTTGCAACCTACTCAGCTTCGGGTCCGGTGCAAACGAGTATCAAGTTGGTTCTTTACCGTGATTGAGACGGTCAGTTCTGTGCGTGCAATGTATATCGATGCAAGTAAGTGCAATACCAATTGCCTTGCGATCGAAAGTCGGCTTTGTCCGGACTTCAGGGTCACCCCTGAACGGCTGAAATGGGGTTGAAAATGGCCCCTGCCCTACGCCGCCAGGGGGTGGAATGTGGACTGGCAGCTATTAGAGGCAAATGGTTCAGAGCTGCCCTTTTTGACCTTGTTCAGCAATTTTGGAACCACACGGGCCCCTCCGGCTGGCCGAGCTTGATGTCCAAGTCGTGGTTTAGAGCCCATCACCCTCGATCATCTCGCTGATGCGAGCAGCCAAGTCCGCCAGTGCAAACGGTTTGGTCACAACCGACATGCCTGCCTCAAGGTGGCCGTTGCCCACAGCTGCATTCTCCGCAAAACCAGTAATAAACAGGACTTTGAGCTCAGGCCGGCTCCGCCGCGCAGCATCGGCAACCTGCCGCCCGTTTAGACCACCAGGCAGACCAACATCGGTGATCAGCAAGTCGATGCGGGCATCTGATTGCAGGATCTTGAGTCCCGATGGTCCGTCTTCCGCTTCTAGCGCCCTGTAACCCGCTTCCTCCAGCACTTCGACCACCAGCATCCGAACGGTCGCTTCGTCGTCAATCACCAGAACCGTCTCGCCATCGCCGGTTTCGTTGACGGCGCCATCTTCACCAGTGCTCTCTTCGACCAGTTCTCCCGTGAAGCGGGGGAAGTACATGCACATGGTCGTTCCCTGACCCACCTCGGAATAAACCCTCACCTGACCTCCCGATTGGCGCACAAAACCATAGATCATGGACAAGCCAAGACCGGTGCCCTGACCGATGGGTTTAGTGGTGAAGAAAGGGTCGAAGATGCGGTCCACGATCTCCTTTGGCATTCCAGTGCCCGTATCGGTGACGCAGATCGAAAGGTACTGTCCAGGCGGCAGGTCCCGCTCTCTGGCGGCCCGCTGGTCCAGCCATTTGTTGGCAGTCTCAATGGTAATTCGCCCACCATCCGGCATAGCATCCCGGGCGTTGATAGACAGGTTAAGCAGCGCATTCTCTAATTGGGATGGATCAAGCTTTGCCAACCACAGCCCAGCAGCGCCAACCACCTCCAGTGCAACACTGGGACCGATGGTGCGTCGGATCAGATCCTCCATTCCAAACACCAGCTTGTTCACATCGGTGGGTTTGGGATCGAGTGTTTGACGCCGGGAGAAGGCCAGCAATCGTTGCGTCAGCGCCGCTGCGCGACGTGCCGACTGTTGAGCCCCGCCAATGAAGCGCTCAAGGTCCTGGGTCTTGCCCTTGGCTATCCGGCGCTCGATTGCCTCCAAGGCGCCGCTGATGCCCGCCAGAAGGTTGTTGAAGTCGTGGGCAATACCGCCGATTAGTTGTCCAACGGCTTCCATCTTTTGGGCTTGACGCAGTGCCTCATGAGCCTGGCCGAGCTCAGCCGTGGTTTGTCCACGCAACTTGAGTTCAGCCCATGCTCGCTCGGCTGGACCCTGCCATTCTGACGGCGTCAGCTTCTGCCAATCGAGCGTTTTCGCCGTTATGTCCTCCCGCTCAAAACCGCTCATGCGCAGAAAAGCATCGTTTGCATCTATGATGGTGCCGCTCTGGTCGATGTAAATGGCACCAACCGTTTCAATCTCTAGAGCAGCCCGGAAGCGTTCTTCACTTCGCCGCATTTGCTCTTGTGCACGAAAGCCTTCGGTAACGTCAGAACCCTCGCAAAGCACGCCGGTGATCACCCCGTCGGCATCCCGCATGGCTTCATAGACAAAAGACAGGAAGCGTTCTTCTTCCTGTCCGCTGGGTAGCCGGAAGGTGGCTGGCTGTGCCTCCGCTACGACCCGTTTGCCAGTCGCATAAACATTGTCCAGCATCTCAAAGAACCCTTGCCCTTCGATGTCTGGGAACGCCTCTCGGATGGTCTTACCAACTCAGCTTTGGCTCGAGAATAAGCGCCGGTGGGCAGCGTTGACGAATTCGACCCTGTGCTCAGGTCCGCGCATGGACACGATAAACCCTGGCGCCTGCTCAAAGGTTTGAAGAAGTCGCTCGCGTTCCGCATTGATGCGCTGGCCTGCAAGCACCCGTTGCGTGGTCTCGATGACAATCGCAATGACACCTGCTGGCTTGCCACTCTCGTCCAGCACTGGGGAATAGTCGAGATTCATCCACACCTGTTCGGCTCGACCATGCCGATGCAGGGTTAGTTCCTGGTTCTGGTACGCCAGAGTGCCACCAGCCAGGCCAACACGCATGACATGATCGTTGAACTCGGCGACCTCAGGCCAGCCTTCGCGCACCTTGGAGCCAAGCAGTTCGGGATGTCGCCCTCCGGCGAACAGCGAGTAGGCATCATTGTAGAGCATGATGCCGTCCTGACCCCACAGCATCACGATGGGTACGGGTGACAGCAATACCATCCCAAGCGCTGTTAGCAGCGATTGCGGCCAGCGCGCGATAGGACCAAGAGGCGTTGCGGACCAGTCACGGGCGGCGATGAGACGGCCTGTCTCGCCAGCGCGTACAAGCCAGTCAGGGGTGGTCATCAGGGCGACCTTTTCCAATCTATCAAGCTTGGGCTAACCAAGAAACACGCCTGAGTCCGGAACATGGATGGTCGTCACAAGACCAGTTGGCAACCACTCTCGTTCGAGCTTGCCGAAGAGTTGGAATTTCACAATTCCTTCTGACATGACAAGGCCAAAACCTTTGCCGCGGGGCTCTGTAACAGGTGGGCCACCGACTTCTTCCAATCGGAGGGTAAAGCCGTCGTCCTGCGCCGCCTTGATCCAATTGATGCGGATTTGTCCTTGAGGACTCATTAGTGCGCCATGCTGAACTGCATTGATCGCCACCTCATGGACAGCCAGCCCCAACGGCTGCACTGCCAAGGGGTGCACAATCAACTCGGGGCCTTCAAGCGTCAGGCGCTCTGGACTGATCCAATGCAGTTGATTGGTCAGCAACTCGTCAAGCTGAACGCCTTCCCATTTTTTCGCCGACAATAAACCATGTGTGGCTGCCAAGGACTGAACACGCTGCTGCACCGATGCGGCATAGTGGTCAGGGTCATCCGTGCGGCTAAGACGAACGACACTGTCCACTATGGCCAGGACATTCTTGGCGCGGTGATCCACTTCCATCAGAAGGCGATGCTCGGATGCTTCGAGCGCTTGCACGTTGCGGAATTTGGTTTGATCGATCTGCGATCCAAAATGGTAGAGAAGCTTGCCTGCGCCATCGTGCACCGGCGTGAGATGAAGCTGGTTCCAGAACGCTGAACCATCCTTGCGGTAGTTCAGGAGTTCAACCGAGACATCACGTTCGGCCCTGATGCCCGATCGGATCTCAGCCAAAGCTGCCGGTGATGTTCCCTGTCCCTGCAAGAAGCGGCAATTGCGTCCCAACACTTCCTCGGCCCGATATCCGGTGAGCTGGAGAAAAGCGTGGTTAGCCAAAACAATCGGGTAATCTGGTCTTCTGGCGTCGGTAATCACCATCGGCATGCGGGTGCGCTCGAAAGTGATCGCGGCAAGTTCTTTGCGGTCAGGAAGTGCATCTACATCGGCAGCGGAGGGCAAGTCCCCATGGAGTTCATCGTTATCGGACTTGATCAATGCGCACCTCGGAGCTGTTTCCAGCCGTAACGCTCGAGCTTCAATCCGTTTCCTAAACTGAGTTCAAGTTGCCCAACGCAGAAGGTGGCAGGTCGCCACCTCGGGGCGCCATTGTCACGTTGCCAATGCCCCCGGTTCAGGTCATCGAAGAACCGGTAACGATGTTCGCGAGGACCGTGGCTCGATCATTGGGACGATAAAGTGGCAACACAGCTGCTGTTAGCTCACACCGATTTGGCAGCTATCAGCGTAGCCGTTCAGTGCAAAATCAGCATGTTCTCATCTAGCGGCACTAAGGTTCCGCATTGCCGGCACACGACGTGCGCCAGTTTTGATCCCGGCTGGGAAAATAGTTCGACCGGGACGCCGACCGTGAACACCAGCGTCTGAGCTGACGCAGACACAAGTAAAAGGTCGCACTTGGTGCAGCGTACATTTGGTTGTGTGGATTTAGGGTTTTTGCGGGTCAAAACAAACGCCCTCCTGAGCGCTTGTTCTTTGCCGCCGACCGGATTTCCACTGCTTCTTGTAGTTGACCTTAGTGGGTAACGTTACCTCCTATCGCCCGCATGGCCCGATCTATAGGTGAATGCCCTCCTAGTCATGCGAGGTAGGCGTTGCCCGCGATATTCTCCAGTGGGGCAATGATGGTACAGCGTAGGCCGGCCGGCTCGAACAGCAGCTCGGCTGACCCTGAGAGTTCTGCAGCCAGCAATTGCTCGATCATTCGGCTTCCAAACCCTTTTCGGGTTGGCTGGGCAACGTGTGGACCACCTGTTTCTATCCAGCGAATGACCATTTGCTCAGGGTGAGTTTCCCAGGTGATTTCAACCCTCCCGTCCTCAGTTGTAAGTGCTCCATACTTGCTCGCGTTAGTGGCGAGCTCATGAAGGGCCAAGGCAAGCGACAGACTGGCTTTCGAGAGGATCTTCAATTCCGGACCTGACAGATCGAACAGTTGACCTGCTTGCTGTTCAAACGGGCGGACCGCGCTTTCAATAGCCTTCCGCAGATCCACGTGCTCTGGGTCTCCAGCAAGAAGAAGTTGCTGGGCATCAGCGATACTCTGAAGCCTCCCATCGAACTGGTGCAGCAATTCTTGAGGGTCTCCACCGTTTCGGAACGTCTGGCGGGCTACTGCCTGTACCGTCGCAATGACGTTCTTGAGCCGGTGAGCAAGTTCCTGAGACATCAAATTGCGATGCTGGTCGGCGAGTTGTTGCTTTGCCCGCGCATCGTTGAGATCGTCCATATACTCGTCAATTGCTGCGCCAAGATCATCAAGTTCACTGCGACCAGGCACAAGGCCAGTTCTGGCGGACAAATCACCGGATCGGCGGGCACCAATAGCCCTCCTGATGCCAAGAATAGGACCACGCACAAGGGAGTTGGACAGTGCTACGGCCAAGACTGTTGCCAGGGCAAGGGCAACAACTGTGATCAACAAAGTACGAACTGTGCCCGCGTTGATCTCAGCAAAACCCTGGTTCTTTCCCACGCCCACGCTGACATAGAGCCCGAGAGGCGGCGCACTAACGGGGACGTATCCGAGGTATCGTTCGGTCCCATCCTGGCTCTTTACATCTATGACGCCACTCCCCGAGGCCGTTAGCAGATCATGGAATTGGTCTGGGATTGCAGTTCCCACAAATCGCTCTGGAGTGGGGGTTCGAACAATTATGGTCCCTGTTCGGTCAGCGATCGTGATTGATCCGTCTGGTGGAAGTTGGCGGTTTTGTATCAGCTGTTGCAACCAGCTCAGATCAAGTGACACGACGGCAACAAGGCGATCCTCTTTGTCCCCGAAAGCATACGACAAAGGCAGTGTGGCCACCCCTGAGATACGGCTGATGGTGTAGTCAGCCACGACCAGGCTCATTGGTCGCGACAGCGCTTCCCGGAAGTAGGGACGGTCTGACAAGTCTATGTTCGAGCGCAGCGCATCGCTTCGGCAGCGTGCGATACCCTGAGCATCAATGACACCCAGGCTTACATATTGCGGAAGCCGTTCCACGAGACGCTCGAGGAATTGCTCGCATCCTGCCCAATCCCTAGCTCGAACAACAGGTGCCGCGGCAATTGCGTCGAGCGTAGCGTGCGCGCCTGCAACAATGCGCTCAAGCTCCAATGCGGTTTGTTCAGCACTGCGCTGTGCAGCGTGGCGCAGTTCTGTTTCCCGCGCCGATCGCAGTGAGATCTCGTTGAAGATGATGACGCCAAGCACGGGCAGAAGCGCTGCCGCAGCAACGGCAAGGGTTCGAAGTCCTAATGGGATACGAATTTTTTGTTACTCATGCGTGCCGCCCCAGAAGCATGGTCCATGATTGTCGTTTTTTTACAAGCAATCTACTTTGTCGCGTGCACCAAACGAAAATAAGTTAATGCCCAGAAGGATGTATCAAGCTCGCGGCATTGATCAATTGAGATATTGCCGTAACTAACTGGGCAAGGGCAAATGGCTTTTGAACCATGATGCTGTTGGGTACACCATGCGCGGCCCACTGGATCGCACTATCCCCGCTCATGTAAATCACAGGAATAGTTGGAGCCAGCTCTCGCGCACGGTGCGCAACCTCCCAACCACTGGGACCTGAACCAAGCCGGATATCGGTGATCAGCGCTTTGAAGCGCTTAGCTCCTTGTTCGAGCTCAGCAAGTGCATGGGTCCCACTTGCGACAATCATCACCTCGTACCCTGCGGCAGTAAGTTCGTCCTCAAGAACGGCATGCAGCAAGGCTTCATCCTCTGCCAGCAATATCATGCGCTTGATCTCAACTTTGTACGGATAGACGCTAGCTGCTTTAGCCGAAGATGAACAACTAGTAACTGCGCCGGCGATCTTTTACTGGATCAACAAACATGAACGTTTTCCGCTGGGTACGGGCGCTTCTCAAGGGGAGGGTCCGTGACCCAGGGCGAGCATCTTATCCACTTGGTAGATGTCCGCTCTTCTAAAACGTCACTGCAAACCCTGAACGTCCATAATGGGGTCGATATCAGTCCCCTGCCCCACGTCGCCATTGGGTGGAAACCTGCCCGTCTGCTTTCAGGAGGCCTAAGCTGTCAAGCAGACGTTAACGTTCATCGGACGGCAAGGGAGTTTTACGATAGGCAGCAACTAGCCGTGTTAAAACCTCACCTCGATGTCGATCAGCGTCTTCGCACTTCGCACTGAGCGGCAATCCTCGCTAGGGAGTGGAGCTGAGGAGCTCTGATCCTGCAAGCTTAGTGAACATCGATGAGAGCCGAGTCCCAGCTGCAGGGTCTTGCTGCTGGACATCACGAAGAGCTCGGCGGATTGCCCGGCTTATCACCAGCGATCGCCCTGAATAGCCCAGCGTCCAATCTGCCAACTGGCGGCTTTGCTCTACCCCATGGGAAATGGTCGTGACATCCTGATGCCGGCTGTCTGCTTCAATGAGTGAACGCAGCTCCTGCATGCTGGCCTTAGGCCCTTCGACGAACTGAGCGAAGTACGTCCCGTCAAAGACCAGCACACCGGTGACCTGAAGCCTCTCGTTCTTTGATCTTGCTTGCTGAACGAGCCTGGCGATCTCGTCGTCAATATTGGTGGAGCCAATGCAGCTCCTGCTCACATAAATCCAGTTCCACAAGTTCATGCGTCTATGCTGTTCTTCTATACGTCAGGATGCCGCTCTGCGGCGTGATCGTGTGTCTTGTTTGTCCAGCCCTGGAGGCGACCAGTCCCGTATAAATCCGGGAACCCGTGCATTGTTCATGGCTTTGGAGATCAAGTAACCCTGAGCAACATCACAGCCCTTGTGCTTGAGGATATTCCATTGCTCGATTGTCTCGACACCTTCAGCAACCACCTGGATGCCAAGGCTTTGCGAGAGCCCGATCACAGCCCCAACGATCGCGTCAGCATCAGGATCCCTACCCATCTCGCTGATGAAAGATCGGTCGATCTTGAGCCAGGACACTGGGAACTTGTTGAGGTGCGTCAGGGACGCAAACCCGGTGCCGAAGTCATCAAGGGCAATCTGAACCCCTGCTTCGTTCAGCTTGTCGAGTGCGTGCGCAACAGCATCCGAACCATCCCCGAGGAAGACCGACTCGGTCACTTCAACTTCAAGTTCATGCGGGTGCAGGCCAGCTTGGCTGAGGCTTTGGAGAATTGTTGTTGCGACGTCTGTTCTGGAGAACTGATCCGCAGACAGGTTGATTGCTACGCTGTCGAAGGCCACACCGGCCAACCGCCAGCCCTTCATATCAGCGATAACCCGCTCCAGCATGCGCCTGCCCAGCTCAAGCGAAAGCACCGGATCACCAAAGGCTTCCTTGATCAAACCGGGAGGCTGCACACCCTCGCGCGGATGCTCCCAGCGCAACAGTGCTTCGAAGCCGCAGATCCTGCCTGTCTCCAGAGATACCTTGGGCTGGTAGAACGGCATGATTGCATCGCGGGACAGGGCGTCTCTGGCACAGGATAGTGCCGAGACGCGGTTCTGAACCACCTGGCGGATCTTGGGCGTAAAGAACGCATACTGATTGCCACCGGCTCGCTTCGCTTCATAGAGCGCTAGATCGGCATTCTTCATGAGTTCGCCGGAGCGATCATCGCTTTGCGGGTAGAGCGCCAATCCCAGGCTGGCCTTGCACGACAGCTCGTGACCGTTGAACAGGGCGGGCACAGCAAGCGCTTTCTTGAGCTTGCGAGCTAATGCTTCCATCTTCTCCGGGGTGCAATGTTCAGCATAGAGGACGGCGAACTCGTCCCCTCCAATACGTGCAGCCAGCACCCCTTGAGGCATAGCCTCCTGCAGAGCTTTTGCCGCGGCGACGAGCACAGCATCACCAGCATCATGACCTAGCGTGTCGTTGATGTCCTTGAATGCATCGAGGTCGAGGTAGATAACGCCGACCGATCCAGCTGCCGATTCCGCAATAGCAACAGCTTGATCCAGCCGCTCAAGGAACATGGCTCGGTTCGGTAAGCCAGTTAGAACGTCATGGTGTGCAAGATGGGCGATACGATTTCTCGCCCTATGCTGCTCGTCGATGTCCTCCAGTGTTCCGTACCACCGAACGACTTCGCCACTCTTCTCGCGCCTCGGTGCAGCACGAGCCCTCATCCACCTGAAGGATCCATTCAGAGCGCGCACTCGGTACTCGATATCCATCGGCTCGCCGGATGCAAGATGAATAGCCCAGGAAGCATACACCGACGCGTAGTCCTCCGGGTGCAGGGCCGATGCCCAGCCCTGTCCCAGGCTCTGCGCCTTGCTCATTCCCGTGAGATCAAACCACAAAGGACCGATCTCCATGATGTTGCCATCCGGGTCAGCAGTCCAGGCAATCTGAGGATTGAGCTCAACTGAATGGCGGTAATGATCCTCACTCTCGGCGAGGGCAATCTGAGCTAGACGCTGCTCATGGATGTCGGTCAGGGCGCCTATCCATTCAAGCACCGTGCCGTTGGCGTCCTTGATCGGCACGGCTCGTGCCGAGACCCACCGGTACTCGCCAAAAAAATCCCGGATACGAAAATCGGCGCTGTGAACAGAGCCATGCGCCACGTTGTGCCCCCAGAGCTCTAAAAGGCCTGGAATATCATCAGAATGAACGCGCTCTACCCAGCCGCCAGCAACGCCCTGATCCAGGGTTTGGCCGGAGAAGTCCTGCCATGACCAACCGTCCGTGATCTCTCCTCCCGGTGAGGCGCACCAGACGACGGCGGCGGAGGCCGCGGCCAAAGCACGGTACCTCTCCTCGCTTCGACGGAGCGCTAATTCGGCGACACGCTTTTCGTGAATATCGGCCGACGTGCCGATCCATTCAACAATGCTATTGTGCTCATCCCGTACCGGCACACCGCGCTCTTCCACCCAGCGATAGTCGCCCGTAGCACTGCGAAGCCTAAAGCAGTTGTGATAGTAGAGCCCATTCCGAATGCTGTGCTGAAACTTCTCGAGTGCGTCACCTTGATCCTCAGGATGCACCAGCTCAAGCCAGCCATCACCCAGCATTCCGTCACTTGTGCCGGTGAAGCGGTCCACCGTTCCGTTCAAAAGCAAGCCGCTAGAGTCAGCCTGCCACACGATGTCCGCAGAGGTTTCCACCAGAGCCCGGAACCGCCGCTCGCTTGCCCGAAGCTCTGTGTTGCCCAATCTGGTGGACAATTGATCTACCACCATTCGAGCAAGCGCAGTTAAGGCACGCTGTTGCTCATCCGGCAGCCCACCAGGCCTGGCCTTGGTATCAAGAACACAGAGGGTCCCGAGAGCTATGCCGTTGTTTGAACGTATCGGCGTACCAGCATAGAAACGCAGGTGTGGTTCACCCTGCACATGGGGGAAGGCTTCAAACCTGGCGTCCCTGGAAAGGTCCGGAACAACAAAGATGTCGCTGCCAGAGGAAATAGCATGGGCACAGATGGTGATCTGGATCGGCGTCGAAGGCTGACCCATGCCCAGCCCAGTCTCCGCTTTGACCCACTGGCGATGCTCATCAAGGAAGGTCACAAGGCCGATTGGAGCATCACAGAACTGAGCTGCGAGTTGCGCCAGATCATCGAAAGCTCGTTCAGGCGGGGTGTCCATAATCCCCAGGGAGTGCAGTGCGGCCAGTCTGGCGGCAGTCTCCTGAGGAGAGCAGGCTTCTGGCGGGTTCAACAAGGTTTTAACCTTTGGTAGTCGGTTTATTGAAGCGCTGACTGAAGTCCCGTCCAAAGCCTTCTGATGCAACGTTTCTGCTGAAATAGATATGCTGCTCGACAGGTTAGTATTTGGTAGCTTCTGTAGTAAAATGCTGCAGCTGCTGCTTTGTCCACGGAATTTCAGTCTGGGCAGTGACCTTCTTGGGCCCTCTAACGATGAGAGAGACCCGCCTGAAGGGCGGGCCTCAGGTTCGCTAGTGAGCCGTGTAGGCAGGAAAGAGCACATCGAGGTCGAGCACGGCTATTAGCTGATCGCCACTTTTCACCAGCTTGGAGACCGTAGTGTCCCCCCGTCCTTGGCCGTTCGGTGATGGACGCAAATCATCGGGCTTGGCAAAGATGATGTCGGACACCGTGTCGGCGATCACACCGACATCGCGGTTACCCAATGAGACCACCAGGATCACTTTGCTGGCGTCCGCCTGGTCACTATGGGCGCCCAGCATGGATGCCAGATCATAAATCTCAACAATGGAGCCGCGGATGTCGAGCACGCCACAGGCGCCATAGGGCTGGTTGGGCATGGGTGTGGTCTGGGACCACTTGCGGATCTCACGCACCGACATGATCTCGATGCCAAACAGGCGCTGCCCACAGGTGAAGGTCACAAACTGGTTGGCCGTTGCCGATTCTGCGACACTGACGCTCGTTGAACCCTGCTCTGGCTCCCGATCAGAGAGAAAGTCCATCAGAACTCACTCCAGTCTTGCTTGACGGCGGCATTGCCGTGACTGAGATAAGACTTGGCGGCAGTTTTCACCTTTTGTTGCAGAGCGCGGATGCCGCCCTTTGGTGCAGTTGCTCTGGCGGCGACAGCTGGTGGAGCGCTGGCCTGACGCTCGCCGTGCGTGTCGATCTTGAACACGTCGACAATTGTGTCGAGTTCAACCGCCTGGGCCTCGGTCTGCTCGATGGCAGCGTTGGTTTGTTCCACAAGGGCAGCATTATGCTGGGTCATCTCGTCCATCTGCCGAACAGCGGTTGTGACTTCCGCAATGGCGGAGGACTGCTCGCCGCTGGCCGAGGAGATACCCTGCATCAGCACGCTGTTCTCCCGCACCGCAAGGAGGATCGCCTGCAGCTTCTGGGCGGCATTGTCCACCAGCTTGGTGCCGCCGCTGACTTCCACCGAGCTTTGCTCGATCAGTGCCTTGACGTCGGACGAGGCTTGCGCAGCCGATTGAGCAAGCCGGCGCACTTCAACGGCCACCACGGCAAAGCCCTTGCCCGCTTCACCGGCACGCGCTGCTTCCACCGAAGCATTGAGCGCCAGAAGATTGGTCTGGAAGGCGATGTCGTCGATCAGCCCGATGATGTTGGAGATCTTGGCCGAGGAGGTGCTGATCCGGTCCATGGCATGGGTTGCCTGCTCCATCACCTGGCCGCCTTCATCGGCCAGCTGGGCCGCCGACTGGGTGCGCATGGCAGCGTCGCTTGCCTTTTTGGCATTGTCGTTGACGGTGGTGGCCAGCTGCTCCATGGCAGCGGAGGTTTCCTCGATCGCTGCAGCCTGCTTGGTGGTCCTTTCGGCCAGATCATTGGTGCCGGCCAGGATCTCGCCTGTCGCAGACTTCAGCGCACGCGAGGTGCCGCGAAGCTGCGTCACAACGTTCGTAAGGTTGTCGGCAACAGCATTCGTGTCGTTCTTGAGCTGGGCCAAAGCACCTTGGTAGTTGCCGGATACACGCTTGGTCAGATCGGTTTCGGCCAGTGCGGCTAGCACCTCACCCGTTTCCCCGATGCTCTGGTCAACGACTTCCACGAGGCTGTTGACGCCACTAGCAAGCGAGTTAAGTTCCTTGTCCGGGAAGCTTGCGTCCACACGCTTGGTGAAGTCACCGGCTACTGCGGCGTTCACCACTGTGCCAAAGGCTTGCTGGAGTTCAGCCATCATCTGAGCGCGAGCGGCTTGATCGCTGATGATGCGGGCAGCCTCCGCTTCCGTCATCTCCGCAACACGCAATCCGTTGTCCCGGAAGACCACGACGGTCGCCGCCATCTGACCGATTTCATCCTTGCGGCCCTGCTCTGGAACAGCCTGGCTGAAGTCTCCCGTCGCATAGGTTTGCATGGTTGCATTCAGGCGGGCCATAGGGCCGGCAACCGCCTTATTGGCCACAAGCACGGCCACCGCGATGCCTGCAACAACGGCTGCCGCAAGTACACCAAGGCTGGTGGCAATCGTCTGGTCCGTTCGCGCGGACATAGCGTCGCTATCGGTATTCAGCGTTGCCATCAAAGCGTCGTTGTACGCCACCGTGTCTTTGCTCATCTGCAAAATTAGCGGATCAATCTGGTCCATGGCACGGACAAACGCCTGCTCATCCAATCCTTGGCCCAGTGCGATCGCATTAGTGCTAAGTGTAATTATCTCTGCTGCGCGATCTCGGAGTGCGTTGATGTCGCGAGCGTTCGCGGGCATCAAACGTGCAGCCTCTTCGAAATGCTGGATTATCTTCTCGGCAGCGCTCTTTGCACTGGCAACAGACTCCGCCTCCTCTGGTGACCCCACCGGAGCTGCTTTGATCTGGTAAATCAGATAGCCAAGATTGCGCATTTGGCTGAGGGCACGCGCACTATGTAGGACACCAAAAGTTTCATTGCCGATGAAGTCGCTGTAGCGTGTGTCCGTCTCTTTGAATGTTGAGGAAACGTACAAAATGCCTGCGAGCCCAACCAGGGCGATAAACATCACCAAGATGCCGATCTTGATCGAAATTTTCGCGTTACTCAGATACCACTTCATTCTAGACCTTCGGAGGTTCGGGGTGAGCGTGCCAGTAGCGAGCTGATGTGTGGTGAACCCTCTCCCAACACTCCAGTCGCCGTTACTTTGAAGACAGGCTTTGCAATGACGTGGGAGTGCAAGAGACTGCCAGTTTTTAGTCTTGCATCAAGCTACACTTGAGCTATTAAAAATCGTCTAAATCGCTGATAGAGAATAAATTTGTGCTGGGGACATCTTAGATGTTCCGCGGAACAGGTTTACTGTTCGGGGAACATCTAAACTGTGCTTGGAACAGATAATCTGTTCCCAATTTTGAGCTAAGCCGCAATCGGGAAAGGTGGCGCCGATGAGCATCGTTCATGTGATCGACGACGACAGCTCTGTACGTGACGTGATTCGCATCCTGTGCCGCTCAATATCGGCACAGGTGCGGGAGTACCCTTCGATCGAGGCGTTCGACCAGAACTCCGAGAAGGAGCTAAGGGGTTGCATCCTGCTCGATATGCGGCTTCCAAAACTCGGTGGCCTGCCCGGCGTGCAGCATATCCGTCAGAACTACCCAGCCTTGCCCGTGATTGGCATGAGTGCCCATGCCACCACGAGAACAGTTGCCCTGGCGATGAAGGCAGGAGCCATCGACTTCTTTGACAAGCCATTTGTTCCCCAAGATCTGCTGGACAGCATTTAGAAAGCGCTTGCTCTTTCGGGTGATCGGCAAGTTCCACAGGAACTGAGCATCAGGATGGAGCTGCTCAGCCGCACACAGCGTCAAGTGCTTTCCCTGCTTTCGAATGGCTCCAGCGAGGACGAGACTGCCTCGGCATTGTCGCTGCACAAAAAGAGCGTCCAACGCCATCGCAGAAACGCTCTGGACAAGCTCAAGCTGATGCCGGGTGAAGAGCACCTGCTGCAAGGCCTACTGGAGAATTAAAGCGTTCCACTTCTAAGCTGTGGCCAAAGAACGTGCACTTTGGTGCCCTGACCAAGGGCACTCTCGAGCCGCACCGTACCTCCAGCATTGCTGACGATACTATGCACAATCGCGAGGCCCATGCCGCTTCCTTCTTCTGGCCCTTTGGTCGTGAAGAACGGATCCAGCGCGCGTGACAGCACTTCTGGGCTCATCCCGTGACCGTTGTCAGCAACGGTCAGACGCGCATATTTGGCTGAACCCGGACCGTTGGCGTCAAGATCTTCTAGTTCCGCAACGTGAACGTTGATCTCGGGCAGTACAGTGCCTGCCGTTGCATGCAGTGCATTGGTCAATAAATTGACCGTCACCTGGTGCAAGCGGCTTCGTTCCGCAACAACAACAGGGTCTGCCTCGATGTTGGTTGCAAGCACAACCGATTGTGGATGACCAGTACGGAAGAGCGCCAAGGTTTGGAGCACTTCATCGGCAAGCCTGAGTGGCACCGGCTGGACTGTTTCTCGTCGGCTGAAGATGCGGATTTCGCCAATAAGGTCGTTGATGCGATGCCCAGCGTCGAGGATCTTTCGGGCCATCTCCTGATGATCAGAGCCGCAGGGCAGTTCATTGACCAGCAGCTGGCTTAGGCTGGTGATAGGTACAAGCGTATTTCCCACGTCATGGGCAATACCGCCGGCCAATGTTCCCAGGGCTTCTACACGTTGCCGATGTTGAACTCTTTGCTCAAGCACCGCCTTCTGCTCGTTGGCTAACTGCTCCACTGTAACATCGGCCAAAACACCCACATAGTTGGTGACGCGTCCGTGGTCGTCCTTCAGCGGTGATAGGGAAAGGTCATTCCAGAAGAGGCGGCCATCTTTGGTGTAATTGCGAAGCCGGCAGGTTGCTGGAACACCTCGAGCAATGGCATCTGCCAGCACTTTACGTCCGGGCTGTTCGCGATCATCGGCCTGCAAGATGCGGCAGTTGCGGCCAAGAACCTCCTCTTCGGGATACCCCGTGATCCTGTAAAAGGTACGATTGGCGAAGATGACCGGAGCATCAGGGGCGAGTTCATCCGTGATGACCAGTCCCTCTCGGATTGACTCAACCGCTGTTCTCAGCAAGTCACGGATCATCAGCATCGTTTCCTTTAGATCACGATGCTAACTCAACAAAATACCGCTTGTTCCAAGATAGCTTAACACCATAGGCACAGACCAGCTGTCTTCAAAACTTCAGCATGGCAGCTTTTGGGAGAAACCAATCTAGCCCTGAACGGCAAGAACGGGGTCGACTGGACACCGGCGGCTTCCGCAGCATCGCTCGAATTGCCGCCCCAAGATTTCAGAGGACCTGTCGCCTTTGCAGAAGTTGCGGCAGCGACAACATTCAACAGCAGCAACTCAAAATAGGTATTGCATCTACATAGGAGTCCTATATGTAGAGTGCATGGAAACGCCAATTGTCCCCAAATCGCTGCCCCTGCGCATCCACGAAGGTCTGGAGCGTGTGGCCACCGCCCTCCGCGCCGATGACTGGGTCAGTGCGCGTGCCGCCGGCGTGAACCCAACCCAGTTCGCCATCATGGCCGCCCTTGAAGGGCGCTC
>JAESFJ010000268.1_pt1 | contig 22567 bp, 27 predicted proteins | sample 9266161 | NCBI WGS metagenome assembly JAESFJ01 (sample SAMN14506165, study PRJNA617096) | algae metagenome | isolation source: Calothrix sp. FI2-JRJ7 and co-occurring heterotrophs from granitic desert soil | place: USA: Red Pass Lake area, Fort Irwin, California | collected 2000-06-01
GACCAGTTTGTGACTGGAGACAAGATCAAGAACGTCACGGGGCGGCTAAGTGATTGATCGGAATGGTGGAGCTGAGCTCCACCGAACTACTGTTTTCCTGTGTCCTCCGTTGTACCAAAATACCCGGGGCTTTCTGATATACTTGGTGGATATCGGCTTCTGTTGTTCCTCACTGTTCGCTACTATCCCCACTTTCAAATGGGGATGGAAGTGGGGAAGCCATGGCGCGAACGTTAAACAAGTTGACCGAAGCAGCAGTCAGGGCCGCAAAAGCTCCGGGCCGTCACAGCGACGGTGGAGGCCTCTATCTAAATGTCACTGCTTCCCTCACTAAATCATGGCTGTTCATGTGGACGCCGAGCGGAGGCTCACGCAGGGAAATGGGTCTTGGCTCGTACCCAACCGTTTCTTTGGCAAAAGCACGTGCATTGGCTGCAAACTACCGCGTGGATGTTCAGGAAGGCCGTGACCCTATCGCGGAGCGCAAGCAAACTCCCGAACCGCCTTTTGGAGACGCCGCCGACCAGTACATCGAGACCATTCAGTCGGAATGGAAGAACGCCAAACATGCCGAGCAGTGGCGGCACTCTATGGTAGTTCGCTGCGCTAAGATTAGGAGTGTGCGCGTTTCAGAGATCACGACTGAACATGTGCTGAGCGTTTTGCGGCAGCAGGTAACTGTTGGCAGGGGTGACAGCAAAAAGACCGGAGAGTTCTGGTTGATGATGCCAGAGACCGCGGGTCGAGTTCGCAATCGGATCGAACGGGTCCTGAACTTTTGCAAGGTGAAGGGCTGGCGGGCAGGGGAGAACCCCGCCGCATGGCAGGGGCATCTTGCCAATCTTCTGCCAAAACGTCCCAAGCTCATACGTGGCCACCAGAAGGCAATGCCCTATGAGGATGTGCCAGACTTCATGGCAGAGCTTCGCGACCAAGAAGGCTTGCCTGCTCGAGCCGCTGAAATCACGATCCTCAACATGTCTCGATCAGGGGAAGTTCTTGGCATGCGGTGGTCGGAGATTGATTTCAACAGGCTCCTGTGGACCGTTCCTGCTGAACGCATGAAGATGAAAAAGGAGCACGTGGTGCCTTTGGCGGAGCACTCGACTAAGATTTTGCGCGACTTGCACGAGCTCAGGACCAGCGAGTTTGTGTTTCCGGGACTACCTCGCAAAGAACGCAAGGCTGCTCCGCTTTCAGCCATGGCTATGCTGATGCTTCTGCGCCGGATGGGTTATACGGATATTACCATGCACGGCTTTCGCTCAGCGGCACGTGACTGGGCCGGCGATACAACGCCGTTCCCGCGCGAAGTCATTGAGCATGCGCTAGCCCACAAGGCAGGGGATGCGGTCGAAGTCGCGTATCGCCGCTCCACGGCACTAGCTAAGCGAGCAGAGCTTATGAAGGCATGGGAACGGTATTGCTGTTCGAACCAGCCCGGGAATGTGGTCCGTCTAAATTCATCAAAAACCGGCTGAACAGCGACCTCGTGACTTGTTGGGTGCTCATGCATTCAAGATCGTAGTGCCAATCCTAACAATCCAAACTAGCGTTCTCTGAGCGAACCCATTTTACCGGAAAAGCCCTAACAAACAAATCTGGAGGGTAGCACTTACAGATTGTTTGTCAATTAAATCAAGCACTTAGCTATTGTTCTATGGTGTTCTTGGTGGTATTCATTTGTGGGCCTCAACCCCATGGAACACCGTCATGAATGAACCAGCCGTCTACACAGTGAAGCAGTTCGGAGCTCGCTTCGCAGTCTCCCGCACACGCTTTTACCGTCTTGTCCAAGAGGGGCAGCTTTCGCCTCTCAAAATTGGCCGTCGGACTGTCGTTACAGCGACAGAGGCGCAGCGCTGGCTTTCCAGCCTTCCTCCGCAGCGCAAGCAGAGCCAGAGCGAAGCTCTCTGGTGCAACGCGTTGCAAATCCCTATCGCAAAGGAGCGCCACCATGCCTAACCTTAACCAAGCCGCTGCTGATGCAGAGCGCATCGCTGCCAATCGGAAGAAGGCAGAAAGCCTTTCACGCGCCCTGCATGCCTTCGAGGCTGCACCTCGCTCGAAAGCTCAAGAAGTGCCTGCCACACGTTCGAGTAATGGCATTCAGTCCATTATGGGTGGAGCGATGCTCTCCAGCTTCGAGCCGACTCCCAAGGCTACTGTGCGCAAAGCCGATACCCTTCCTATCCATTCGAAAGTTGCGCCTCTTCAACTCCCAACTGAGCAAGCTGCACTGCTCTCTTTTGTCGTAAAAGAAGACGAGCTTAGCAAAGGCCGCTTCTTGGTCCCCGTCAGCCGCTCAAGTGCAGGTGAAATGCTAGGGGTGACACCTGATCAAGGTGAAGCTGCCATCAATGCATTGGTCGCTCGTCAGCTGATTGTTTATCGCGACAATGGCAGCGGCGAACGCGGGTTTACCCTGTCCCCAAAGCTAAGGAGCTAAGGCCATGTGTAGTGTCCCCGGGACAGTCCATATGACGAACGAAGACTATGCAAGTGCAGCCGCAATGGACGGCTACATTAGACCAGCGGAGATAGTAAGCGCAGTTGCTAAGAAACTCCGCCGTCTTTCGAGCTCTAAGCGTACACGAGTAGCTGCTCGGATCAGGTCTGGCTTTAACCAGTCTATTGCGCTTCCTGATGACAGGCGTGAGGCATTGCAAAGAGGTTGGGAGGCAGTTGTTGCTGGGGTGGAGGCCGAGAAGAGCATGGGCCTTTACCCTGCATATTCCATAGCTCTGACGCAGCGTTATTTTGCCTCGGCGGCTGAGTATTTCCGGCAAGCTGACGCTCGGTTGGAGAAAGACGTTTATCCAAGCTCATATGAGTGAGTGTTCCACCTAGTCTTGCCTCGGAGCTGCCGCTGCGGGGAGAACTGGAAAAAAGTGAAAAAGTGGAAAAGTGAAAAATGCCATGCTGCGCAGCCGGTGTTTGATCTGCAAAAACCCCCAAGCTCGGCTCATTAACGAGCATTTGGCTGGAGGGGCTACGCTTGCCAAGGTTTCAGCCGCTTTTGAGGTCTCAATTACTACTCTTCACCGACATCATCGGTTTTGCCGTAGCCTTCCACCGTCTGGAGATTGCAACGGGTTGCAACAATCTACCCATGCATCACCATCACTCGTTTCACCCGCCTATCTAGCGGCAGCGGTAAAGCCTCTAAGGGCAGAGGTTTTGCGATCTGCTTTATCAAGCGAAGAGCTGATCGAATTAAGCGGCTTCCTCACCGTACAAGCCGCGAAATGGGCAACCGAAAAGCAGGACCCTATCGCTATGGTGCGCGCTGCACGCGAGGCCCGCAGCTTAGCTCGCTTTAAGATGGAGACCGAAGATCAGCGTTTCCGCCTAGCTGAACACCAGCGTCTCTCTGAACGAGAGGACCTGATCAACAATATGCTCCGCGACATCGTAGGAGAGAGAAGCTCCTTTTCGGAGGACTATTAGATGAGACAACTTCCTCGGCTTTTCTGCGTATGCCTGAGCTTAATATTGGTCCCTCTTTCAATCTCTTCTGCTCAAGAGGAAGCAGCAGGCTGGAACGAAGAGTTTCACAACCCCGAGAAAGGTCTGGTGCAGCCAACCCTTGGAGATGCGCAGGTTTGCCTGTCCTACATGGTTCAGAAGGCTCAGGACCCCGAGTTCTATGCGCCCGTCATGGACGAGTTCTGCGCGCTGCGTGGCCTCTACCTCAACGAGACCGGCTAGGACTGATCCCTGCAACGGTTGCAATTCCGTTTTAAGCTGCTCGAAAGGAAAACCGTCTCTCGCGTTCTCGAAGCAGTAAGTCCATGCGGGTGTGAAAGCCCGCCAGCCGCCTTGGCGTGGTCGCCTCGCCCACTTGTCGAAACGATTGCGGCGAAGCAGAGCAAAAACTTCTGTGGCTTTTCGTGGTTCGATGCCGGTTAGGCTAAAATTGACGGCCACAAGATGGGTCAATGGCAGGCCAGTGCGTTCGGCTTGCTCACCTATGGCATAGTATAGCGATTGGGCGGCCTTTTGCCCTATTTACGCTGCGACCTCCAATCCAAAGGAGGTTCATTCCTCTTTGCTTTGGGTGAGACGCTCCCAACGGGATTTAAGTTTTATCGCCTGACGTCGCCATTACATAAAGCGATATGAGGCCAAACCCAATTCCGCCAAGCTGCCACAGCTGAAATATCTGTCCGAACAGCGGCACAGATGGGGACCATCCCAATGAAGCCAACACGACACCCCAAAAGAACATCAGTCCGCAGACAGCGTAGAAGAACATTAAAATAAGCTGGACAGGGTTGGTCTGGAGTTGCTGCCACACTCCGGACCGCGTTTCCGGCTTTGTCAGAAAGTGCCACACACCGACAAAAAGTAGGCCTGTAACGGCCACAAACATTATTGCTGCCAACCCGACCCCTCAAGCTGCTGAAAAAGCACCTCTTTAATTACTAAAGCTACATCAGCGCTAAAGCCATGTGTTACATTGTATTGAAGGAACGTTGAAAAAAATGTAACATAGAAATTGCAACGCGTTGCACTACTCTCTTTCAGGAGCAGCTATGCCCGAAGGGCGCTTCGTCTCTTATTTGCGTGTCTCGACCGGGAAGCAGGGAGCATCTGGTCTGGGCCTTGAAGCTCAACGGGAGACGGTGCGGCAATTCCTCAACGGAGGGTCGTGGGACCTGATTGGGGAATTCGTCGAAGTTGAAAGCGGAAGACGTACTGATAGACCGCAGCTAGCGGCAGCACTGGGCAAATGCCGGTTGATGACTGCAACGCTCATTGTGGCAAATGTTTCTCGCCTGACCCGCAATCCAGATTTCATGGCGACCATCGTGTCATCGGGTGTCGAAGTTCGCTTCTGTGATCTGCCAAAAGTCGAAGGGCCTGCGGGCCGCTTTATGCTGCGCCAAATGCTCGCTGTTGCCGAGCTCGAAGCAGGCTTAATTTCAGAGCGAACGCGAAAAGCATTGGCGGCTGCGCGAGTTCGAGGTGTGAAGCTAGGTAAGCCAGAAAACCTCTCCAATCAGGAGGAGGGTCGCCGTCGAGGGCGCGCTCGCCGCACCGAAATTGCTGACCTTCGGGCTGATGACCTTGCTCCGGTCATACAGGAAGTTCAGTCCGCAGGTGCCTCTTCTCTTCGTCAAATCGCCGCTGCCCTAAATGAACGCGGAGTACCGACTGCAAAAGGTGGCACTTGGAGCGCTGTTCAAGTGTCTCGTGTCATCGAGCGACTGCAATGAGCCTTGCAACGAGTTGCAACGGTATTCCGCGCCCGCGCCGTAACAGGGTGTCTCCTTTTGGAAAGATCGAGCAGACAGCGCACCGGGGTACCCTCATGGGTAACCGTGGAGACCTACATGCACCAGATGGCACTTTGAATAGTCCTTGGCAGTTGAAACGTTGGATCACGTGTACGCTTCATTCCAGCTCAGGTCAGAAGGTCACATTTGATCACCCGGGGCGCTATTACCCATTGTTCTTCACGGATGAAGCAGTAGCTCTGGCTGCTGGCCATCGTCCCTGCGCACAATGTCGTCGAGCTGATTTTGAACGGTTCCGAGATGCTTGGGCGAGCGCCCACAAAGTCTTGCATAGGGTGACGGCTCCAGAGATCGACAGGCAGCTTCATAGGTCACGTATGAACACCGACGGTGAGAAAGCCAAATACCGGGAGCTAGCAGGTCGGCTTCCGCCCGGCACCTTTGTAACGCGGGATTGCGCCCCCGGGAGTGCCATACTGCTGCTTGAGGACCACGCTCTAGCTTGGACATTTGCAGGATATGAACAGCTCCCGAAACTAGTTGGTTCTGAGCTGGTTTGGGTGCTGACCCCTAAGTCTATCGTGGAAGTAATTCTAGCGGGCTATGTTGTCCCGTTACCTGGCTTATTGAGGAGCGATTAGCGCCCGCGTCGCCAACAATCTGCTTAGCTATATTCTACATTCGTTTGTAAAATCAATAACTTAAATGGTTCTTGTCTTGACCGGCACTAGGGTCTGTGAGATGGTTGATGTGCCGGATTGGCCTCCGGCGTTCTGCCCCAAAGACGCTCCTAGCTGTCCACCCGCAGCTAGGGGCCGGGCGGAGTGAACGGGTGGTGGGTAGACCGGGTGAGATGACAAGACCGAGCAATTCAGTGTTGACCGCGCCGCTGACCGTTAAGGGCGCTTACAAGCAGGTCAGCAGAATGCTGGGGCGAATTCGTTCCGTTACTATGCAAGCTGATGCTGCGGAGAGAAGCGGAAATGCAACGGGTTGCAAACGCCTCCGTCGCAAAGCTAGATTTCTTTCACAGACGCTTACAACCAGCTACTCGGGCAAACTTGTAGCGGTCATCCGCGCTTACAAAAACCCTCGCTTTGCGCAACAAGCGCCTTCGTTGCCGGAAATGATGCAGATCGCCGCGTCCGTAAGCATGGTTGATACAGGAACGGAGGAGCTCCGGATCAAGGCAGTGGATAAGAAAACTTATCCTGAGTTCCGCGCAATTGTCGCGCTTGGTCCAATTGAGACCGCAAGGCAATACTTGGTGGACATGGCGCTTAAAGCGCAGCTTCCGGTGCTGCCCAACCAATTTTTAACGCGCCACGGCGGTCGGCACGCGGCTGTTGGCCAAGTACGAGAACTGATGGCAAGCGGCCGCTACCGTTTTGCCGTAACTCTCGACCTAAAAGATTTTTACCCATCATTGGATAGAGAATGGCTGGTTAGCCACCTTCCAGTTGGGGAGCGAGTTTCCAGAAATGCTATCTTTCTGGAAAATTTCCATAGACGGGCGAGAGTGTCTGGCTATGGACTATACCGTCATGCGCTATCAGCACACCCCGTACTCGTAAGAAGCCAGTTGGGACTTTTGCAGGGCGCAGCCTCTTCACCCACCATCTCAGAAGCAATCATTGCGGATGTTGTCCGTCGGTTGGTTTTGGCAGAGGGGGTGGCACTCGTAAATTACGCGGACAATTTTGTCTTGCTTGCTAATAGCCGAGAGCAGCTAGAGGCTGCTGTTCAATCCTTGCAAGACGCGTTCGCGCGTCATCCCGCTGGCGAATTGCGGTTGTTGAGTGATGGCGTCAAGCGGTTATGTGATGGTGTCGTCTTCCTTGGCTACAAACACAAGCGAGTAAAAGGGAAGGTTACCTGCGTTCCGCTTGAGAAGAACACGAGCAAGTTTCTTCATCGAGTACGCCATCTGGCGCTTCGAGTTTTAGTGAACGGCGCTGACCCGCTCTGTCTGCGCAGATATGTTTTGTCGTGGGCTTCTGCCTTCCGAGATTGGGAATGCCGCTTTAGCTTCGTCATGCAAGCGCTCAGACCATTGGTGCAGGTGCCTGCATTTCGATCAGTCTATTCTGCCCTCTTGGAACGGGGACGCCTACAATTTGACAGGCTAGAAGCAGAAGCGCAGCGCAAGTGCGCAAATGCCTAGCTGCGTCGCCATGGCCGGACAGTTGCAACGCGTTGCACTGATGGGGCATAAAAAATAGCTAGGTACGCCTTCCTTGTTCGGTGAGAACTGTGCCGCTTAGTCTGCAAGGGTGTTCACTACTTGGTTTGGCGTCCTGAAACCGGTGTGGATTGCAGTCCCACGGATAGGTTTGCGCGGTATGCGGGCTCTATCTCAACCGCATCGACCAGACCGACTAGAAGGATATTGGTGCAACGGGTTGCAACTTCACTTGACCAGTGGTCTGCCCAACACCGCGAGCTCCGGCGAGGTTCTATCTTGAATGGCCGCTGCACTGGCTACAAACGCTGCCGGTTCAATCCTGTCGCCCATGGATGCTAGTCTGGTGGCCTCTGCAACCATGAGCGCGTGAGCACACCATAGGTGGTGCTAGTGTTTATGGGTCCCGAAGACGCTTCACTATCTGACTAGGGCAAAATAGAGCTTTAAGGGCTCGCCAGTTAACATTAGCAACGTGGCGGCATAAGGGGGCAGAATGCCTAACGTTATTGATCGAGTTCGAATATCGGGCTTCTGGGGCGACAAGACGGCCGCTTTGACGTTCGGTCCACATCGGAATTTCATTATCGGCGTAAATGGATCGGGGAAAACGACCTTCATCGACCTGCTAAGCGCAACGTTACGGATGGATTTCGAGACCTTGGCCCGGCTTGATTTTGATGAAATCAGCATTGTCCTCAAAACTGTTGGAAGAAACCAAAAGCCAGTCATTAAGGTTTCCAAGCATTTCCTGAATGAGTATCTGCCTAAGATTACCTATTCGGTTCAAGAGAGTACGACTGGGTCTATTACCGTATATGACTTCGATGACTTCGCGGATATCCGTATGGCGCGTCGCCGGAGATACTCGCCGCGCAATGAGGCTCAGCATCAAGGTTTGCAAGAACAATTAGCGAAACTGCTTAGCATTTCGTGGCTCCCAATTTGGCGAGGGATGCCAATGGCGGGTCGCGACCTTGACGAGAAGATGCAGCCTTCCATTGACCACAAGTTGGTCCAAATCACGCGCGGTTTCGCCACATACTTCTCTGCTCTGCAAACAATGTCACAGCGCGATACAGATGCCTTTCAAGAGCGGGTATTTCTGTCTCTGATCACTGCGCCGGAAAAGGGTAACCTGCTCTCGTTGCGGCATCCCCAAACTGATCAAGCCTCAGAACAGTCGGAACTGGACGACATTTTCAGCGAGTTCAATCTCGATCGAAAGAAGTACAGGCGGCACATCGTTGCGCACTTCGATAGGTTAAGAACTGCTGTACAGAAAGTAGAAGATCAAAACTCGCCTCTCGAGATTGAAGATCTTATGGCGATCTTTGATAATCGTCGAATTTCGCGACTTGCTAAAGATTGGAGAGAGCTGCAAAGGGGCCGTTCTCGTATCTACTCCCTGCGCGATCTTTTCATTCGTCGAATGAACGAGTTGCTCTCTCGTAAAACTATCCGCATCACAGAAAGAAACGAAGTAGAAGTAGTCACGCAGTCTGGGAAGGTTTTTGACCCTTCATTTTTGTCATCCGGGGAGAAGCAGCTATTCATCATGCTGGGGGAGGTCATGCTCTTTGAGAAGAACCCCTTCGTTCTGATAGCTGATGAACCAGAACTGTCCTTGCACGTAAGGTGGCAGTCTGAACTCGTGACAAGCATTCAGCAGCTTAATGAGAACGTTCAGATGATCTTTGCAACCCATTCACCCGACATTGTCGGAGGTTTTAGCGCGGACATCATCAAGATCGAGGATCATATAAGTTGACCTTTAGGCGGAGCGATAGAGGCTTGTCGAACTACAAGCATTTCCTCGAGGTAGACTATATCGTGCTAATCGAAGGGAAGTCGGACGCGCCGTATTGGCAGATGCTATTTGAGACGTATCGTCCAGACATGAAGGTAGAATTTCAAAAGCGTGACGGGGTTGAGAACCTGAAAGAAATTGCTGACGCAATTGTCGCAGGAGACATAGTCAATACAATCGTATGTAGGGACGCAGACTATGATGTCGTCCAAGGCGTGGCTGCCAACCATGATAGGGTAATTCACACTTATGGGTACAGCTTCGAAAACGACTTCATCTGCCCCTCATCGGCCGCAGCAGTTGTCGCACTCTTGAGCGAAGTGCCAGTGAGCAAGCCACTTGTTGAACGCTCGTTTAGACGTTACCTGCGAGTTTTATCGAAAGTTGCAGAGCGCCTGCTGGCTCTCGATGTAATCTACAACATCAACGAAACTAATCTGATCCAACGCACAAACCCGAGGCATCTGATGTCTACCGGGCCAAGTGGCGAGCTGACTTTCTCACTAAAAGATGTGAACCAGAAAATCCGACAGGTTCGCGCAAACAAGGGCTCGTCGAAGATGCCTACAGTTCCCCTAAACTGCGTCGGACCGCTATTTCCTAGGTACTATTGTGGGCATTCCATGTTCTTTGTTGCTCTCGAATGGTGCAAACGTGCTGTGAGAAGGATTGCCAAGTCACTTCCTAACGCGAGCAATATGCTCATAAAGAACTTTCTTTTCAGCCATTACGTCAACGTCGCTTCGCCAGAAGCACGCACTTATATTTCTTCACGCCTGCGGGTTATTTAGGAATGCGCCAGATGAGCTTTGGGTTAGTTTTCGTTGGCGCGTTACAAGCTCGTCTCGATACGCGCGAGATCAAGGCCGCACGGCTTTTGCTACACACCTCGAAATTTTGAAATGGGGGAGGTAGTGGGGACAGCTAAACCGACTGGTAAATACCTATCTGAGGCAAGGACTTAGATGGTCGGAATGGTGGAGCTGAGCATGGAAAGGCTGCGGTTTGGTGGTGATCTGTTCCACTGCTCCGACGCGCCAACCATCAAAGGCACAACGCAGATTCTCCCCGTCTTGCAGAGATTCCCCACTTGCTTCCCCACTGACCGCGTTGTCGGCAGCTAGGGAGGCGGCCTCAAGACCAGCAGCTCCTGGGCAGCGCTGAGCGGATAGCTGTCGTTCGCTCCTTTGCACGCCCGAGGCAGGTTCCGACCCCGTTTCGGACCTTCGCCGCAAGATCAGGACCTCCAGAAGCAGCCGTAATTTTAAGATCAGGCCAGCAGTGCGTGAGAATGAGAGCCGATGGCCGTCTGCAATAGACGATCCGGGGTCACTGGCCTTGCAGGAAGTGTCCTTGTAGCTCGTCGCAACCCATCCGGAAGAACTGGACAATTACCAGCACTACTCTATCAGAGCGCCTGGACATCGTTGCCCAGTACCCTTGAGACTTACCATGCGCCGCCCTTCCGGCAACACGTTCGGGATCATCCTCATGATCCTTGCCACTGCCTGCTTCACGATCAACGACAGTCTGCTGAAGCTGGCAATGAACGAGATTCCGCCCTTTGAAGCCCTGTTCCTGCGTGGGGTGGGCTCCACTGCGCTTGGTATACCCCTTCTTGTGGCACTTGGGCTGTTCCGTTTCGTGCCGCGAATGCTGGACGGACGCGTGCAGCTCCGGAACCTGCTCGAGCTCACTGCAGCCATGGGCTTTGTGGCGGGTCTTGCCTATGTGCCCATTGCCGACCTGACGGCATTGGGGCAGACCTCGCCGCTGCTCTTGCTGATCGGCGCCATGTTGTTCTTCAAGGAGCGGCTTTCGGGCTTGCAGGTCGCGCTCATCATCCTAGCGTTTGCGGGAGCACTTATGGTGGCCCAGCCGGGTGCCGATGGGTTTTCACCTTACACCCTCTTTGGTCTTTGGAGTGCTGCCGCGGTTGCCATCCGGGACCTTGTGGGTCGAAGGATTAAGCTCGACATCCCTGGGATCGTTGTAGCGGTCGCCGCCGGCGCCATCGAGATCGTCGGTGCAGGACTTGCCGGGCTGATACTAGAGCAATGGACATTGCCTTCGCCCCTCACGCTTGCATTCGCTATCGGGTCTAGCATGTTTCTGATCGCTGCGCACTGGCTACTGCTGACTGCTTATCGTGCAGCTTCAGTGTCGGCAGTCGTCCCCTTTCTCTATATGTCCACCATCTGGGCGCTTCTTTCTGGCATGCTGATCTTCGGTACCTTTCCAAATGCACTAGCTATGGTCGGCATCGGAGTGATCATGGCGAGCGGCGTAGCCGTTGTGGTGCTTGAGCGTTGGCCGAAGAAGGCTGTCGTTTTCCCATAACAACCCCAGCAAGTTGGTCCTCACTGCGCAACTCGCAGAAGACTAAGCCATCTGCATAGGCGGCTGGTCTACGATTGAAGCAGCCGCTTCAGCATGCCGAGGTAGTTGGAACGGAACTCAGTTGCGCTTGAACGCACCCCCGGTATGATCGACATCATGACCGTGGTGCCCAGCAGAGGGCTGACAAGAAAACGAGGATCGTAATCCCTGGCTGCGGGACGAAATTCCCCACGTTCGCATCCGCGGTCGATGATCATACGGATAATGGCAAAGACCGGTTCCGCGAAGTTCCTCTCGTATCTCTCCAGCAAACCCCGGAAGGCGTTCGCTTCGGACACAAGGAACCTGACGATCTGGTGCGAGTAGCGGTCCTCTATGGTCATCCGGCAAATGTCCGTTACAAACTGCTCCATTACATCGGGCGCAGAGATACCGTCCAATGCTCGTTCATACACGCCGATGTCGACAACGGGCTGGGAAAGCTCTGTCACCATCGTCTCGAACAGATGCTCCTTGTCCTTGAAGTAGACATAGATCGTTCCCTTAGTGACGCCGACCCGGGCAGCTACGTCTTCGAGGCGTGTTGCGGTGTACCCCCTTAGAACAAACTCCTCAAAGGCGGCCTCGAGGATCTCCCGTGGTCTTGCTTCCTTCTGGAGTGCCCTTACGCCCTTACCCATTTCAATCCCTCGTATTCGGCGGACTATCTCTGCCGCTCTCACCGTAGCAGATCAAGATAGCAATTCCATTGACTGACTGGTCAGTCAATGATTATGTGGGGCTGTCTGCAGGGGTGGTCGTTACGCCTGGTCCCTGCTTCAAACAGATCCTCGAACTGGAACACTGCCATGGAACACCACCCTGCCCACGAAGAACAGGAAGAAGCTCCGAACGAGTTCGTCATCCATCGCCGCACGGCGCTGATTGGCCTCTTGGGAACGATCCTGACCCCCGTCAGCGGTTTGCTATCTCCAGCCTTCGCCAGCACGGTCAAGGAATCTGCCGAAATCGGTGACTTCCTCGAGAACATCCCCGACATGTGCCGTGTCACAACTGCGACCATCGAGGGCCCGTACTACATCGACAAGGAAATCGTTCGCTCTGACATCCGCGAGGATCAGCCCGGCGTTCCACTCGAGCTCGAGCTGCGCCTGGTGAATGCGAACGCCGGCTGCGGCCCGATCGCTGGAGCAGCAGTCTCCATCTGGCATTGCAATGCCGATGGTGAATACAGCGGCTATCTCGGCAATGACCCCTCCAAGTTCCCCGATGTGGGCGCTGCCGATGCCACCGGCCATGTTCCACAGCAGGGCACCGAACGGTTCTTGCGCGGCATCCAAACCACAGATGCGGACGGCAAGGTCAGGTTCCGTACAATCGTCCCAGGTTGGTATACTCCGCGTGCGGTGCACATCCATGTCCGTGCCTTCCTGAGCGAAAGCGACATGATCACCACGCAGCTGTATTTCCCGCAGGCGGTGATCAACACGGTGCATTCGACGCAGGACCCCTACAAGGCACGCGGCGTGTCAATCTACACCAACGAGAACGACATCCTGATCAATCCCCAGGAGATCATGAAGGTCTCGGTCAAGGAGGACGGTTCGCTCTTTGCATCCATGACCTTGGGCGCTGGCAACATCTGATCAAAACCGAGGGCCGGTGTTCGTGCCACCGGCCCTGTTCTTCTAAATGCTATCTGCCGAGCCTGACCTCGATCAGGTGCGCTCTACGGCGTCCGTCTGTTGATCATTGAAGCTCAGGCAATCTTTGAAACGAGCTCGACACGTGTGTCCCATGGGTCAGCAAAGTTTAGCTGCCCATCACGCTCCTCAAAGATAACGCCAGCGGATGTCAGACGTTGACGTGCGTCGACCAGATCCATGACGAGGCTGAAGGACGCCAGCCCTGTCGTGCCGCCTGGCCGGATACCTGCGCCGGCACTCTCCCAGACGTTGACCGCAAGATGGTGGTGGTATCCGCCCGACGACATGAAGACCGCGTTGTCACTGCCTCTGACTACATCCAGGCCCAACACGTCTGAATAGAATGTCTTAGCGTCCTGAACGGAACCGCCACGCAAATGGATATGGCCAATTCGCATGCCTGAAGGTACGGCGCTGTAGGTATCCCGGTCCGTTGGCACCAGGAAGAGCAAGCCGTCGATGTCGAGCTCCTCCGTGCCCATGACGACCTGATCAGCATCCCACTTCCATTCCCCAGGTGGGCGATCGGCATATACTTCTATGCCGTTCCCCTCAGGGTCGTTGAGGTAAACGGCTTCGCTCACCAGGTGGTCCGCGAACCCAGAAAGCTGCACACGCAAGGCCGCTACATGTACCAGCCAACGCGCCAAGTCGGTTCGTGACGGCATCAGGAATGCGGTGTGATATAGCCCCGCCTGTGAGGGCAGGGCCGGTGTTGCATCGGCTCGACTTATCAAGGTGAGAAGCTTGGTATGTCCCACCCCCAGGTCGATCTGTTGGGCTGTGGTCCCCAGCAGATCCAGTCCAAGCACTACCTGATAGAAGCGAGCAAGGTTCTCCATGTCCCTCGCCCAGAGGGACACGCTGCCAACATGTATTGGCGTGCTGGTCGCGAAGAGCGGTGCCGAGCTTTGATCTCCAAGTAGCTGGAATGGCTCTGCTCTCGCGGCACCCGCGAGAGCCAAGGACATCGTTCCACCGGCAAGTTTCAGAACAGAGCGACGCGTGATCATTCGGATCAGTCTCCTGGGCGTGAATCGTTGATGCGGCTACTGCGCCTGCGCAAGAGCCTGGGTAACACTTTCCGCAAGTGGCGTTGTGCCTCGGCCAATCAGAGCCGAGAGCTGGCGACTGTCATCGAAGAGCGCACCGTTGGCAGCCGCCACGTCGCATCCCGCGAGCATTGAGGCAAATCCTTCGGGAATTCCGAAGCTGATCAGTGCTGCCGCGTAGTCAGGTTCAGGCATATCCTTGTAGGGGATCTCGCGACCGGTCTGGCGGGAGATTTCGGCTGCAAGGTCCGCCAGGGTCCAGCCCTCATCTCCGGCCAATTCGTACCGCTTGCCCTCGTGTCCGGGGCTGGTCACCACCACGGCGGCAGCCTCTGCATAGTCCTTACGGGTAGCGCCCGATATCTTACCCTCACGGGCACTTCCAATGACTGCTCCGGCTGCCACTGCACCCGGAATGGAAGCCGCATAGTTCTCGCTATACCAGCCGTTGCGAAGGATGGTGTGCGAAATCCCGGAAGCAGCCAGCATGGCTTCTGTGGCTCTGTGTTCTTCACCTATGCCGAGCGGTGTCGTGTCAGCATGCAGCAGACTTGTATAGGCGATATGCTTCACGCCCGCAGCTTTGGCCGCCTCTACGACATTCTTGTGCTGGAGGGCGCGCTGACCAACCTCGCTTGAGGAAATGAACAGCAGCGTGTCCACACCGGCCAAGGCTTGGGCCAAGGTTTCCGGACTGTTGTAATCGGCTCGGCGGACAGTGATCCCGAGATCTTCTGCCTTCTCAGGCGTACGTGCCAAGGCGATGATGTCCTCTGGTCCGACGCGTTGCTTGAGCTGCTCGATGACGAGTCGACCGAGTTGGCCGGTGGCTCCTGTGACGGCGATCTTCAATTTATATTCCTTGGATGTTGTCGAGTGGGCGTGAGCCATTCCTCTGACCTGGGCCGGGGAATGGAAGCGGGGTATTACTAAAGTTGAGGCGGGTATCTCGGTGGCCAAGTCAGGGGCCGCAGGCGTTAGCCGGCGGTTGGCACGTCCCCGAAACGGAAGCTCGACGCGGTGATGCCGCCAAAAAGATCCTTCTGGTGGTAGACTGCTGCCCCGGGCTCGCCTTCCGCGGCTCCGACGACCGCCATGAGCGGGATCAGATGATCTTCCTCTGGATGGGCCGCCCGCGCCATCGGCGCCCGTTCCCAGTTGATGAGTTGGGCGGATCGCTCCTCGGGTTTGCCGGAGATCAGCGTCTCATGGAGCCAGGCATCGAAAACTCGCGAGGGCTCAATAGCCGAACTGCCCCGCATCTCGCGCATATTGTGGTAGCTGAGGCCGCTGCCGATGATGAGCACGCCCTCGTCCCGAAGCGGAGCGAGCAAACGGCCGAGCTTGAAATGGAGTTCGGGGTCGTAGCTGCGGTCGATGGAAAGCTGAACCAGCGGAATATCCTCTTCTGGATAGAGAGGCTTCATCATGCTGAAAGTGCCGTGGTCGTAGCCCCGCTCTGGATCAAGCCGAGCCGGAATACCGCCTGCCTGGAGCAGCTTCTGGACGCGCTCGGCAAGTTCTGGCGAGCCGGGAGCCTTGTACTTGATCTCGTAGGTGTGCGGCGGAAAGCCAGAGTAATCGTAAACCATGCCGGGCTGCTCGCCGGAGGAGATGGCGAAACCGTTCTCCTCCCAGTGGCCCGAGATGACGAGCACGGCACGTGGCACCTCGCCAAGCTCGCGGCGAATGTCCTTGAGCGACTGCTCGAGCTGGTTGAAAGCCTGCCGGAACGGGCCCTCAAGGTAAGGCCAGGGACCGCCACCATGGCTGAGGAAGTAGGTTGGAAGACGTTTGGTCATAGGATGTTCCAATCAGGTTAGGCCGAGCGGGTGCTCAGGCCGGCAATCAGGTGTGCGGTCATTCTGCGGGCGACATCGGGAAGCACCTTGGGCGCGATGTCGGCATTCACTTCGAAGTCGTGGTCGGCGCCGGGCACGCAGACGTAGTCCACCTGGTTCCCGAACCTTCTGATCTTGTCTACGAACCGCTCGATGTGGGGTCGCAGCGTGTCGTGTTCCGCTCCGAAGACAAGGAGCGGCGGCAACGAGGCGAGCTCCTCACCTCCCAAGCCAGGCGACGCCAGTATCTCGGACCGACGAGCCGCATCCGGGAAATAGGGCTGCAGGAGCCGGGCCATTCCAGGACCAACAAATGGCTTTGGAATGTCAGAAACGTAGCTCTCCGGTGCCGGCGTAACGTCGACAGCGGGAACAAACAGAACGCCGGTACGCACATGGGGACCGCCGTTGGCCCGCGCCTGCTCAAGAACCCCCAGAGCCAGGTTCCCGCCCGCACTGGTGCCGCTGATCGATATGCGCTCGCTGTCCCAGCGCTGTTCATCACCCGATGCTGCCACCCATTGAAGAACATCGAAGCATTCTTCGTGGGCATGGGGGAAGCGGACCTTGGGGGCACGCGAGTAATCGACGTTCACCACAACAGCACCGACTTCACCGGCAATGGCTTTGATCAGATGGTCGTCCTGCTGAGGTGCGCCAACCAGGAACGCACCGCCATGAATGTTGATGTGAACCGGGGACTTCCGTCCCGATGCCAATGGTGCGCCTTCTGCAGGACGCCAGATGAAGCATTTCACTGGCCCGTGCCGGGTCGGTACGTGCACCAGCTCTGGCTCGGCAACTTCTCGGCTGGTCAGAGAAATCGCGGGAGCCTTGATGAGGGCAGTGGCCACGTTGGAGAACAGCCAAGCCTTCAACCCGATAGTAAGATTCCCGAACATGGCTGCTCCTGTGTTTCTAAAACATTCCGTTGGTGTTGGCAGCCAGAGCCGGTACCGCCTGCATGACGTCCCAGTGCTCAACGATCTTGCCACTCTCCACGCGGAAGATGTCGACAACAGCCATGCCCGGATCGTTGGGAACCATCTGAAGATGTTAATGCAGTGCTACGACGTCTTCCTCGGCGATGGCACGCTTGAGGTGGAACGACGCACGCGGTTCTCGCAAGAGCAGACAGTTGATCAAGTTGTGGAAGACTTGCGCCCCATCTGGAGCCGTCGGATTGTGCTGCTTGTATTCGGCGCCAAGATAAAGATCGCGGGCCAGTTCGGGTTGGCGCCTGACGAACGCTAGTTCAAAGAAGTCGAGTACGATCTTCTTGGCGCCTGGGGCAATGTGCTCGGTGCTCATGTTTTTACCCATCCTCGTTGGCCGTGGATCAGGCTCGCACCTGCACGGGTGCGAGCCTGAGTGGAGGTCAGCTGCGAGGAGCAATCGGTGCCTTCTTGGTGCGACCCCAAACGATGAAGAGCGACAGAGCCAGGAAGACCAGGTTGACGGGAAGCGACGTGGCGGTTTCGCCGCGGCTGGCATGCAGGAAGATGGCAGCGACCTGGACGATCGAGAGGCCCACAGCGGCAGCCGGGGTGAGAACGGGCAGGATGCGGGTTACCGAAGGAAGGATGAGGCCAACTGCGCCAAGGATCTCCATCAGGCCGACAAAGCGGATGAACATCTCAGGCATGGTTGGGACATAGGCCATCATGGTGCCGAGAGTATCGATGGGGGTGAAAAGCTTGGTGCCGCCAGCAGCGAGGTAAGCCAGAGCAAGAAGGATTTGGGCAGCCCAAAGGCCGATGTTCATCCAGTTGCGCTTGGGCGCGGAAAGGGATTCTGTCGTCATTTCTATTTTCTCCATGCGCCGCAGCGCTTCATAATTGAAATATGGAGCGGGGCGACCGTGCCGCCCCGCTGAGCGTGTTACTGGCCGGTGACCAACTGGAAGAGGTACTCTTCAACGATCTGACCATTCTCCCAGCGCGCGATTGTCGCGGATGTGGTGCCGCCGCTTGTGCCAGTTACGGCGGTCCAATCACCTGCGCCAATGCGGATCGGGTGTTCGTCGATCTTGGAGTCCGGTACCTGGGCGATGAAGGCTTGAGCCCACGCGAGGTGATCGTCGATGCCTTCGGTCTGCTGGCCGAAACCACCAACCTTCACGGTCGGGGCATGCAGCTTTCGGAAGAGATCCCAGTCGCGACCATTCCAGGCCTTGAAGTCGAGATCATCGAACAACTGCAGGTTCTGCAATGCTTGCTCGGTGTCTGCGGCGGTTACCTGCTGGGCCTCTTGGGCTACGGCGCCGCCAGCCAGTCCGGCGGCAACAATAATGGCAGCCGCTGCAGTTTTCACGTGAGTGAAGGAAATGCGGCCAGAGTTGATCTTGTTCATGTTCATTCTCCTGGTGGCAGCTGCGTTCCTGCCGGCGTGCTGCCCGTCACCGGTGGCGATTGCGTGGAGGCTTGGGCTGGCTGGTTAAGTCGGTAGCTCAAGCAAAGCTCGATTGTCAGCGAACCAGCTTGAACCCGATGTTCGGACCGTGGCCGAACATGAAGCCCAGTTGGATCTGCAGGAATGCCATGGGCTCGAGCAGACGGGCATTGGCGAGTGGGCCGGCATCGACCGCATCGAGACCGTTGCCCTTGGCGAGGTCGAGCACGACGTTCTTCGCGTCGGCATCATCGCCTGCCACAAAGGCGGTCAGCTGCGTGCCGGTGTTCTGTCCGGTTTCCATCGCGCTGGAAAAGACGGTGTTGAAGGCCTTCACGACCTTGGCGTTCGGCAGCTTCTTCTGCAGTTCTTCGGCGCCGCTGGTGGTGTGGCCGAGAGCCAGCTTGAAGTCAGGGGAAAGGGCGTTGGTGACGTCGACGACAACCTTGCCGTCTGCAGCATTACCAAGGGTTGCGGCAACCTGATCAAGGGCACCGAAGGGCACGGCAAGAACAATCACTTCGCCTGAGCCTGCAAGTTCCTTGATGCGGGCCTGGTCGTTGCCAACGGTGGAAACCGTATGCCCGGCTTTTTCGAAGCCACGGGCCAGGGCGCTGCCGACATTGCCGTCGCCGATAACAGATATACGCATTTTGAAGTCTCCGTATGTGGTTTTGTGAGTTAGACGAGTTCGGGTTCGTACTTCGCGATAAGGGCGCTGACGTCCAATCGCTTCTGCAGTTGCATCAGGTCTTCCACGGTCTTGGCCGGGTCGAAGATCGGTGCCCAGAAGGAGGTGTCACGGTCCCAAGCCAGCTCGATGCCGATGCCGTCCGGGTCGTCGAGGTAGACCGCCTCATGGGTATAGTGATCGGAAGCGCCGGTGATCGGCCATCCAGCGTCGGCGACGCGCTTGATTGTCTTGGCCAAACCTTCCTCAGTCGGGAAGTTCAGGGCGAAGTGATAAAGGCCTGGGCGGCGAACGCCGTCGTTCTTCATCCCCTTGGTGCCCCAGGTGTTTAGGCCGATGTGGTGGTGATAGCCGTCAACGCTGAGGAAGGCGCCTTCGTCGTTCATGAAGCGGACGAGGTTGAAGCCAAGAATGTCGCGGTAGAAGGCGACAGAGCGCTGCAGGTCTGAGACATGGAGATGAACATGACCCAGGCGAGTGCCTCTTGGGGCGATCTGATCGGACATAGCGACCTCCTTACTTCTGCTCGTTGATGTGTGGGTGCGGTAACCGCTCCCTGTTGACGAGGAAGATACGCGCCGCTCCCGTTGCAACACAGGGATAAAGAGTAGAAGGTCTTGATCAGGTTTTCAGATGGAGTTTTGAGGTGGACCACATCGGTGAGGGCGTCACGCTCGATCAGCTCGACATCTTCGTTGCAGTGGTGGACCATGGGAGCTTTTCGGCTGCAGCCCGAGTACTGAAGCGTGCGCAGTCGGCGATTACCTACGGTGTACAGGGCCTAGAGCTGCAGATCAGCACCGAGCTTTTTGACCGATCGACCTATCGCCCGACGCTGACCGCTGCTGGTGTTGCGTTACTCCCGCGAGCGCGAAGGGTCCTGGAGGCAGCGGCAACATTCCGGAAGCAGGCCGCCAACTTCCTGGTGGGTGTCGAAACACGTTTGCACATCGTCGTGGACGTCTATGTCCCCTATGCGCTAATCGTCGACGCATTGAAGGCTTTCCGCGAGATGTTTCCTCTGGTCGACGTCTCGGTTATGCGCCAGACCATGGAGGCGACCCTCCGTTCACTTCGGGAAGGACAGGCCGTGTTGGGGATCATTGTCGATCCACCCGGCCTCTCTACACTTGACGACCTCGAACGCCAGGTGTGCGGCGAAGTGCACGGCATGCCTGTGGCCGCCCCCGAGCATCCTCTGGCCCAACTGACCGGACCTCTGACTGACGAGCAGCTTAGAGATCACATGCAGGTTTTGCTCTCGTCAGATCCCGGTGCAACGGGCACCAACGATCTTGGTGCTCATAGTATCAATCGGTGGAGGGTGAATGATCTCGAGCTGCGCTACCGCATGATCCGCGAGGGCCTTGGCTGGGGTGCAATGCCTGCGCACATGGTGGAAGCAGACATAGAGGACGGGAGCCTTGTTGCGCTGCGGCTGGACCAGAGCGATCCTGCAAACCTCGCGCGCAGAGTTCCCCTGAGTGCCGCGCATCTGAAAACCAAGCCACTCGGGCCCGCTGGTCGTTGGTTAGTTTCCAGGATTGCGAAGGTTGGGAGCTTAGAGCCACCTACCCTAGATCGGTAAGGGTGGAATACTGATGAACGTCTGCATTTCAGGACTTGGCGCAATTAGCGGACGGTGCGGTACCCACCCTTAGCCGCCGGGCAGCAACCCACCTGTTTCGGGATGGTCGGCGCATAGCGGACTTCAACGTTCGTCAGGCCGGGGCAGAGCCTTGCTCGTCAGTTAGGTACGGGCGCATCCTGTCTCAGGAGTTGCTGCTTTTTTAGCTCGCTCCAGAATGCGACAGGTATGGCTTGCGCCATGTCGTCGTGGTTCCGAACAGGGTGGGTTGGCTCTATCCCTCCCGGGATGACCGAGGCGACAAGTTGATGGTGTAAGGGAAACTGCAATGCCGCAGCGGCAAGCGAAACGCCGAAGTTCTTGCAGACCTCTTCCATTCGGCGCACCCTCTCGCTCTCTACGGAGGTCGGCTCGTGATAGTTGTAGCGGGCTCCGGGAATAGGGCCCGTGGCGAGAATGCCTGATGCGAGCGGCGCACCGACAATGATGCCGACTCCTTGTTCTTCGCAGAGCGGAAACTCACGCTCGAGCACTGGTTGTTCTGCCAAGGTATAGGGTAGAGCGACCAGGAAGAAGTCGACTTCGATGCTGTCGAGGAACAATGGGATGGTGCCGATCGTGTTCACTCCAGCACCAATGGCCTGGATACGACCAGCACCCTTCAACTCCTTGAGTGCTCTGATGCCCCCTGTTGCTAGCTGGCTCAGATGCGCCTGCACCAGGGCATCTGTTCCGAGGTTTGAGCGGTCGAGATCGTGGATGATCAGCATGTCGACGCGATTCATGCCGAGGCGCTGCAAGCTTTCCTCATAGGAGCGCATCACGCCTCGATAGGAGTAATCGTGATAGTAGTCGAACGGCAGGGCAGTCGGGGCAAAGCGACCTGAGCCGCGAAACGCCATGTCATCGGGAGGCGCCACAAAAATGCGCCCTACCTTGGTCGACAGGATTAACTCATTGTGTGGCTTGTTGCCCAGCACCGTTCCTAGTCGGCGTTCGCTCAGCCCACGTCCATACCAAGGTGACGTGTCATAGAACCGAACACCCGTATCCCATGCCGCCTCAACTGTGGCCGAGGCATTTGACTCAGGGACGGAGGTGCTCCCCAGGCCAGCCGCACCGAACCCGAGTGCAGGAAGCTTGAGGTCCGAACGGCCAAGACGTTTGAGTCGGAAGGGGTCCATGGGAATAACTGTCCGGACAGAGCAAGCGTCTTCGGTCAATGGACACGCTCTCCGTGCGTTCCTGACTTTGCAACGCGCCAATTCAAGGTAGCGGCCAGAGCCGCTTGCGCACGTCATGGCGCCACTGAGAGGCCGCGCCCAAATCGACGTCTGCTTTCCTCCAATTATCGCAGAAAGCTGACTGGCAGAAAACCACCCCATTTGAGACCATGCTGCCCATCAGCATAACTTCAGTTACCTGCTGCTGTAATGGGGCTCAAACCGACTCGCGACGAAACAACAGCAGCGGCAATAGCACATGCGTAACTCTGCAGAGCCCCGCACCACCGTGCCCTTCCTAAGGTATGTATCGAGTGGGGAAGGAAATGGGGAAGAACTACTCTTCGCCTCAAAGGCACAGACTTTTCAGCAGGTTAAGCAGTCGGAATGGTGGAGCTGAGCGGGATCGAACCGCTGACCTCGTCATTGCGAACGACGCGCTCTCCCAACTGAGTACTACTTAGCTACGCCTCAAGAGCCTTGATTTGCCTCAATGTTTC
>JAESFJ010000272.1_pt1 | contig 20532 bp, 22 predicted proteins | sample 9266161 | NCBI WGS metagenome assembly JAESFJ01 (sample SAMN14506165, study PRJNA617096) | algae metagenome | isolation source: Calothrix sp. FI2-JRJ7 and co-occurring heterotrophs from granitic desert soil | place: USA: Red Pass Lake area, Fort Irwin, California | collected 2000-06-01
TTCGGTGTAACCTAGTTAAAAAATATATATTATACACGTAAATAATAAATTTATATTGTAGTTACAGTTTTATCCTCTCTAATTCACTTTGTACGGGTTTACACGTTAGGTGCAAGATATGAGTTACCAGGTTCGCAGCTGACAAAATTCTGAGGCAAGCAATAAGCCGCATCGGTGTAGAAGGTGTCAGTACACATAGTTTCCGCAGGACCGCTTTAACTCAAATGTCTAGTGCTGGTATCCCGTTACGCCACATTCAGGAAATCTCTGGGCACAGCGATTTAGGTACATTACAACGCTACTTGGAAGTCACGCACGCACGAAAGTAATTTTGCACTAGTAAAAGCACCACTGCTTTGGAAAAGCTTAACCAATAATTAAATTCCCCAGCAAAAGGGCTTATATGTGGACTAAGTGTCAAAATTTACACATAATTACTCAAAATCCGCCATTACATAGCCTGGTGCACTGGGTATCATAAAGGGAAGACTTGTTACAAAACTTAATTTCTCTAGCTAACGTAAAAAATGAGTACCGCGCATGTTAAATGAACTACTGGTTGCTACTAATGGTGTCATCTCCTTCTGCTACTTCATAATTGCTTTTCTTATTCTCCTCCCCTACCTGCGTGGAGAGCAAAAGACTTCGCTCGTGCTGGCAACCATTCTAGTATTTTTTAGTTGCGCTCTAGGACACGGTGGGCACGTTCTGATGATGCTGTCAGGTGGTCAACATTTAGCAACTTCTTCCCCGCTCTTACTTAAACTGCAAGTTGTAGTGGATTCAAGCACTGCCATTGTTGCCATTACCTACATTGCCTTGCGCCGCTACTTCTCTTTTCTGGTAGATGGCCCGCTGCTTCTCACGCAAGCCCAGCACAAATTAGAAATAGCCAACACCGAACTAAAGGAACTAAACACCAAACTGGAGTCTTTGGTAACGCAGCGAACAATTGAACTGTCGGTAGCCAACGAAGAACTCTTAGCCAAAGACCTAGAGCGTAAAGAAATCATATCTGCTCTTAAACGCAGCAACGCCTTTCTCAAAGCCCAGCAGGAAACGGGGGTAGACGGCATTTTAGTGGTCGATGAATTTAACCAAGTTCTTTACTACAACCAAAAATTCCACCAAATTTGGCAGATTCCAGAGGAACTGGTGCAGCAAGGGGATGATAAAAAAATCTTAGAACTGGTGGTGACTAAACCCCTGCACGAACAAGAGTTTATCACTAGAGTCAATTACCTGTACCAGCACCCGGAGATTGCCAGTCGAGATGAAATCTTTTTAAAAGATGGGCGAGTATTAGACAGATTTACCTCAGCCATTCATTCCAGCGAAGGTACATACTACGGTCGAATCTGGTTCTTTCGTGACGTGACGGAGCGTAAAACTGCCCTTGATGCCCTGCTGGCTTCCGAAGCCCTGTTAAAGCAGAAAGCCACAGAGTTAAAAGTAACATTGACTGAACTACAACACACCCAAGTACAGTTAATTCAAAGCGAGAAAATGTCCGCCCTTGGGCAACTCGTGGCTGGAGTAGCCCACGAGGTCAACAATCCGGTCAACTTTATCTACGGCAATCTAGCCCACACTGGCTACTACGTGCAAGATTTAATCAGCCTGCTTGATATTTACAAACAGGAGTATCCCAACCCTTCTGCTAGTGTGCTGCGTTGCATGAAGGAAATTGACTACGAATACTTAATTGGTGACTTGCCCCAGCTTTTAACTTCCATGAAAGTTGGTGCCGAGCGCATACGAGAAATTGTCCTGTCCCTGCGTACCTTCTCCCGTCTAGACGAAGCGGCTATTAAAAAAGTGGATATTCACAAAGGGCTGGATTCCACTTTGCTGATTCTTCAAAATCGCCTCACAACCAAAGCAGGAGTGGAAATACAAATTATTAAAAAGTATGTCCTTCTACCAGAAGTAGAATGCTACCCTAGCCTTCTTAACCAAGTGTTTCTCAACATTTTATCTAACGCCATTGACGCTTTGAAAGCGATGGGAAACGAAACACTACCTACTATTCAAATCTCTACTGAACTGGCTGATCAAAAACAAGTAATTATTAAAATTGCCGACAACGGCTGTGGCATTGCTCAATCAGTGCAGCCACAAATTTTTAATCCCTTCTTTACCACCAAACCCGTTGGGCAAGGCAAGGGACTGGGGCTCGCTATCTGCTACAAGATAATTGTGGATACGCACGGAGGCACTTTAGAATTTATCTCCAAGCCCGGATGGACGGAATTTATAATTACTATTCCCCTGCTTCAGGGAGAGGTAAGTTACGGCTGTCCCCATCTCTAAAACTGGTTTTTTGGATAGAAGGCAAATTGTCAATGATTATTTTTTGTCTTGTCTGCTTTCGTATAATCCCTTACATAAAAACTTAATAATAACTAATTCCTTTGGTAGTAAGAATAACACCTAGTAATTTTATAGAATTGGGTGCTTTAATTTGAATTTTACGTCCTATTTGTATTGAAAAATACATTGAAATAAATTTTTTAAACGCGCGTCATACTTCAGATACTCGTTATTTAAAACCATAGAAGGGGTAAAAGATGAAGATTATTTTCTTTGATGTAGATGGTACACTTACTGAGACTGTAAGCGGCGCCACATTTAAACAACATTCACAAGATGTAAAGCTATTACCAGGGATAGAGTCAGCTTTGCAACACTTTGATACACAAGGATATTTACAGGTTGGCATTAGTAATCAAGGTGGAGTAGCAGCAGGACATAAAACAATTAAAGATACAATTGCTGAAATGCAATTTACATTATCACTGGCGCCGCAATTACGAACTATCTATTTCTGTCCAGACTTTGAAGGGAAAACATGTTGGAAATTAAAAAAACATAATAGCTCCAAAATTAAGCAACATAATACTTTAGAGTATGGAAGCTTTCGCAAACCAGGGAAAGGGATGATAGAATTGTTCCTTAAATCTAATAATGTAGATGACAGAACTGCTATCTGGATGATTGGAGATAGGCAAGAAGATGAACAATGTGCGTCGAACGCTCATGTAAAATTTATGGATGCCTTGGATTTTAGAAAAATGTTTATCGCTGATATGGATGAATTCAAACACCCGATTCTTTCGTAAGCGCGCGTGCTATTTTTTGATGACAGTCGATAACTTTCCTTCAAAATCAAAGCAAACGCGGCACTTATATCCCTCTTCTGTCACTCTCCGAAAAGTTTTATCATTTTTGAATTCTAGAGTTATTATACAGTAGGCGATTACAGGCTTTTTTCTTCATATAAACTCTTGAGAGCATGGAATTTGTAAAAAATTAGATGAGCAAACGCGCTCATTGCGTAATATACCTTCTGTTCGGAAAATATTAATAATAGGAGAAACCGGAGAGTGACAGAAGAGGGATATAATATAAATTTTGTCTAGGACTCTTACCATTAGAACCCTGCATTGCTGCAATATAGCTGGAATGGCAGCTACATCGACTTAAAATTTAGACGACATTAATTTGATAAGACGACAAATAATTTGTTATCTGACACCTGATGATGAGGTAAAGCCATTTTATAAAATAAATACGAATAAAATCTGATTTTCAGTATATACGGTGTATCATTCAGCGCCAGCCTAGTTAGGGATACAAGCATCATTAGAACAAAAACGCGGGTAATCGCTTAAAAGTCTTATCATATAAGGATTTGATTGGAGGTTGCGGTGGCTCACTCAATAAATTGCCAAGCAACCTCTTAACGGCAAATCAAGGGTTTCGTTAGTTCGGTTCATGTAACTTTACAACATGTCCCATTTTACCTTTATCTCGGCCAATACCCTATTTATTTAAGTGTTTTTACTGTTTTATTTGTATTAAATATAATTGTATACTGAGAAAAAGTTTTAGATTAACCTAAAAGTAGGTTAATCTAACAAAATCGCATTGCTCCCTATTAGATTTATGTCTTATCAGTTAAACTTTGGTATGAAAAATAAAGATAAATTTCAAAGAAAAATTAAAGTTTAATTTGAAGAGAATGGCTTTCTCATTAAGAGTTTGGAATCTTTTCAAGAGGTAGAGAAATTGTTTTAATTCCGAAAAATGATTTTTATAGATGTTGGGTACATATCTAATGATAGAGAACTCAGCGCTATTGATAAAAGTACAGAAGTTATCTTTTAAAGTTTTTAAAACTGGTCAACGCCGAGCATATCGGTGGTGGTTCAAAATGGAGAGCTATGCTTAGATAAACAAATGGAGAAATGTCATTAAACAAACGCGAAAGTATTAAACATAATGACAATAATTGGAAAGCAACACTATTAGGAGATACGGAATTACCTATCTAAACAAATTTTCCACTCGATTAGTACAAGAATATATGATTATAAACGCTACAGCTACATCCATAAACATAACATCACTTTTTCAAGAGCAAGGGTATTTTTTAGCAAAGAGGCTCTTATCCAAATCCATATGCTTGGAATTAAAAAATGCTTTCTTATCAGAAGTAAAAACCTGTACCAAACCACTACTACGCCAAAGAAATGTGGAATATGAAACACACAGATTCTCCTCATCAGGTTTTATGAACAATCCATTACTTGATGTCCACAACTATAATTGCAATGCTTTTCCTAAGTTTTATTGTTCTTTCAATACACTATTTACTTGTCAATCAATGTATGATTTTATCAAGAATTTTTTGAATGGTGAACCTGTGTTTCTGCAAAGCATGTACTTTGAAAGTAGTCGCGGAACGACTACTCATTACGACCATTCTTTTATTAAAGTTAGCAACCAAGACACCCATATTTTACCTATACCTATAATAGGGATATGGATTGCCTTAGAAGACATAGAAGACAGTTCAGGTAAATTTTTCGTCTACCCACAAAGCCACAAAATTGGCACTTCAAAATATAACACCAAAACCAACGAACTATTTGCTAAATATTCCCAGTACTGTGCTGAAAGCATTGACAAAGGCTATAATAAAGGACTTCGTTCAGTTATTCAGACAGAAAACTTGCTCAAAGAAGTTATATCCATTGCAAAATGGGAAAAATACTACCCTAATATGGAAACCGGGGATGTTCTTTTCTTTAGCGGACTCATTTTGCATGGCAGCGACCGCCCCGTTAATAGTGCTAAAACTTCCCGCAATTCCATTACTGCCCATTTTGCACCTTATAAAGAGGGGCAAGAAATTAAGTTTGGATTGCACGGCGAACCCTTAAAAGTTTCTACACATGTGGGAAATTTTCTTTCTCACAAAACCCATAGATATCCTCCGTTTAGGCAAAATTTAGCATGAGTCCCAAGAATTTTGAAAATATAGCCTTCCAGCATCCTACCGCTTTGGTTTATGGACAGGTAACAATTGAAGAGGGTTCTTCCCTTTGGGCTTATAGTGTAATTCGTTCCGAAATTAACGAAGTTCGCATCGGGAAATACACTAATATCCAAGATTTTGTAATGATTCACGTCGGAGACAAAACGCCTGTTGTAATTGGTGATTATTGCTCGATAGCACACAGGGCGGTTATTCATGGCGCAAGCATCGGCAATAATTGCCTTATAGGTATAGGTGCTATCATTATGGACGGTTGTCAAATCGGTGATAACTCTATTATCAGTGCAGGTGCTTATTTGCCCGCCAAAACCATTATCCCCAAAAATTCAATTGTTTCGGGGAACCCTGCTAGCATAACCAAAGAGCGTAATAATTATGTGGCCAATCGTTTCAATGCGATGATGTATTATACGAATGCACAACATTATGCTAAGGGCGAGTATAGAGCTTGGTCAGACCCTCAGGTGCAGCAACTTGCAAGAGCAACTTTAGCAAAACTATTAGACGAACGCACTCGTATTACTTAACTTCTTCTCTTTAAACTTTTTCCACCGGTTGTCCAACCAGAGGTGCGGAGCGCCAGCTTGCTTAATTTGATTTTCGCTCTTTAATTACATTAGTACTATATGAGAGTGAAACTTAGTCCCACTCCGATGACGTGTCTATTTCCACAAAACTAATGAAACTGGTACCAACTACCATGCTGCCAACGATTGCCTTTTGGAACAGCTGTCGAATAACAAATTATTTGTCGTCTTAACAAATTAATGTCACTGTGCGATGGAAATGGCAAAACAAGGTATGTCAAGGATTAGCCCATCCAATGCATATAAATTCAATGCATATAATATAAATTTTGTCTAGAACTCTTATCATTAGAACCCTGCATTGCTGCAATATAGCTGGAATGGCAGCTACATCGACTTAAAATTTAGACGACATTAATTTGATAAGACGACAAATAATTTGTTATCTGACAAAAGTTGTACTTGGTTTAATTTTGAATATCTCCGCATTTCGTGTATTTAGTCATAGAAATTCCGAAAAATAGGCTACCTACTACTGGTTTAGGGTACGGCGCCCTGGCGGAAGTGTGATAATAAGGTGGTTTGGGAAAGTTGCTATTGTAACTTTTCTATTTTTTTGAAATAGCAACTCGGCTGGGCGCTACCAAAATTTAAGTTAATCAAAATCAGGTTACTAAAAGTTAGGTAACTGAAATTTCTATTTTCGGCGCCTTCCGATATCATTTGTTTTTGTATAGTCGGTTCCATAAAAACTTAATAAAAATTAATCCTTTTGGTAGTACCTAGGGGAAATAGCATCCAGTAGTCTTATAAAATTGGGTGCTTTATTTATTCATGTATTTTACTAATGAAGACAGTTAGCAAAACAATTTTGTTAGTTGAAAACGACTCGGATACGAAAAATTTAATCTCAACTTTATTTGAAGTAGCTAATTTACCAGTTTCTATTCAATTTTTTGAAAATTTTCAAGAAGTGAAAGATTACTTATTAGACACAAATTTTTACGCAGACTGTAGCTGTTGCCCATTACCAACAGTAATATTGGCAAACGCATATCTTCCTGGTAGTATGTGCGGTTTTGAGCTTCTTAATTTGGTTAAGCAGCATTCCAAATTGAAACATATACCAGTTATAATAATCAGTATTTCTGATGACCCATACTTTTTGATTCAATCTGCTTTCTTAGGCGCCCATTCATATTTTATGATAATGTCACCTTATGATGAATTGGTAGATGTTGTAGCGAAACTTATAGTTTAACAGACCTGGAGTGCAGGAGATTAAGTCTTATTTGTATTGAAAAATACATTTAAATATTTTTTTAAAAACACGTGCGTCATACTTTGGATACTCGTTATTTAAAACCATAGACCGGCAACGAAGAGTGTTACGAATGATTAATATCAAGTTGTCGAATTTAATTAATGCTTTTTTAAGAGTATTAACGCTCCTAAAAATTAATTTTGATTTGAAGTTGTATTATGTGACCCACTTATGAATAAACAAGCTTTACCCTCAGATTTTTTAACCGCATTTAAAAATAATATATGGCTATTAGGAACTGCCTTTTGGCTTTTCGGTATAACAGATAGAACTATTGCTTCTTTTTCGGATAGTTATTTATCGGCTATAGATTTAACACAGTTGTTTACAGCTTCGTTTTTCTTTGTAAGTTGGCTATATTTAAAACCGGAGAAATAAAAATGGCGCCGCATAAGTTTAGTACCTATAATGTGAAATTCCGAGACTTTCGTATTGCTCCTTAAAGTAAATGTTCAAACAAAAAACCCAGCCTCTACTTGAGAGACTGGGCGCCATACCATAATTAATGATTACGCAGCGTTTTCGCTAAGGTTAACTTTGACTACCTTGGTCTTTTCAGCTTCTGACTTAGGTAATGTCAAGTTTAAAATACCGTCTTTGTATTCTGCGGTTACGGCAGTGTTTTGGATACGCGCGCGTAGGGGAATTACACGTTGGAACTTACCGTAGTAAAATTCGCTTCTGGTTCTGCCGTTTTCTTCAGTCTTGGTTTCAGTCTTACGTTCAGCAACTACTTTAACTGTGTTTTCGGTAACTTCAATATCTACATCTTTGGCTTCAACACCAGGTAATTCTAATTTGAGGTGTACTGCTTCGTCGGTTTCGTGTAGTTCAGCAGCGGGAGTTTTAAATGTCGGCGCCTGTATTTCTTGAAATAATGAATCTAACTGGCGGGTAATTGCGTTCATTTCATTCCAAGGGTTGTAACGTACTAACATTTTGTTTCGCTCCTCTTCAAGTAGGTTTGATTAATTTGTTCTGTATATCGTTTCGTTATGTTCTTATAGTAATAAAGGTTGAAATGCTTGAAAATACGGCTTATATCACTTTTATTTTAATAAAAACCGAACATGATTAATGGGATATTTAGAAGTAGTGTAAATACGAAAAAGTGAAGTACGGTAAACCTAACCCCCGTGCGCCCCCTTCCCTTGAAGGGAAGGGGGGAAATAATACTCCCCTCTCCTTGTAGGAGCGCAAAGTCCGAGCGGAGGAAACCTCCGCTCGGAACTTTGTAAGAGAGAGGGGTTGCAATACTGCAAGGGATAGAGATTTTCTCGGAATTGATCCCCCCTGACCCCCTTGATAAGCAGGGCTGATTCATTCCCTAAAAGCCGCTAAAAATCAAGGGTTTCGCGCAATTTTAAATTGGTTATTTTGCTACCTCCCGGCGCCGAGAAAATAGACAATCACACTTATGTTTATGTGCTTAAAAGTCTATTTCACCGTTACCCATACTTATCATTTTTATAGCTAACCATCTTGACAAATCCTGTTTGAGAGGGAATGAAACAGCCCTGCCTTGATAAGGGGGGAACAAGAGGGGGGATTATTTTTATGCGGGGTAGATACGTAAGCGTCGATGTGGTTCTTCCCCAAAGCTGTGAGAATTAAGATGGTAGCGTTCTATTAGTTCGTGTTGCATTTTACGTACATAAGCAGAACGAGGTAGTAATTCTACGGCTTCTTTTTTGGGAATGACTATTTGCTCAACTGCGACTCTCGCTTCTTCTAAAGCATCAATTTCCGAAAACCTATCATCATGACTATTAAGTTCTGATGCGTTTGATGTTTCGGGTTCTTCGATGTTTAGTAAGGAGCGCAATGTGCGGGCAATTATTGAGGTGGTGTTTGCTTTGAGCGTGTAAACAGGCGCCTCATGCTCTGCTATTATCCGCTGAAAGTTGTTGTGTTTTCTAGCGTGGGAACGCAATGCTAATATCGCGTCCGCTGCTTCAACATCCCTTGTTACTACTACTGGTAAATTTAAGTCGTGGATTACTTCCTCTAGTAGGTGACGACTAACACCGTAAGGATAAATTTGTAATCGCTTACTGGCTGGGTTACTAAATATATCGGTGTGATGAAGCTGTTGCTCTAGAGAAGATTCTTCTAAAACTGGGTTTTGCTTCGTCGGAAATGGTATTACTTGTTGAGTACCGCGCGCGATTTGTGAGTTAGTAGATGTTGGTTGTTTCGGACGTTCTCTGTTGGGTGTAACATTAGTAATTACTACTTGACCGTTTTCGTTTACGGTTCTGGTTTGGAGGTTTGGTTGATTTCCTCGTAGTAATGTGTCTACTGTGTCTGCTACGTTTTCATGTACAACCCAACGCTTCTGCTCTAACATTTCTACTGCAATTTCAAATGTAGGAGGCGCCGAGCGTTCTAAAATTGTTTTTTGGGTACGTCGTCTTCTAGCTTCTTCGTCTCCCAAGGTGACGCTTTGAATTCCACCTACTAAGTCAGATAATGTGGGGTTTTTGATTAGGTTTTGGATTTCGTTTCCGTGAGCAGTACCTACTAATTGCACACCACGTTCGGCAATGGTGCGCGCGGCAGAAGCTTCCAATTCTGTACCAATTTCATCAATAACGATGACTTCAGGCATGTGGTTTTCCACAGCTTCAATCATTACATGATGCTGCAACTCTGGACGTGCGACTTGCATCCGACGCGCGCGACCTATTGCAGGGTGGGGAATGTCACCATCACCTGCTATTTCGTTGGAAGTGTCTATTATGACTACACGCTTATCTAGTTCATCAGCTAAGACACGGGCAATTTCTCGTAATGCTGTAGTTTTTCCTACACCAGGACGACCCAGCATTAATATTGATTTACCTGTTTCTACCAGGTCACGAATCATACTTATTGTGCCTTGGATTGCCCGACCGACACGACAAGTTAAGCCGATAATTTTACCGTTACGGTTACGGATGGCACTAATACGGTGTAATGTTTGCTCAATTCCCGCGCGGTTATCGGCGCCGAATGTTCCTACTCGTTGAATACAATCATCGAGTTGTTGCTGTGTAACTGGTTCAGATGAAAGATATTCAGCTATAGTACGGAAACGTGCTTCTGGACGGCGCCCAACATCCATTACAACTTCGACTAAATTGTCGAGTTGTACATGGTTTTCGAGCATTAAGCGTATGTCTGGGGGTAAAATTGCGAGTAATTTTTTCAGGTCTGGGGTAATTTGCATTTAAAGAAGTTAAGCGGCTAAAGAGTCTTGGTTTTCTTGTTCTGAAAGCGATACCAATTTAATTGCAATTAATTTTAAATTACTGATGGTAATTATTCTTATTGTATAAAAGTAATTTCTAAAATAATTGATTATACCCGACTTATGCAGGGACGGTTATCCGTATCTCTACCAATACTTTCAATAAATTAGCTTGCTGAAATTATTTTATACCTAGAGATATAAATATAAGTCGAATAAAAAAGTTACTATCTATATTAATTAATAAAAATAACTTAATTTTCATAATGGCTTCTAACTACGACTTAAAGGTTATCCAAGAGTCAGCATTTTCTCTTGTAGAAAAGGGATATATTAGCCGACAGCAATCGATATATAATATTTTTAGATATATTCCTATGCGAGAATGGTTTCTTGTTGAACGTGAATTAGAAGACAAAGATTTTCAGCTTGATGACCGCATTTGCGATTTAATCGGTGATAAACGGTGGGATAATGACTAATTAGATACTAAATGACTTGATATATTACTCTATCTCAAGCATGAAGTTTTATTAAGTTATGCTGTAATTATAAATACAAAAAGCGGGTTACTGTTGGTGCATTACTGCACTTAATCTCTAGTTATGATTGATGTTCTAAGATTTGGACTAAAAATATTTAAGTTTGTAAAAATGAAGTAAAGCCTTCCTATTGGGGGATAGCAATACGAGGTGTCAAAAGAGACACTAAGGTTAGCATTCATCAATCCAAATTATTAAGGACTGATAGAGCAATTACCACGCTCATCAGTAATGAACAACAGTTGAACAAATATAATTAGAGGAAACAAATTATGCCAGTTGAAACACAAGATGTAATTAAATCTGCTGAATTACCAGTTTTACGTGTGGGCGTAAAAGGTGAGGCTGTAACGCTTCTACAACAGCTTTTGGAATCTCAAAGCTATCGCACAAATGCTATTGACGGAAATTTTGGTTCAAACACAGAGCAAGCGGTGAAAAAGTTTCAAACCACCTTTGGCTTGGTGGCAGATGGAATAGTTGGTGCAAAAACCTGGGCTAAGTTGGGTGATAGGCTCGTAAATCCTTAGCTCATATTATTTATTAGTAAGGATTCAGGAAACGCCCACTGGTCACCTGAATCCTTACGGTTTTTCGCATCAAAACTAATCATTTACTCTAACGATGCGCGAATATATTTTTTGTATTCATAAACACAATACCTATTAATGTTCAAATCAATCTTTAGATAGAATCGATGATTTCTAGCTAATAGTAATTTAGAATTGAGGAAGAAAAATATAAAGAGTGGCGCCAATTAGAAGGGTGTTTATCTTAACTAATTTGGAGAGCTTATAATTATCTATAGCAGTCAGGGATTATACACTAAAATCTACACTAAAATATTTGTTTTAGTGTAGATTTCTATTTTTAAAAGTTTACTTCATGTATAGTCTGACTTTTCACGTTATGTGGAAAAACATACGAAAAACCTAACCCCCCAACCCCCTTCCCTGGTAGGGAAGGGGGAGTACAATTGCTCCCCTCTCCTTGTAGGAGACGGGTCGGGGGAGAGGTTTTCAACATCCCGTGAAAAGTCAGATGGTATAGTATGGTACTATCTCTATAGTTCAAATGTATGTAAAGTTAATTTGTAGCGGTCATTACAAGATAACTATTACCAGTATATAAATGCATTAATGCTTACAAATAAACTTAACTTGGTAGCCTTTCTTTTGATAGAAGCTAGCCGGAGCATAAAGCTATTAATGTGCTAAAAGTAGCGCTACTAAGAGTTTTTTTACTCATGTTTAACTTCCTGAAACAAGTTCGTGACTACGCGAAGGATGCCATACAGTCGGCTCGATATATTGGGCAGGGGTTATCGGTAACATTTGACCACATGCAGCGTCGTCCAGTTACAGTACAATATCCTTACGAAAAGCTTATTCCATCAGAGCGCTTTCGAGGTAGAATTCACTTTGAATTCGACAAATGTATTGCCTGTGAAGTTTGTGTGCGAGTGTGCCCAATTAATCTCCCGGTTGTAGATTGGGAATTTGATAAAGCAACTAAAAAGAAAAAACTCAACCATTACAGCATTGACTTTGGTGTTTGTATTTTTTGCGGTAATTGTGTAGAGTTTTGCCCTACAAATTGTCTTTCATTTACAGAAGAATACGAACTTAGCGTTTATGACCGCCATGAGTTAAATATGGATAACGTGGCGATGGGAAGACTTCCTTATAAAGTTACTCAAGACCCGATGGTGACTCCCCTACGAGAATTGGTTTACTTACCCAAGGGTGTAATGAATCCTCACGGTGTGCCCCTTGATGCTCCGAGGGCAGGTATGCATCCATCCGAGATTTTGGAACAACAACAGCAGGAAGATCAAAATGCCAAGAATTGAAACTAGAACGGAACCCATGACCCTAAACATGGGTCCACATCATCCCTCGATGCATGGTGTTTTGCGATTAATTGTGACATTAGATGGAGAAGATGTTATCGACTGCGAACCAGTCATTGGCTACCTGCATCGAGGAATGGAAAAAATCGCCGAAAACCGCACCACTATTATGTATGTTCCTTACGTTAGCCGTTGGGACTATGCAGAGGGGATGTTTAATGAAGCTGTTACAGTCAATGCAGTAGAAAGACTGGCAGGTATTCCCATTCCCAAACGCGCGAGTTACATTCGCGTAATTATGTTAGAGCTAAATCGGATTGCCAATCACCTATTATGGTTGGGACCCTTTGCTGCAGATTTAGGCGCCCAAACTCCCTTTTTCTACATTTTCCGAGAGCGCGAAATGATTTACGACCTGTGGGAAGCTGTGAGTGGCTACCGCATGGTAAATAATAACTACTTTCGTGTCGGTGGTGTGGCAGTAGATTTGCCCTATGGTTGGGTGGATAAATGCGGAGAATTTTGCGATTACATGGTGCCTAAAATTGATGAATACGAGCGCTTGCTTTCAAATAACCCGATATTTCGGCGCCGCATTGAGGGTGTTGGCTCTATTGGTCGAGAAGAAGCGATTAACTGGGGACTTTCTGGACCAATGTTACGTGGTTCTGGGGTGCAATGGGACTTACGAAAAGTTGACCATTACGAGTGCTACGACGAATTTGACTGGGAAGTTTGTTGGGAAACAGGTGGCGATATCTTAGCGCGTTACATTGTACGGATGCGAGAGATGCGAGAGTCGGTAAAAATTCTCCGTCAAGCACTTAAAGCTTTACCAGGTGGACCGTTTGAAAATTTGGAAGCTAAACGTATAGCAGCTGGAAGCAAATCAGAATGGGACGGGTTTGATTATCAGTTCATCGGTAAAAAGCTTTCTCCTTCTATGAAGATTCCTAAAGGAGAAATTTATGCGCGCGTCGAAAGTGGTAAAGGAGAATTAGGAATTTATCTAGTCGGAGACGATAACGTTTTCCCGTGGCGTTGGAAAATTCGCGCTGCTGATTTTGTTAACCTGCAAATCTTACCTTACTTGCTTAAAGGAGTGAAAGTTGCTGATGTTGTAGCAATTCTCGGTAGTATCGATATCATTATGGGTTCGGTTGACCGATAGATTAATATACGGCACATTTACATTCCGGTAGAGACCAAATTAATACGGTCTCTACAACACGTTGGTTTCTTTGCAAAAATACTAATAAAAATATCAATTATTAATATTTCAAATAATTCGAACCCAGCAACAGCCTAAAACTTGACGTGCTTTCTTACTGCTACCGACTAAAATTGGCTCCGAAATCAATCAAATCAACAATGCGAGAACCTATATCCAGATTTCTCTGTTTTAACTCTCTCTCAATTAGAGCAAATTCGCAAAAATTGCTATATAGCGAAAGAGCATAAATAGGTTGATAGCGACCGATAAAACCTTCTTCTACAAGGTAACGAGCTTTATCTTGGATAAATTCTAAATCATACTTGTTAGGTTGAATCATAAGATATTTTTTTTAAATTAGGTAAAGGTTCCCCACATAGGAAACCCTTTTTGAACTGCCAAAAGCCGTTCTGCTTAGAGAGGAAAAATCATTGCGCGCAAAAGCAAAACTGAATTTTTAGTTAATGTCACAAACACATTTCAATTATTCGGCTATTGTTTCTCGAGCTGTTAGAAGTGCAGGAGGTACTGGTGTTCCCATTGCCTGCGCTAAAGCTTCTGGAGGTTTTTCACGAGCAGCAGAACGCAAATACTCACCAGTAAAAGGTGGAGCCACTGGTTTCATATTATGAGTAGTGCTATAAAAGCGGTGTGTTTGTAGAATTTTTCCTCGCTCTTGAAGGGATTCATTCGATACCTTTTTGCGAAGCTTTATGATGGCATCCATAATTGCTTCTGGACGAGGTGGGCAACCAGGTATATAAACATCTATTGGCAAAATTTTATCAGCTCCACGCACGGCAGTTGGAGAATCAGTGCTGAACATTCCGCCAGTTATCATACAGGCGCCCATTGCAATGACATACTTTGGTTCGGGCATTTGAGCATAAAGCCGCATTGTTGGTTGCGACATTTTCATGTTAAGAGTGCCAGCCAAAATTATTAAATCAGCTTGACGCGGACTCGCGCGCGGAATCAAACCAAATCTGTCAAAATCAAATCTTGAACCAATCAGAGCAGCAAACTCAATAAAACAGCAAGCAGTACCATATAACAATGGATATAAACTAGAAAGTCTTGCCCAATTATAGACATCATCTAATGTCGTTAAGATGATATTTTCTGATAATTGGTCTGTGGGTGAATAACTGCTAGGAGCAATTAATCTCTCTTTTCCTTCGGAGTCATTGCCATTAATATCATCACTGCTCATAAATCATTCGTAAAAATTGTGTTGTAGAGACACATGTACGTTGTAGAGACGCGAGGAACATCGCGTCTCTACGTAGATATAATTTTTTAAATTCACTCTAATTTAACCGTCTTACCACGCGCTGTTCCTCATACCTTTGGCATAGCTATTTATTAAATTAGTTTGTTATACAAAATACATGTTATTATTTTGCACCACTAACTTGACGTTGGCATTTTGCAAACCAGATTGCTTGAGTTGGCTTAAAGTCTTATTAATTGCGTACTTCTGATTAATAGAATTAATCAGTTGAGCTTGGTTGTGCTTTATAGCAACACCCGGCACATCAGCAATAAAGTCAAAACTGCCATCATCATTGCTCAACCAACCAATATCACATTCGCCTTCAAGAACAGCAACGATATCTGCGCGAAAGAGTTGACCATTGACACCACGAACAGTACTGTCTGTAATAACATGAAAACCCAATTCACGTAAGCTTGTTTTCAGAATTTCGGCATCAGTAAGTTTGGTAGGAAAACTACGAAAATGAGACACGGTTATTGACTCCTTAAAAAGTGTGTATCAACAGAAATGTTTTTCAGGTTTAGTAACTAGTTACGCATGAACCTATCCAACTCTTAAAGTAATTGAAGAAGTAAAATCTAGATTTTTTTTAGGTCTCTTCTTCAAACAAAAATCAGAGCAATTTATTGCTGATTCAGTCAGAGCTTCAAATGGGTGTAAAGTACATTTAATGCGATAGTCATGTGTAAAAAATCGACAGTTTGCACAAGGGATTTGATGCAAACGTTTTAAATTGGCAATTCCAATGCGAGCAGCACTCCAAATAAACCACAACAGCAGAACAGTTAATGTACAAATTGTGACAAAGCATAGAGGAGCTGTAACTGGCTGTAATTTAAAAGCCTCAATTAGGGGAATAAGATTGAACATAACAAAGCGGAGAGCGTTAGAATTGTAGAGGTAATTTCTGACTTATCACTATTTTTATTTCTGAGGAAACAATTCTTTCGACTCAGATAAATATGAACGTACTAGATTCTTGCTTAAAATTCTACCGATTTGCAACCAAACTAAAAAGCCAACTACAGATATTACTAACAGAGCAACCAAATAAGAAGCAAATGTTGCCAAGCCTAAAATCTCTAACGCTGAAGCCAAAGCAATACAAACTCCAACCAGAGTTCCAATATAAGGAGTTAACACTTGTAACTTTCTCCATCTGGTAAAAGCTTCTTGAGAATGATATTTAGACCAATATTGGATTAGTTGGCGCAATATTAGAATAAATGGTAATACACAACTAAAGCTAATTAGTAAACCAATCAGAAGTAGAAAGTATGGTGGTTGCGAGAATCTGTATAAAAACAAGTCTTGGATTTTTTGTAGGTACTGGTCTGAGACCATAATAAAGTAGTTTCCTATAACTGGCGCCTCGACTCCGACACAAAAATAAATTTAATGCTTGAGATAGGGTCAAAACCCCTATCCCCTGCACTCTTACACCTAATACAGTTAAAAAGTTTAGCGAATCAGATGAAGTACATCACGAACTACACTGTAACCACCTAAATCCCAAAGCAGGTAAGCAAGAAAACCAATCATTGCAAGGCGCCCGTTCCAGAGTTCAGCTTGAGGATTCCAGCCAGAAATCCAAGCATTACGGTCTGCACCATTGTAGGCTTTAGTAACAGGAAGTTGTTCGGAAGTTGTGTTAGATTGCATTGTTAATACTCCTAAATAAAACTTAACATTTCTTTGATATCTCAATAGTAATTTCCTTAAATACAACAATGCCCTGTCTATAGTTCTAATAGGTAGTAATCGCAAGAATGATTTCTGATTAAGAAAGTCTGTATATATGAAAACAAAATTAGCTTATTGTATAATAAACAGTCATTTCAAACACATGCTGTATGTGCTTTAAAATGAAATGGTTGGAATAATTGCTGCTAGGTCAAGTTTTGATAAAATGTACGCGCGACCTACAAATAATTCATGGAAATTAATGTATAGCGGCGTACACAAATTCTTAACAAAATAGCTTGTCTTTAGTTAGAAGCCAGCACCAGTAACATCAACTATATAAATAAAATTGGCGCCTATCAGTAAGGCTTCTTATGTTATCCCAAAACCCCTATAATTCCAAAAATCGACTTCTTGCTGCCTTACCTCAAGAAGAATACGAACGCTTACTACCTCATTTTGAGCTAGTCTCTTTAGAGTATAAACAAATACTTTATGTACCCAATGAACCCATTGAGTATATCTACTTTATCAACAATTGTGTTGTCTGATACTTTTAACCAGGACATTTTCCGACATCTAAGACATCTTCAACGTCTAGTACAACATCACCAACAGAGTTGATGAAGGTGGTATCCCACATCGCCTTGAGGAAAATCCCCACGGCTCCAATGACTCACGAGTTTTTAGGGCAAATGTTAGGTGTGCGTCGCGCTTCGATAAGCGTGGCTGCTGCAGTTCTTCAAAAAGCCGGAATTATTCAATACAATCGCGGCAAAATGAGAGTTATCGACCGTCCGCAAATGGAAAACATCGCGTGTGAGTGTTATGGAATTATCAAGAATGAATATGACCGCTTGCTAGAACAATAATCAAAATATTTAATCCACATTGAATTAGATTATTATTCAAAATACATGTAATTTTTAGTAAACATTATAACTCCCCAAATCATCAGGGGGTCTCCGGAGAGTTAAAACACCTTAACTGCAATTTGCTTGTACATAGCCAAAGCTTGTGCTACACAATAGTAACAGGGGTCAAAGATTTGCCGTTGCCCTGAAGTTGAGTAGCTAATGTTTCGTCTATTAACTGCATCATCGAGTTCCAAGTTCTATCCCAAGAAATTTGTTCCAAGAAAGCATCAACTCGACTTAACCACCCTGATGTAGATGTGTCTTCTTGCATTGCCTTTTCTGCTTCAAGGACAAATTCAAGAGCAGTATCAGCTATTCGCACCAGTTTTAAATCTGCATAAGGACGTACCACATCTTTAATTGAAGTAGATACCACGGGTTTACCTCCTGCCAGATACTCTGGAGTCTTAGTTGGACTAATAAAGCGTGTTGACGAGTTGCGCGCGAATGGTAACATCGCCAAGTCCCAACCACTAAGATAAGCAGGTAAATCTTGATAATCTTTCCCACCCAAATAATGAATATTTTCGTATTGGGGTAAAGTAGCTGGGTCTATTTTTACAACAGGTCCAATTATAACTAGATGCCAGTCAGGACGCGCGGAAGCAATACCTGCAAGCAAATCAATATCCATGCGTTCATCTATAACACCAAAAAAGCCTAAACGCGGATGAGGGATATTCGCTTGGTCTGCTGGTTCCTCTTTTATTGTTCGACCTTGTGCAAAGTGTGGAACATCAACACTGCTTGGAAATGCATAAACATTCTTGTGTTGATTTACTTTACTTTCGTACAGGCTTTGTCCTCCTGTAAATACCAAATCCGCGCGCTGGAATAATTCTGCTTCGTAATCTTTCAAAATAGTAGAGGCGCCTTGAAATGCAGCCAATTCATCCATACAATCATATACTACAGCCTCTGGTTTTAAGTGGTTTGTAAAAGCCAAAGCCATTGGTGTATAATACCAACAGATATATTTGTGAATGTCATATTCAATAAACAACTGGTGAATTAGCACTTTTAAATCTGGGTTTACAGCCCAATCGCTCAAACCTTGTGGCAGGTGAGGAACCACAACCCAAACTCCACTCTTATCTTGAGTCACTTCAAGGCGCCAGACCTCTTCTGGTGTAAAAATTGGCTCCTCAATAAAAAATACACGGCATCCAGCAGCGCAACGACTGAGAAGATGCTGCGGTCTTTGATAAACAAAGTTCCAACGCAAATGGGATAAACACACTATATCTGGTGCATCTTCACTAATTGCTCGAAAGTTTTTATTCGATATATTACTTTTTGATAATAATTGTTCAGATAGAGCTATACTTTGCGATTTACCGTTACTGATACCGTTATTAATAGTTTGAGGTTTTTGGGCTACCATAAATAGTTTTATAGCAAGTAATAAATATAAATGTACTTCTTATTTTTTTATTTATCTTCTGTCGAAAGTTTTGAACTATTTATTGTCATCTATATCTTTAGTATTAATGCACTTCATACAAATTAACCTTATTTAATAATTCGGGAATTTCTGGCTGAATTTGTATTTATGTTTACAAACTTATTTAATATAAATCTATTTCTTTTTAAAGAGAACTTCAAAAAAAATAAAAGCTAACATGCTAGTCATATGCCGTGTACTTTTTACATTTAACAATTAAGCGCGAATAACAAAGAAGCTTTGATTTTTAAGAAGCTCGTTGTTCGCGCTTAGTTTTTGCTATGTATGAAACTAAACTTTACATTTAAAATATTTTTACAAAAGAAAAAGCAGCAAGCTGTTGATAAGTTGCTGCATCTCTAAGGAATATGAGTAAACGTCCAAAACTTTATTATCTAAGGCGCCAACAAAAGTGCAGATATTTTAATTCAAAATTTGCATTAATCGGGCGCGAACAACACTCCACTCCCAATTAATTTACCAAATTAGTACCGTTATTTATATTAAAAAGTAAAGTAACAACCTATACATCATCCTTTAATAAAAACACGTAGTTGCTTGATTAAAGCAACCATAATCTTTTTTCTATTTGGTAAAATTTGAACTTTTTATAGATGTATAGCTAATTATAAACCCGTTTATTAAATCAAAAACTATAATTGTAAAAACATATTGCTATCAGCATTTACTTTTAAGTAAATAATAAAATTATGAACGAAGAATTTACTCAGCATATTGAAATTATTCGCTCTTTATTAGAGTCATTGCCCGGTTATATTACACAATCTGTACTGTCGCAAGAGCTATATGCTGCGATAGAAGATGTTCTTATCTCCTTGGATAATCTCCAGCTAATTCAAGAACAAACTCAAGCTGTTGTAGAAGTAATGGAGGTTATTCAAGAAGAACTCACTCACCAAAGTGAGTATTCTGCACAACAGCATCAACATTATTACGATGCGTTCAATTTGGCGCCTGAAGCTTATCTGCTGACCGATGGTAAAGGAGTAATTTTAGAAGCTTTCCCATAGAGCTGCTAGTTTACTTCACTGGAGTTTAGACTAGTTCCCGGTGCGAAACTCAAAGATAAATTTAGTCTTTAGTTTTGATTATTAGGGGAGATGTCCCGCTTGAGTTAGATTGAGTATTGAATTTCCATAAATAGATAATTTTTG
>JAESFJ010000273.1_pt1 | contig 20301 bp, 15 predicted proteins | sample 9266161 | NCBI WGS metagenome assembly JAESFJ01 (sample SAMN14506165, study PRJNA617096) | algae metagenome | isolation source: Calothrix sp. FI2-JRJ7 and co-occurring heterotrophs from granitic desert soil | place: USA: Red Pass Lake area, Fort Irwin, California | collected 2000-06-01
TTAGCTTTCGGAGATAAAGTTTGTAAATACCAAGAACAAAAAAATACTGTCACCACTAAAAACAAACGCTGTTGACCGAATTAACTCTCACCTCCCATTATGGCATAGCAAACAACTTTTGGGGGGAATTGGAAAATTTTTTATATAAACTTATGTAACATTTTCTAACTAGGTATAATTACTACCCATTTTGCTTTGAGAAGCTAATCGACCACGGGGTTTGAATGAACTCAACAAAAACGCATTGCAATAATCAAAGGAGTTGCGACAATAAATCATAGAGGTTTCAGCAGATTGAATAAAAGTGAATCTGCGGATATAAATCATTACAATTAAGCAGCATTTATTATTTATTACTTGCTCGTCCGATACTTTAACTTCAGGTAGCAAAGAAGGAGCAGGTGTACCATGACGTTTGGCGCCTACATCTGTTGAACGTAGGTTTTGGCGGATTCGACCACGTTTTCTAAGGCCGAGCTTGCTTCAAACCTGAGTTTGTTGACTGTACCTAATGACATTGGTATCCCGAACACATCAGACATGGCACTTTGCACCATTCTCTGACTGTGGTGGTATAGCCCACTTAAAACAGCAACTAAAGCAACTACACGAGTCCCATACCCACTTGGATTAATATCCGCAGGTAATGCCGTTAATAGAAGCGGCTTTTGTTGCAAGTGATTCTAGTTCTCAAGCTTTAAGTGTAATTAGCCAAGCTCCTGCATTATTTCCATTTATTGTTAATTCAATTAGCCCTAGAGATTTTGATAGTAATCAACGAATTGAATTTTTCCACCAAAGAATGGATGAAAGAATGGTGATGCTGCATGGAGTGTGACTGGCAACAGATGTAACAAATGTAGCAGATGTAATATATAGCCTATCCGTTACATCCGTTGTATGCGTTGCAAATGACCGTATTTTGTATTTAGCAGTCCCGCCTACGACTTATCAAACTTTTTTCCAATTACAATTTGTGCAAAAAGTTATTCAACAACTTCAGATTCAGTTAATGATTTATGACCCGACAAAAGAGGAGATTTTAGAATGGAAAAAATAGAGTTATACCGAATGTATATTCAATAAGTACTAACCGAGTATGTTAACGATGGTTCTTCTGACAGTGAAGTTAGATCAGAGCTAGTTTTTGATACTGTGCGTGACCATTATCAAGTCGTTTATGCTGGGTGGGAAAACAGGCGCCGCATGTATGGGTGTGTTTTGCATTTGGATATAATAGATGGAAAAATTTGGATTCAGCATGATGGAACGGAAGTTGGGATAGCGACGGAGTTAGTCAAATTGGGAGTGCCAAAGGATGATATTGTTTTGGCTTTTCATGAACCATTTGTTAGGCAATATACGGGGTTTGGGGTGGGTTGATGTTGGGTTACGCGCTGTGCGCTTCACCCAACCTACGTTTTATTCGGTGATTATGGGTTGAGCTAGTTTGATTGTGGGGTCGGGGAGTATGTTGTAGCGGATGTATATTCCTAGCACAACTAATAATATGATTATTAAGGCGCCTATACCTAGTGGGCTTGGAAGCCAAAATACTACTTCGACGTGGTTAAGTGTACCTGGGTTGAGATGCCAAGTTAGTTGTTTGCCGTTGGTTTCTGGTAATACGGCGTTTTCTTCTGTTGGTTCGATGATATTTTTGGCGCCCCACGGTGTTTTTAGGCTAAACTCTAGGTCTAATATTGAGGCTGCGTTTGCTAGTACGTTACCGTTATTGGATATTAATGCTAGCGAACTTAAGTCCAAGTCGTAAATTAACTTGTTCCGAACTAGTAACAGAAAGTTGTTCTGGAATAGTAGTATATTTGATTCAATTTTCGGTAAGTCTGTATTAACGTCATTGTATTTACCTTTTTCATTGAGATTAGGGTTGAAGAATTTATTAAACTTTGTTTGTAATTCTTCGGCGTTGTTAAAGGGTATTGTGACGACAACTTCTTCTCTAGAAAGGCGCCGTATTTTACCATCAAGTTGACGCGCGCGACGTTCAATACTGTCTAACCATTCATATACTGAGTCTCCACTAAAGGTAGTAAGACGTTCGCCTAAGTGAATATGCTGAACAAATTCACCATAGTTAGAATTATTGAAGTTTACGCCAACGTCATATTTTACACAGCCTGATAACAATAAGGATGCTAAGGCTATCAAGAAAATAATCCGTGCGCGTTTTGAGATGCCTTGAAATAGATTTTTAAGATATTTAGTTTGTCTTGCAACCAGTCGAATCATATAGCTTTGTTCCTTGACGAGTTATGCATTAAAATTTAACCAAACTAAATATGAGAGCGTTATCGCAACCCCTATTAAAGCAACCCAAATAAAGCGATTATCTTCGGTGTTGACTTGGCTTAAGTCTACATATTCCTTTTGTGGTGCTTTTTGCTGTGTATTCGATGACGTGTTCGTTACAAACTTGGTTTTATCATTATTACTCGATACGGCGCCCATATCTGGTATTTCTGTCAACCATTCTTTGGGACGGTTCAATTTAGGCGCCTTCCAGATATACTGTAAGCGTTTTGCTTGTGTACTAGTATCAATATTAGGATGACGCTTAAGTTGCTCACATAAGTCAACAGCATCTTGGTTTCGTCCTGCTGCTTCATATGCTGTTGCCAACCAAATTTGCACCTCTCCACCAAAGCGGGTATTACGAGCAACAAGCGAATTCGCTCGCTCTAAACTTTCAACAGCTTCACGGTATTTCCCGTTTTCAAACGCTACGACCCCGCTCTGGTAAAGGCTTCTAGCCATTTCAGTACTATCTATACTCATTGGAATACATATCCCCTTAAAGCACTTCTTTTATTGTGCCAATAGCTGGGGATATCTTACTTACTATGACCGCAGTAATTAAAAACCTTTTTTCAAAAAGTCCTCAAATTCTTTAACCGCAATACTTGAACCGACTTGCCAACCTCGGTCAACATACTGCACACCTAATAACTGTCGGGTTAGTTGCTTTAAACCTTGATCCTGATTGTAATGCTTTTTGTATCGCAGCTTCTTCACCAATATCGGCGCCCTTATTTGTTTCTTTAGGTAAACCAGGTAAGGGTTCGTTATCTACAGGTAGTTCATAATTACCATATTGAGAATTTGGCGCTGACATAATTTCTAACGTCATAATCAATAATTATATCAAGTGCAAAAATCTTGCTTTCGATTTGAACATGATTAGATATATCTTTAAAAGGTGATGCACGGAAGTGTTTTAGCTAGAGAATTCCATGTCTAGTCAAGAAGTTTTTATATTCGGCGCCTCTTTTGCCCAACAACGGTTGTGGTTCTTTGACCAGCTTGTACCAGGCAATGCTATATATAATGTGCCTACAGTTATTCGTTTACATGGTTCGCTGTCGGTTCACGCGCTCGAATTCGCATTAAACGAAATTGTCCGGCGCCATGAAACATTACGCACTACATTCACAATACTCTCTGAGCAGCTTGTACAAGTTATCGCCCCAAGTTTCCTAATACCTATTGATACATTAGATTTACAGGAGTTATCGATAGAAGAAAGGGAAGCACGAGCCAAGTTTATTATCACGCAAGAGATAGAACGTCCTTTTGATTTGTCTTCAGGGCCATTGCTACGAGTGATATTACTTAAGCTTTCAGAGAATGAGCATATTTTATTACTCAATATGCACCATATTGTTTGCGATGACTGGTCTATTGGAGTGTTAATTAGTGAGTTAGGCGCCCTTTACACAGAAGGAGTAAAAAATCAGCCATCCCCGTTATCGGAACTGCCTTTACAATATGCTGATTTTGCAGAATGGCAACGCGAGTGGCTAACTGGAGAAGTTTTAGAAAATCAGTTAACTTACTGGCGCCATCAATTAAATGGTATTACAATGCTGCCTTTACCTACCGATAAACGGCGCCCTAATATTCAAGCTTATCGCGGAGCAACACAACTTTTAGAGTTACCCCTAAGTTTAGTTGATGCACTCGAAAAAATATCTCAACTTGAAGGCGCCACTTTATATATGATATTGCTGGCAGCATTTCAAACATTACTTTACCGCTATACATATTCTGATGATATTACCGTTGGTTCACCAATTGCCAACCGTAACCGTAGTGAAATTGAAGGGTTAATTGGATTTTTTGTCAATACTTTAGTGTTGCGTACCGATTTTTCAGGAAATCCAACTTTTCGCGAACTTTTAGCCAGAGTACGGGAAGTTACATTAGGAGCATACAGTCATCAAGACTTACCGTTTGAAAAGCTCGTAGAACATTTACAACCAGAACGTAATTTGAGCGCAAATCCTTTCTTTCAAGTTGTATTCGGTTTTGAGAATGCACCAATGCAGGAATTAGAGTTGCCTGACTTGGCGCCAAGTTTTATGAATATAGATTTGAAAACCACTCGATTTGATTTAGAATTACACCTATGGAAATGTTCTTCTGATTTTAGAAGTTTATGGGGTGGAGACTGGAAACATTCAGAGGGTATTAGAGGAATAGTAGTATATAACTCTGATTTATTTGAAGATGCTACTATTTCTAGGATGTTAAAGCATTTTACAACACTTTTAGAAAGTATTGTTGCAGACCCAGAAGAACGAATCGCAAATTTACCCATTTTAAGCGAAGCTGAATTAAATCAAATATTATTTGAATGGAATAATACTCAAAGTAAGTATCCTTCAAATCAATGCCTTCATGAATTATTTGAACAACAGGTTACACAAAACAGTAATAATATTGCATTAAATTACGAAAATGTAGAGACGTTACATGTAACGTCTCTACGTTATAAGGAATTAAATAATCGTAGCAATCAACTAGCGCATCATTTACAAAAATTAGGTGTAAATATAGAAATTGTAGTTGGAATTTGCGCTGAACCTTCAATTGACATGATTGTAGGAATGCTAGGTATATTAAAAGCAGGAGGAGCATATTTACCATTAGACCCCAGCTATCCTGTTGAGCGTCTCAACTTCATGTTAAAAGATTCACATGCTCAAGTCTTGCTCACACAAGAAAAATTTGTTAAATACTTTGAAACCTTTTCTAACCCAATTGTAAATTTAAATCAAGATTCGGAAATAATCGCGCGTGAAAGCGAACAAAATCTAAATAGCGAAACAACGAGTAATAACTTAGCTTATGTTATCTACACATCTGGTTCTACAGGTACACCAAAAGGAGTTGCGGTAACTCACAGGGCAGTAAATAGACTAGTTCGCAATACTAACTATATAAATATCACTCCTGAAGATAAAATAGCCCAAGTCTCCAATACTTCCTTTGATGCCGCAACATTTGAAATTTGGGGAGCATTACTAAACGGCGCCCAACTTATCGGCATTAGTAAAGATATAATACTCTCATCAACAGAATTTGCATTACAGCTAAAACAAAAAGATATTAGTATATTATTTTTAACAACTGCCTTATTCCAAAAAATCGCAAGAGATGTACCCCAAGCGTTTTCAAAGCTAAAATACTTACTATTCGGCGGTGAAACAATTGATGCTAGATGGGTAAAGAAAGTTATCCAGAATGGGGCGCCGCAGCAACTAATCCATGTTTATGGCCCTACCGAAAATACCACATTCTCTTCTTATTACCCCATACACGAACTACCATCCACAACATCAATACCAATTGGGCGCCCAATTTCCAACACACAAATCTATATATTAGATACAAATTTACAACCTGTACCTGTTGGTGTTGTTGGAGAAATATATATAAGTGGTGATGGGCTAGCGCGCGGCTACTTAAATTCAAAAACCATTTTAGCCCATGTAGATGAGATTTATAAAACGGGTGATTTAGGAAAATATTTACCAGATGGCAACATAGAATTTATCGGTCGCATCGATAACCAAGTTAAAATTCGCGGTTTCCGCATCGAGTTAGAAGAAATAGAAACCCTTCTAAATCAACACCCATCAATCAGAGAAGCAGTAGTTATTACCAACTCGGACATACCAGGTGATAAATATTTAGTTGCTTACATTGTGCCTCAACCGCAACAAAAAGTTACAACTAACAATTTACGCGCGTTTCTCAAGCAAAAATTACCAGAGTATATGATACCAGTCACTTACGTAGTATTGGAATCATTACCATTAACACCAGCAGGTAAAGTAAATCGTCATGCCTTACCTAAGATAGATACGCTCAGTCTAAATGTAGAAGAAAATTATGTCGCACCTCAGACTGATGTCGAACAAGTGTTAGTGCAAATTTGGGCAAACATCTTGACAATGGGTAAACAACCTATAGGGATTCATGACAATTTCTTTGAACTGGGTGGTCATTCTTTACTTGCAACTCAGTTGACTTCCCGAATTCGAGATATTTTTCATATAGATTTGCCATTACGCAGCTTGTTTGAGGCGCCGACTATTGCTAGTCTTGCTAAATGCATTAAAATGCTTACTGACACTAGCTCGAATAATACTAATATTGACCGAGAAGAGGTTGAGTTTTGAATACAGTAGAATTTTTATCTTACCTTCGTCAATTAGACATCCAAATTGTCGTCGAAGACGAACGTCTACTTTGCTCTGCTCCCGAAGGAACCCTTACACCCGAACTACGCACAGAAATTCAAAAACGCAAACCAGAAATTATTGCACTTTTAACAATACATACTCCTATACTTCCTTCACATCTGGCAAATCCTCCCCTTTCTTTTGCTCAACAAAGGTTATGGTTTCTTGACCAGTTAATTCCAAACAATCCTTTTTATAATGTCCCCTTCGCGCTTAGTCTCACAGGTACACTAGATATAGCAGCACTCGAATACACTTTTCAAGAAATAATTCGGCGCCACGATGCTTTACGTACCAATTTTGTATTACATCAAGAACAACCAATTCAAGTTATTGTACCAGAACTACAAACACCTTTAAAAATCATAGATTTACGTCATCTTGCAAAACAAGAGCGTCAAACACAAGCACAACTGCTAATTACTCAAGAAATTCAAAGTCCTTTCAATTTATCAAAAGGCTCTTTAGTACGTATATTATTACTTCAGTTAGATGACACAGAGTATATATTGCTCATTAACCTGCACCATATCATTTCCGATGGTTGGTCTATTGGAGTACTAATTAAAGAAATCGCGGCATTTTACCAAAACACACCATTACCCAAATTACCTATCCAATATGCAGACTTCGCACATTGGCAACGTCAATACCTCCAAGGAGATATATTACAGAACCAATTAAATTACTGGCGCCATCAGTTAGACAATACTTCAGTACTAAATTTGCCGACAGATAGACCAAGACCAGAAGTAGCGACTTATAAAGGTGCAAGAAAATTTCTCCAATTACCTTTAAACCTTAGTCAAGCACTAAAAACTCTTTCACAGCAAGAAGGAGTAACTTTATTTATTACCTTACTGGCAGCATTCCAAATTTTACTTTACCGCTACACCCATCAAGATGATATTGCCATTGGTGTACCAATTGCCAACCGTAACCGCAGTGAAGTAGAAGGGTTAATTGGCTTTTTTGTCAATAGTTTGGTACTGCGTACAGATTTATCAGGTAATCCAACTTTTAAAGAATTATTATATCGAGTTCGAGAAGTCGCTTTAGGCGCCTATCAACATCAAGATTTACCGTTTGAAAAATTGGTAGAATTACTGCATCCAGAGCGTAACTTAAATCAAAACCCTCTGTTTCAAGTTGTATTTGCAATGCAAAATGCACCCCAGTCAACTTTAGAGTTACCTGGTTTGACTTTGAGTCCACTACAACTCAATTATGAAACAACACGATTTGATTTAGAATTTCATTTATGGGAACAAGGTGAAAACGTATGGGTAAACTCAGAAGGAATTAGCGGTTTCGTAATATATAGTACCGATTTATTCGATGATGCGACAATTACCCGAATGCTAGGACATTTTCAAGTCTTACTCGAAGGTATTGCAAATAATCCAGAACAAAACATAGCCAATTTACCGCTTCTAACCCCAGCAGAGCAATATCAGTTATTAGTAGAGTGGAATAATACTCATGCCGATTATCCTCAAGATAGATGCATTCATCAGTTATTTGAGCAGCAAGTATCACACAACAGTAATGCCAACGCGCTGATATTTCCACTAAAAACAATACAAAACTGTCATTCTGAGCGTAGCGAAGAATCTCTAACATCTAACAAGGATAAAAACTGTCATTCTGAGCGTAGCGAAGAATCTCTAACAACTGAGATGTTTCGCTACGCTCAACATGACAAAATTACATACGACACAATTACATACGACAAAATTACATACGAACAATTAAACATTCGCAGCAACAAAATAGCGCATTATCTACAAAAATTAGGAGTCGGCGCCGATGTTATAGTTGGACTATGTGTAGACCGCTCAATTGATTTAGTAGCGGGAATGGTTGGTATTCTCAAAGCGGGTGGTGCTTATTTACCTTTAGACCCTAGTTACCCAACCGCACGCTTGAGTTATATGCTTGAAGATGCCCAAGTTAAAATTGTCTTAACTCAGCAGCAATGGGTCGAACATCTTGGTAAACATGAGTTAGAAGTAATTTGTTTAGATAAAGATGAGGACATTGCTCAACAAAGTCAAGAAAATCCTCATAGTAATGTCACAATTAATAACCTCGCTTACGTTATTTATACTTCTGGTTCAACTGGAAAACCAAAGGGAGTTCAAATAGAACACCGTTCGTTATTAAATCTTGTCTATTGGCATCAAAAAGCTTTTTGTATCTCATCTCAAGACCGAGCTACACAAATTGCCTCTGTAGGATTCGATGCTTGTGTCTGGGAAATATTTCCTTATTTAAGTGCAGGAGCAAGCATTTATTTTCCAGATGATAATATAAGATGGGCGCCGGAACAACTCCAAGAATGGATGGTATCAAATTCAATTACAATCAGCTTTGTACCAACACCTCTATGCGAGAAACTTTTATTATTAGATTGGTCAAATAAAACAACTAAGTTACGAATATTACTAACAGGTGGCGATAAACTTAATTATTATCCCACAACTGAGTACCCTTTTGTTGTCGTTAATAATTATGGGCCTACTGAAAATACAGTTGTCACAACTTCTGGCAATATTCCTACAATCGGTCGTCCAATTGCCAACACACAAGTTTACATTTTTGATGAGTATTTACAACCTGTGCCAATTGGTGTTAAAGGTGAATTATATATTACCGGAGATGGACTAGCACGTGGGTATATTAATCAACCGGAATTCACAAAAATTTATAAAACAGGTGATTTAGCGCGTTATCGCCAAGATGGTAATATTGAATTTCTTGGTCGCATTGACAATCAAGTAAAAATACGAGGCTATCGTATAGAGTTAGAAGAAATTGAGGCCGTATTAAATGAACATCCAGCAGTACAACAAGCTATAGTAACAGCGCAAGATATCACATCTCTATCAGAAAAACGCTTAACAGCTTACATAGTTCTAAACAAAACTCCTAACTCCTCACTCCTAACTCCTAACTCTTCATTACAGGATGAACAAATTTCTCAGTGGCAGATGCTGTATGATGAGACTTATAATCAATCTGCTACAGAATTAGACCCAACATTTAATATAGTAGGTTGGAATAGCAGTTATACAAAGGCGCCACTTCTAGCAGCGTCAATGCATGAGTGGGTTAATAATCAAGTCGCGCAAATTTTAGCTTTACAACCTAGTCGAGTCTTAGAAATTGGATGTGGTACTGGATTACTATTGTTTAGAATTGCACCTCACTGTACCAAATACTGTGGGACAGATTTTTCTAGTGTTTCGCTTAATTATATTCGTCAACAGTTAGCACAAACGCCATATCAACAGGTAACATTATTAGAGAAAATGGCGCCTGATTTTGAGGGTATCGAAGCACAAGCTTTTGATGCGGTAATTCTTAATTCGGTTGTACAGTATTTTCCTAGCATTGATTATTTAATACAAGTGTTAGAAGGCGCCTTAACTGCAATTGCTCCTGGTGGGTTTATATTTATTGGAGATGTGCGTAGTTTGCCATTATTGGAAGCGTTCCATACAGAAGTGGAATTGTATCAAGCAGAACCTGCTGTTACACGTACACAGTTACAGCAACGAGTTATTATGCAAATTTTTCAAGAAACAGAGTTAGTAATAGACCCTGCTTTCTTCTATTCCTTAAAACAACGCTTTCCTCAAATTAGCGATGTACAAATACAGTTGTTGCGTGGTCATGATGATAATGAATTAACACGGTTTCGTTATAATGCGGTTGTTTTTGTTGGCGCTGAAGTTGATCCCCCCAACCCCCCTTACCAAGGGGGGCTATTGAATGTAACTCAGAACCCCCCTTATCAAGGGGGGCAGGGGGGATCAATTTTAAACTGGAACGAAAATAATTTATCAGTGGCAACTTTGCGACAACTACTAATCGAACAACCAGAAATATTACACATCACCAACATACCAAACGCGCGCGTAACAGCAGCAGTTAAAACAGCACAATGGATATCAGGCGCCGAAGAATATAAAACAGTAGCTCAGATGCGCGAAGCATTACAAAGACTCGATAACTCAGGAATAGACCCTGAAGATTTTTACACTTTAGTTGAAAAACTACCCTACAACATTAATATAAGCTGGTCAGATTCTAATAAAGAAGGACGCTATGACGTATTATTTGTAAGGCAAGATGTAACAATTACTCCACTCGTACAGACGCGATTAATCGCGTCTCTACACTCAGAACTCAGCACTCAGCACTCAAATAACCCTTTACAAGCAAAAGCTGCGCGCAAAATTATACCGCAATTACAGACGTACTTAGCACAAAAGCTACCCGAATATATGGTGCCCGGAGCTTTTGTTATACTCGAATCATTACCTCTTAACCAAGCAGGTAAAATAGACCGTCACGCTTTACCTACACCAGATACAGTCAAAAAAGAATTTACAGAAAGCTATATTGCTCCCCAAACTGATGTTGAAAAAACTTTAGTCAAAATTTTTATAGAGGTTTTAGGAATTAAGCGCTGTGGTATACATGATAACTTCTTTGAATTAGGTGGACATTCTTTACTAGCAACTCAGCTTGCTTCTAGAGTACGCGATGCTTTTAACGTGGAGTTGCCTTTGAGTAATGTATTTGAGGCGCCAACAATTATAGAATTATCTAAAGTCGTGGAAAGCTTGAAAGATAGCAATGCCAAAAAGGCGCCTGCATTAGTTCCAATTTCTCGGGATAGTCGGCGAATGAAATTATCTTCGTTGAATAACCTAAATAATCTTTAACTCATAAATACGCTCTTTGAATTGTTCCGCTATTTTTGTATTAGGAATTTCTGCTGCCAATGTTTCGACTAGTTGGTTGGGAGTTAAATGTGGATATTTAGTTAAAGCGTTGTTAAGAACTATACTAGCTATTGCTCCAACGAAGCTTGTAAGCTCGTGCTGGCAAGATTTTATAAATTCTGGATTACTGATTGCTGGTTGGTTTACGGGTGCTTGTTGTGACTTAATGGAATTTCTCAGTTGATTTATTTTATCTCTGGTAGCATTGGAAAACATTCTCAACATCTAAATGAGCATAAGTTTATATAGTGATAATTAAATATATAAAATTTCTAGTTCAAAGTTATCTGGAGTTGGTTCAATTTCCCAAACTAATCCTTCGGGTAACTCACCAAGCGCGACTTCTAGGTAAATGCTTTCCCGTGCGTTTCTAACTTCAACTTCATTACCTTCAAACGGTTGTAAATCTTCTGTGAGAAGTCGGAGTTTAAAACTTGTAGGAAGTAATTCACCGGGGAGTGCGCGCAATTCAAAGCGCCAAATTCTATCTGTAATATTACCTTGGGGTCGCACTTGCAATTCGCACTGCTGTGAGTTGATAGTTAATCTTCGCACGATACTTGGTGATGTTTCTATCACATTTGAACCCCGTGCCCCAGCTATTGCTGTATCAACGGTTGCCCAGCCAAATAAGAGGGCAAAATCAGATACACCATTTTGTAACCACTCGGTAACAGAGCATTGTTGTATTCCTTGACGTTGTTCGTATAAACGTTGTCTCCAACCACCGTGTTGTAAAAGGGCGCCCCATGTGGCAAAAGGTATTTGAGTTCGGGGGATAATAACGTTAGGGTTTCCTAAGCGTTGAATTAAGTTTTGCGCTTGGAAGAGCGGTAATTTGGGTAAAGGCGCCACAGAAGCACGAGTTACATCAGGGCAAAGTTGCTCTGATAGCCACAAAATATTTAGGTTTGATATTAGGTCTTCAGAGTCCAAGCAATATGCTTTATCGAATGTGTCATAGCTTGCTTCATTTTTGAGTTGCGCGTGGGTTGTATATCCCCAAACTCGGATAAACCTTTCTTCTAAGTTTACTTGTACTGATAGGTAATAGTCAGCTACCCAGTTAGGAATGTCTACCCATTCTTGGGGTACACGAAATTCGTCAATATCTAAGGCTTCGGTAGGTATTAATACCATTTTTTTATTTCCGAAGCTAATTGCGGTACCATTAACAGCTTCCCAAATACTAGGTAAAGCTGCATCTTTGGGATATGCTTGAGCATTGCTGTCATGCTCAGAGTGTAGCCAAGGAAGAAATGCTGAAAGCAATACGCGGTTAAGATATGCTATCCAACGACGGTTAGGTGTAGAAAAGGGTTGGTGTTGCCAACTTCTTTCTAATTCGGCTTCAGGAATTTCTAACCATAAATGTGTAGGATTATCGATGCTAGGTGATGAGTTAAATGTCATAGTCACTGCTCCTTCTTATATGGAGTTAAGGCTGTAATGAGCTTGCAACCATTCCTCTAATACGGTATTTACATAATTGAGTACCGATGGATTTAGAGAAATATGCATCGACTCCTGGCTCCATGTTGCCAGTTTGAGAAGTAATGTGTCTTTAGCTTTGGTTAGTCGCCGAGAAACTGTATACTGCTTAACTCCCAGTTCCTTTGCTATTTGCTGCTGAGTTAATCCTTGAGTGTAATATATTTGGATAATTTTTAGTGCCTCTTCATCTAGCTCTTTGAGCGCTTTTACTAATACATCACCAATTTGGGCTTGTTGTGATTGTCTATCAAGTTGTTCTTCAGCAGCAATAATTTCTGATATGTAAGACTCTTGTTTGAGTTGCGGCAGAATGTCTTGTAGTTCTCCATCATCTTCCCCTATTTTCGCATTCAGCGAAGTCATATTGGGATACAAGTACGTTCGCACTGCTTTAGCACAATTAGTTAACCACTTTTCTAGACTTTCTGGGTTTAATTCGGCGCCTGGAGTCGTTAGTTGAGTAAGCCGTAGGGTATTATAAAGTTGAGCAATGCTTTGCCACGTTGCTTCCGAAGGCTTTTGTAATTTACGAGTCCCCGATGGCTGACTCGGAGCGCATAATTCTTGGTAGCATTTCCAAGCTAGCACGCAACGCTCGATTGCCTCGGCACTTTGTCCAGCATTTTTCAATGACTCTATTAGCCGTTTTTGAGTTACCTTCTTCAATAGGCGCCAGTTCGTACAAATGTCAATTTCGTTTTGCTGGCGCAACATTTCTTTAAGTTCACTGCTGAATACGGCACTACTATAATTCTTGAGGCTAAACCCCATATTCGGCTTATACCCTTTCAAAACTTTATCGACACGTATAATTGCCATTTGAAAGCAGTCAGATAATGTGTACTGGGTTGAAGAAATACCCGTAACCGTTTTACGTGCAGCCCAGTAACATACTTCTTGCAGGTAAGCTGATAAATGCCCCCGAACCAAGCTTTCCGGAGTATCTCGCCATAGTTTATACCAATAATATACCCAAAAATTCTCCGATTGCTCTGGTTGCGACAGCTGTGCTTGTGAATTTATCATATGGCGCCGCAATCTCGCATCGGTAGCCCAGCCAATCACTCTAGAAGCGTCTAGCTCTAAGAATGTTGAAAATAATTCAATTAAACTTTGACGCATTTGCATAAGCCAACAACTTATTCCTGCATAATCTGTGAAAAAACAACCTATATATATATAAGATGGGTGGTGGTTTATATAATTAATGCAGCGCTCTCTCAAAATTCTGTTACTTTTTCTCTATAGAGACCCGTGCATTCGTAGTAATTATTTTTACCACAAACATTAATTGGATAAATTAGTCATTTACTATAATATCTTTCTTTGATCTATGATACCCATCATTTATTCTCTTTATAGCTCAATTAAAGGCGCCGTTTTAACTAATCGGATTAATCAGAATCTAGTTATATATGTAAATCTATCTTTGGAGGTATTTTTAGTGAAAATAAAAGCACGATTAAAATCTTGTAATATAAAAATAGATTATGCCATATAGAAGTTAAGATAGATTATTTTTATATAAACAAAGCATAATTCCTAAAAATAAATCTGACACTTTTAGTAAGTGGGCAGCTTGGAGTATAGAAATCGTTTTTAAATGTAATTATAGGATTAAGGGATATGCCTCCAGTCGGTGTTGGTTCTAGTTTTTCAACTAGTACGTTAAGAACGGGAGAAGCCAAACTGTGGATTCTATTGGTAGGTATCAATGACTACCAAGATGACAGTTTACCTTCTTTACGCTACCCGGCTATAGACTGTCAAGGGTTAGGAGAGGCATTTGAATTAGCTACAGAGGGATTTCCAAATAAAGAAGTAATAATTCATCATGATAATACAGCACAACCGCCGACTTTAGAGGTAGTACGTGCGTCGTTACAGCGGATAGTGTCACTTTCTCGAACTACCGATTCGATATTGCTATACTTTTCTGGGCATGGAATGTTAGAACCCATTCAGCAAGAAGCTGTGCTGTGTATGAAAGATACTCGCAAAGACGACTTGCTAGCAACAGGGCTAGGGATGCATGAATTAGTACAAAGGCTCTCAAAAAGTAGCGCGAATCAGCAGTTACTTTGTTTGGATACTTGTCACAGTGGTGGTATGCGATTGGTAGGAGGAGGTAGAGCTAGAAATGCAGTTTCAACTCCTGTTAATCCGGCGCCGCAAATGGTAGATATATTACGGCAGCGTGCGTCACAAAGCAAGGGTTTTTGTGCTTTACTATCGTGCGATCAAGGTCAACAATCTTGGGAGTTTCCAGAGTTAGGACATGGAGTATTTACTTATTTTTTGATGCAGGGGTTAATGGGGGAAGCTGCTGACGAGCATGGTGTAATTGAAGCTGATGGACTTTATAAGTATGTGTATCGTCAGACGCTGCAATATATAAATAAGATGAATCAGCAACTGCGTTTGATAAATCAGCAAAAGCTCAAACGTGGCGATAGTAAGTTACATTCTGAATATCCGTTGCAAACACCAAAGCGGATTGTTGAAGGTGTGGGAGAGTTGGTATTAGGGTTTAAAGCTAAAAGTGCAGAAAAGGTAATTTTACCACGACGAGCATTAGTTATTGATGGGCTAGCACATAACAAAAATAGAACTGATTTAAATCGTGTATTCTCTAGATGTGGTGGGTTTGAAGTCGAGTATGTTTCTTGTGTTGACAAAGGTTTATCAGAAATACGTGCTTCAATACAAGAATTAATTCGTTGGTGTGGTGAGCAAACAGCATCATATACACAAATTAATAGTCAGATTGGTAGTCAGAAAATTATTCCGACTGCGTTATTGTATATACGGGGGTATATTGAAGAAATTGAAGATGGTGAAGCATGGTTAGTTTTGGGTAATGGCGCCCGTTTGAGTCGCTCGACTTTAAGACAAGAATTACGACGCGCGTCTTTTTCAAAACAGATTATCGTTTTAGATTGTCCAGAAGCTGATACTCTAGAAAACTGGATAGAAGATTTGCGATTTGGGGTAGAGAATGGGCAATGTATTATTGCTGCTGCGGCAAAGGTAGAAGAGCCAGAAGCATTTACAAGCGCGCTATTTGAAACTTTGAGTCAAGCAAATCCACAGGTTGGTTTACCTGTTGCATCTTGGATTAGCGAGTTAGAAAATTTTTGTGTTGCACAAGGAATTAAGCTGCATACGTGGTTATCGGGTACGCAAGCTGTAATTGATATTTTACCTGGTAATATTTCTTACGTTTTTCAAGAAGAATCAGTTGTTAATACTCCACCTCAGTTATCTCAGTTGATTGAACAACCGGATGTACCTCAAACTACTGGAATAGAGATAGATTCGACTCAATACTCACAACTCGAACAGTTGTTAAAGCAAGAAGTAGGACCTATTGCGTCTACTATATTACAACAAGCGTTGAGACAAGTCAGCAGCTTATCACTATTGGTTAATAATTTAGCCGCTTACCTGGCGCCTGAAAAGCAACAGCACTTTCAGTCTAGAACAATGGCGATTTTAGAAGCTTCTGCTCCTCAAAAGAAATCTGGAATTGCTCAAAGCGTCGATGAAGAATTTACTCGTAAATGTACGAGCGAGTTAGCTCATATAATTGGTCCAATTGCTAATTTTATAGTTCAACAAGCTTTAAAATCTAATCCGCAAATATCACGCACGGAACTTATCAAAAACTTAGCTTTGAAAATCTCTGAACCCAAACAAGCTTATGAGTTTGAACAACGGCTGCTAGAAAAGTAGGGGGTACGCAAAAATGGAATCTGCCCCCTACGTATCTCATTTTATTTAGGATTATTCAACATACTTAAAGCAATTTCTAAACTATATTTCATGCGATTAAAGGCTTCAGCTAAGGCGCCGATTTCATCTTTATCTTGCTTACCAAAACTAGCATCCATATCGCCAACGCTAACTTGTTGCGCTACATCAGCAATCTTTTTAATGCGTTTGAGTACGGTTTTCTTTAATAAGAGATTGATGATTATGACGATAACTGTAAAAATAGCTGTTAACACAGTTAGTACCATTAGGAAAGAGCGACTTGCTTGACTAAATATCTCCTCTGCTGGAACATAGACTATTTGAGTCGCAATAATTTCATTCAACTTCCAACCAAAACCGTTGTTCCTACCGTAAACTGTTAATTGACTTTTGGGCGCCACATCAGGTGTAGAATGACAGCGTAAACAACTTTCTTGTTGGACTTTAAGAGGTTGAGCGCTGTAAAATAGTTTTTCTCCAGATACTGTTCGGAAACCAGACTTTTCTGTTAAAGCGAGATTTTGGCGAAACTCTTTGACAACATTACTTTCAAAATCATCAGCTTTATCTCGCAAGTTTGTTGGGTTGAGCGCTGCGTCTTTGTAAATAAAGTTAGCATATTCATTGTTTTTACGAAAAACTTCAAATATTTCTCTTGTTGAAAAGGCTGGTATTGACTCTGGAATAAATTTTTCTTCAGTCTCGACTTTTGGTAACAATAAAGGATGAACTCTATCATTGGTGTATTGTCGGATAGAGTTAATTACTTCCATTAGCATTACTGCTTTATTAGCTACTTCGTTCTCTGTTTTTTGTGTGAGTACACTAGCTAAAGCAGTACCACTGATGAAAATACCGCCAATAAAAACTATTATTAGAATTAAATTGACTTTTGTGTTGATTTTCATATTGGTATGTTCGTCTCGTTCAAGTTTTGCTTGATATATTTCTTAACAATGCGTAATGGTTCAGGAATCTTTCCTGCACTTGCCTTGGCACCTAACAGCTTAATTTTTACAACAATACCTTCTATAAAGATACCATGATTTAATTGAAGATTTTCGAGATTGTAAAAAAAATTAAATTTTCAATCATATAATTTTTTATAAAATTTTGAAATAGCAATAAACCCCAAAATGTGCATTATAACTTTTTATTAATTACTGATATAAGTAAGCTTAGAATTGCTAGATAATAAAAAAGATATTTAGCAATCTTAGATGCGACTTGAGTTGGCGTAAAAAATCATATCCGAGAGAGCTAGTTAGATTGCTGTATCGAGAAATTAAAAACTTGGGTGAAATCGATTGATGCCATTAAAGCTTTGCCGACGCTCTTTTATTTTACAAATGCTATTCATAGTTGCTGCTTGTAGTACAAAAGAGCTATCAAAAAAACAGGTAGAATTAGTTGTAGGTATAGTAAATTATAAAGATTCTAAACAAACGCTAGAGAGATTCGCGCGCTTTAAAGAGTATTTGGGAAATAAAACAAAGGCAATTATACAGTTAGAGCCGGCATTTAATGAAAGCATAGCCATAGAAAGGGTTCAACGTCAAAGTTGGTCATTGGTGTTTGCACCTCCTGGGTTGGCAGCATTAGCAAGTACAAATTATAAATATGAACTTCTTTTCTCACTTAATATAAATGTTGATTCACGCGCTTGTTTGGTAGTGAGGAGTGATAGTAGTTTGCGTGATTTGAAAGATTTACAAGGTAAAACAGTTGCACTAGGTATACCAGGTGCTGCGACTGGATATTATTTTCCATTATATAATCTTTACGGTTTAACGTTAAAAGAGGTTTTATTTGCTCCGAGTCCTTCTGAGGTAATTAAGCTGGTCGCAGATCAACAGGCTGATGTTGGTGCTGTGTCATGGGAGGAATTTAATTTATATCAGAGGAAGTTCGGTGATGTTGAGTTTCGCGTCTTATTTACTGATTCTCACAATGTGCCACCAGGAGCTGTATTGATTGCACCAAATGTTGAAACTAAAAACCGAGATTTGATTAAGAAGTATATGCGAGAAGTATCTCCAACTTTGATTCAAGAAGTTGGATATATACCAAATGCGGATGTACCCGACTATAAGTATATGAATGCTGTGATTGAGCGAGTGGCTCAAATTGCTGCTCGTCTAAGTTCTAAACCTGTGCGTTTATTTTGATTCAAGATGCCAGGTACAACGGAGGCGTGCATAAATTTGGGCTACGTTACCCTACAAAAGTAACAAACCTATGGCATCCTCTAATGATACCAGCAATCAATCAAGGAACATTGATCAATAATCGCTATCTAATTCAGCAACTTCTTGGACAGGGAGGGTTTGGAAGGACATATTTAGCATTTGACAACCAGCGTTTCGGTGAAACCTGTGTTCTCAAGGAATTTGTACCACCAACATATCGAGAAGATAAACTACAGAAGTGTAGAGAACTTTTTGAACGTGAAGCGAAAATTTTATATCAAATTAATCATCCTCAAGTACCGAAATTCCTAGCTTGGTTATTAGATGGACAACGGGTATTTATCGTCCAAGAATATATTGACGGCAAAACATATTCAGAAATTTTATCTAGTCGCCTTAATCACACAGCTAAACCATTTTCAGAAGTAGAAGTTAGAAAATGGCTAATGGATATATTACCAGTTTTAGAGTACTTACACGGACAGAATATTGTTCACAGAGATATTTCATTAGATAATGTCATGTTGAAGCATAATCAATCGAAACCAGTATTGATTGATTTTGGAATTGCTAAAGATACATTCACTCAGATACCTACTGATTTTCTAAATATCCATTATTCAGTTCGTAATTCAATAGTGGGGAAAATTGGTTACTCTCCACCAGAGCAATTGCGTTGGGGATATTCCTACCCTTCTAGCGATATCTACTCACTTGCTATTTGCGCGGTGGTTCTTTTGAGTGGGAAAATGCCACATATGTTGATAGATGAGTCTCTTAATTGGCAATGGCAGTCCCAAGTTAATATCAGCGATTATTTTGCAAGCATACTTGAAAAAATGCTAGCAGAAATACCAAGCGAACGCTACCAGTCAGCTACAGAAATTATACGATTATTGAACAATTTACATAATAATTCGCGCTTGGTAACTGATGCAGTGCCTAGAAAAGATATACTAGCAGGAAAAGTCAATATATCAATGCCAAATAATCAAAAATTAGTTAACCACGATTTAGAAGAATTAATAATTTTACAAAAACTCGAAAAAAAACTTATAGAGTATAACAAATTAAATAGTGAATTGCCTCTACATCTGACTGGTTTCAAACAAGAATTTTTAGAAACTTGTCGGCAAGAACTGACTAATATTATCGGTCCTATCGCCAACATAGTTATTGAACATACTGTAAAAAAATACTCAAATTTTATACCAAACCAGCTTTTAGAAGACTTAGCAGCAAAAATTCCCAATCAGGAAAAGGCACAACATTTCAAAGAAGCTATTTACAACCAGCCCCTAGCTAATCTTATTCTATTACTCTCCAAACAATAATTATACTATGTCTAATTTATTTATGTTTGACAATTTTTTGATCCGTACTAAGGACGTATCCGCTCAATAAGTAGGGGTAACCCAAATGCACAACAGCATGGCGCCAACGAACGTAAAGTAAACGAGGAACACGCTCCTGCCGAGCTGATGATATTGCCCTATTGCCTCCAAAGCCTAACTC
>JAESFJ010000274.1_pt1 | contig 19534 bp, 18 predicted proteins | sample 9266161 | NCBI WGS metagenome assembly JAESFJ01 (sample SAMN14506165, study PRJNA617096) | algae metagenome | isolation source: Calothrix sp. FI2-JRJ7 and co-occurring heterotrophs from granitic desert soil | place: USA: Red Pass Lake area, Fort Irwin, California | collected 2000-06-01
AATACCCCTTTGCGCACAATCGAACTGATTGGTTCGGTAATTACACCCGGTATCCACCTTGGCACTTGAAATTTGGGATGAGGAAAAACAGCGGGTTAGGCTGTCTTTTTGCCGTCATTTAACTATGACATAGAACGATTATTTTTTATTTCTTTCACCCTTTTGTGACTGCCGTTTGAGCGCTGGCGCCTTCCCTCCGCGCTGCTTGCCGGCCCAACTCACGCGCAAGCTGCCCGAAAAGACAGCGTTCGTTTCTGACAAGCTGCCGCATTTTTCTGCAATCGGGCCTTGACCCGTAACGCCATGCCAGACATAAAGAGGCCGAACCGTACCGTACGGTACCTGGAGGCGCTCATGTCCATTGACAACCAGACCTCGGAATTTACGCCGCGCCAGAACGCCGTCCTGGCCGAGGCGCTGCGTCTGCTGGTGGAAGGCGGGGACAAGGCCGTTACTACGGCCGGTCTCGCAAGGGCCGCCAACTGCTCCAAGGAGAGCCTCTACAAGTGGTTCGGCGACCGCGACGGTCTGCTTTCGGCGATGATCTCCTACCAGGCCAGCAAGGTGCGCACCTTCGAGCGCCCGGGGGAGCGGCTCACCGTTGCGAGCCTCACGGATCACCTGGAGATCTTCGCGCGCGATCTGCTCGAGGTTCTCGCCGGTGACGTGTCCCTGGCGCTCAACCGCCTTGCCATCGGCCAGTCGAGTCGCGATGGCTCGAAGCTCGGTACGCTGCTTCTGGAGCGTGGCCGCCGGCAAATCGATCGCCGGGCACGGGCGTTGCTCGATGCCGGCCAGCGTGATGGCCTGCTGCGATTCGGCGATGGCGAGGAAGCCTATCGCACCCTTTACGGCCTCATCGTCAGCGACCTGCATGTGCGCATGCTGCTCGGGGAGGCGCCGCAGACCCACAAATTCGGCGCCCGCGCCACGAAGGCGGTTTCCGCCTTCCTCGCGCTCTACGGGACCGACCGCGTATTGGCGGGCCTCGACGGGGCTTCCCGTTCCGGCTCGCCCATCAACAACATCCACCACAACTGACAAGCATAGGGAAGGACACTACAATGCGCGTCTATTACGATCGTGATGCCGACTTGAACCTGATCAAGTCGAAGAAGGTTGCTATCATCGGCTACGGTTCCCAGGGTCGCGCCCATGCGCTGAACCTCAAGGATTCCGGCGCCAACAACGTCGTGATCGCGCTGAAGGCCGGTTCCGCCACCGTCAAGAAGGCCGAAGCCGACGGCTTCAAGGTCATGACGGTTGCCGAAGCTGCCGGTTGGGCCGACCTGATGATGATGGCCACCCCGGACGAACTGCAGGCCGACATTTACAAGGCCGACATCGCGCCGAACATCCGTGACGGTGCTGCCATCGCATTCGCCCACGGCCTCAACGTTCATTTCGGCCTGATCGAGCCGAAGTCGACCGTCGACGTCGTCATGATCGCGCCGAAGGGCCCGGGCCATACGGTTCGCGGCGAATACCAGAAGGGCGGCGGCGTTCCCTGCCTCGTTGCCATCCACCATAACGCCTCCGGCAACGCCCTTGAACTCGCACTCTCCTACGCCTGTGGCGTTGGCGGCGGTCGTTCGGGCATCATCGAAACCTCGTTCAAGGAAGAGTGCGAAACCGACCTCTTCGGCGAGCAGGTCGTTCTCTGCGGCGGTCTGGTCGAACTGATCCGCGCCGGTTTCGAAACCCTGGTCGAAGCCGGCTACGCTCCGGAAATGGCCTATTTCGAGTGCCTGCACGAAGTGAAGCTGATCGTCGACCTGATCTATGAAGGCGGTATCGCCAACATGAACTACTCGATCTCGAACACGGCCGAGTGGGGCGAATACGTCACCGGTCCGCGTATCATCACGGCTGAAACCAAGGCTGAAATGAAGCGCGTCCTGCACGACATCCAGACCGGCAAGTTCACCTCGGACTGGATGCAGGAATACCGTGCCGGTGCTGCCCGCTTCAAGGGTATCCGCCGCATGAACGACGCCCACCAGATCGAAGAAGTCGGCGCCAAGCTGCGCGGCATGATGCCGTGGATCGGCAAGAACAAGCTGGTCGACAAGGCTCGCAACTGATCCGGGCTTGCTGATCCCGGCATCCGCGATGCAGCGCGCCTGCGGCGACGCAGGGGCCCGGCAAGAACAAGCTGGTCGACAAGGCTCGCAACTGATCCGGGCTTGCTGATCCCGGAATCCGCGATGCAGCGCGCCTGCGGCGACGCAGGGGCCCGGCAAGAACAAGCTGGTCGACAAGGCTCGCAACTGATCCGGGCTTGCTGATCCCGGCATCCGCGATGCAGCGCGCCTGCGGCGACGCAGGGGACCGGCAAGAACAAGCTGGTCGACAAGGCTCGCAACTGATCCGGGCTTGCTGATCCCCGCATCCGCGATGCAGCGCGCCTGCGGCGACGCAGGGGCCCGGCAAGAACAGGCTGGTCGACAAGGCTCGCAACCGATCGACCGGAGTGCGGTGGCAGACAATGCCGTCCGTTCACTCGAGCATCGCGACAATCGAAAGGCCGGGGAGGGACACCTCTCCGGCCTTTTCCGTGCGTTGCGTGGGGTCGGCTCTCACGCGGGTCTGGATCTGGCCGTCGCTGCCCGGAGGGCGAACAGGATCATGCCGACGATGGTCAGCAGCGAACCTGCCACCGCCGGACCTTCCGTCAGCCCCGAAACCGCCATGGCGACGCCGGGTATCATGATCCAGAGGCCGAGCGTTGCAATCGCAACGTGGATTTTTGCCAGCCGGGTTTCGGCGGCAGCCGGTACCGTATGATAGAACAGTCCGTAGAGTGCCATGGACACCCATCCCAGGAGGTTGAGATGGGCGTGAACAGTCGCAAGCGTATGGTCGTGTGATGCGGCCATCACGATACCGAACCCCATGCCCGCCAAGGCATAAGCTGCGGCCGACACGAAACAGAAATAGGCCAATCCGCGCATGGTGCGAACCTTTCCGTGAATTAGTGATTGTGCTTCCGGCGCCTGGTTGGTCGGGAAACCGCCTCCCGGTTGCCAGGGTGATGCGGGCGTATGGCCGAAGCGGAGCGAGGGTCCCCAGCCGCTCCGCCGCAATCCATCCGCAGATTGCCTTCGCCCTCGTCGTTCCCCCGCGACGTCGGTATGCAGAAGATGCCTGTCAGTGGCGGGGCGGCGGCAGCATTGTGATGCCGAAGCGCGCCGCCTCCGTGGTGAGACGCGCCACGTCCGGCGGGCCCATGGGCGGGAAGATGGTGGTTTCGGGTTCGACCGGCTCCCCCACCGCCTCGAAGAAGTTCTCGTGCGGGCCGCCGGGCAGGTTGATGATCAGCATCTTTGAGGGGGTACTCGCGGGATTGCGGAAGGCGTGCACCATGCCGGGGCTGACATAGACGAACTCGCCCGGTCCGCAGCGACGCCAGGTTTGCCCGAGCATGAACTCGAAGCTTCCTTCTGTGACCAAGAAGGCTTCCGCGTCGTCCTGCCGGTGCGGCGGAGCGCCGGCGCCGGGTGCGGAGCACGTTTCGACGATCGAGAACTGACCCCCGGTTTCGGCCGCACGGGCGCGGAATGTCAGCAGGCTGCCGAGGAAATGAACGGTCCTCACCGGTGCTGCGGTTTCATTCGATACAGTTATGGACTCCGTATTCATGTTGCATCCCTTCTCCTTTGTGATACATTATCTCGTCATGAGATAGTTGTCTCATAATGAGGTGCAGATGAGCAGTCAAGTGAAAAGTTTCGAGCGAATCAACCAGAAGCGGCGCACGCGGGCGGAATTGTTGCGAGCAGCCCGCGAACTCGCCGAAGGTGGACGCCAACCGTCCGTCGCCGAGGTGGCGGATCATGCGGGCATCTCCCGTGCAACGGCCTATCGCTATTTCTCAGCGCCGGAAGAAATGATTCGTGAGGCGGTGCTCGATGCGGTTGCCACCACGATCTCCATCGATCCTCCCTTGCCGGGTGCGGGGCCGGAGGCAGTCGGCGCACAACTCCAACTGCTGATCGGGCGTATTTTCGATATGGTGACCGACAACGAGGCCATGTTTCGTGCGCTGCTTGCCAGCACGGTGACGGGGGACAGCACGGTCAAACGGGGCGCGCGGCGTATCACTTGGCTGACGGAGGCGCTCGAGCCGTTGCGCGCGCATTTGTCGCCTGGAGACTTCCAGCGGCTGATCTGCGGTCTGTCCTTGCTGACGGGCATCGAAACCCTCGTGGTCCTCAAGGATGTCTGTGGGCTGAACGCGCAGGAGGCGCGGGAGACGGCGCTTTGGACCGCGAAGACCATGCTGGCCGGTCTGCTGCCTCTAGAGGTTCAGGTGTCGGGACGCTGACGATCCGGAGCCAGGCCGTGCACTCGGTCAGGCCCGCACACTTGCCTGATCGACCACATCGGCGCTCCAGACGCAGTTGCGGCCCGCTTCCTTCGCTGCATAGAGGTGCCTGTCGGCTCTGTTGACGAGTGAGTGTTCGTCGTCACTGGAGCCGGCGACGGTGACGCCGATGCTGACGGTCAGGTTTGCGGAGCGGCCCTCTTCGAGGGGAAGCAGGAGTTGGGCGACCCGGGCGCGCAGTTCCTCGGCGAAGGATGCAGGGTGCTCTGCATGCGTGCCTTGCAGTAGGACGGCGAACTCTTCCCCGCCATAACGGGCGGCCAGGGCATCGGCGTCCCTGATACTTGCCCGCAGCAACTCGCCCACCACCTGCAGGCAGCGGTCGCCCGCCTGATGACCATGGGTGTCGTTGAAACGCTTGAAGTGATCGACGTCGATGAGGAGGAGAGCGAGTGGTCTGGCGGTGTCGCGTACGAGATCCAGGCGGCGGCGAAGCTCCTCGTCGAAGCTGCGCCTGTTGTCGAGGCCCGTCAGAGCGTCGATCCGGGCATGCCGGCGCAGCTGCTCGTTGGCGCGGACCAGCTTCTCGTTGCTTTCTGCCAAGGCCTCCACGAGTACGCGTGTCTTCTTCTCCGCTGCCACCCGCTTCTCGTCCAGGGCTATGAGCCTCACCATGTAGCTGGCGAGGAAGCCGACATAGGCCACACAGATCGGCACCATGATCCAGTTGCCTTCGCGGATCGCTGCGACGTTGACGAAGCCCATGACCGTCAGGATGACCAGCAAGGTCGAACGTGGCGCCAGATAGGCACGGGCTGCGCTCGACTGCAGGATGCCGCAGCCGATGGCAAGCACGACCACCTGTGTGTCGGGAGGGCTGCCGGCGTAAAGGATCGAAAGGGCCATGCCCCAGGCGACCCCGGACAAGAGCGAGATGACGGCAAAGCGGCCGAGCCAAAGATGCAGGGCATCGGAAGGCGATCGCCGCCGGAAGCTGTAGTCGCCGATTGCCCGCATCGTCACCTGCAGGAACAGGATCAGGATGACCGCAGTCACCTTCCTCGTCTCACCGGCCACGTATGGCTGGATCGTCGCCGTCAGGATGGCTGCAGCGGCCACCAGATGTGGGGTAGTGCTGAACAGCGCCGACAGATGATCCCAAGGGGGATCCGTTTCGTCGTCGGCACCGATCATGGGCCAGGTCAGCTTTCGCAGGTGCAAGTTGGAGGTCCTCGTTTCGTCCTCCATGATAGTGGATCGGTGCATGGATTTCAGCGCTAACTCAGGAACGCCTGCAAGCATGGTTACCATAGGCTGAGGGGGGGGGGAGCCCGATAGGTCAGTGTTGTTGACCTATCGGGTTTTTCGTGATGTTCTCGAAGGATAACAACAAGCCCGAGGAAACCCCGATGCTGAACTGGGACCATGTCTTTGCCACGCGTTCGACCCGCATGCGCGCTTCCGAGATCCGCGAACTCCTGAAGCTGCTCGACAAGCCTGACATCATTTCCTTCGCGGGCGGCATCCCGGATCCTGCATTGTTTCCGGAGGCGGAATTCGGCCGGGCCTATGCCGAACTCTTTGCTGACGGCAGGGCGGGCGGCGCGCTTCAATACTCTGTGTCGGAGGGGTACCTGCCCCTGCGCAGCTGGTTGAAGGAAGAGATGGGGCGCCTCGGGATCACCTGCGAGGTCGACAATATCTTCATCACCTCCGGTTCGCAGCAGGCGCTCGACTACCTCGGCAAGCTGTTCCTTTCGCCGGGCGACACCGCACTCGTGACCTGGCCGACCTATCTCGGCGCCCTGCAGGCGTTCAATGCGTATGAGCCCGTCTACGACCAGCTGTCGACCGGCAACAGGACGCCCGAGAGCTACAGGACGGCAGCGCAGGCGCTGGGGAGCGCTGTGAAGTTCGCCTACCTCTCCACCGACTTTGCCAACCCGACCGGCCAGACGGTCAGCCTGGAAGAGCGGCAGCAGATCCTGGCACTTGCCGATGAACTCGACATCCCCGTCATCGAGGATGCTGCCTATCAGCATCTACGCTATGACGGCGAGCCGATCCCGCCGATCCTGGCGCTCGACATTGTCCGCAGCGGCGGTATCGATGACTGCCGGACGATCTATTGTGGCAGTTTTTCCAAGACGCTCGCGCCTGGCCTGCGCGTCGGCTACGTGGTTGCGGCCAAGCCCGTCATCCGCAAGCTGGTTCTGATGAAACAGGCGGCGGACCTGCATTCCTCGACCATCAACCAGATGGTGGTGGCCGCAGTGGCCGAGAAGCACTTTTCGGCGCAGATCGCAAAGATCCGTGCGGCTTACGTGGCGCGGCGCAATGCCATGCTGGCGGCGCTCGAGAAATACATGCCCGAGGGCACGCAGTGGACCAAGCCTGAAGGCGGCATGTTCGTCTGGGTGACCCTTCCAGAGGGCATGGACGGGGCGGCGCTTCTGGCAAGATCGGTCGAAACCGAGAAGATTGCCTTCGTCCCCGGCCAAGCCTTCTTTGCCGATCGTTCCGGTGCGAACACCATCCGGCTTTCCTATTCCTGCGCGAATGAAGCGATGATCGAGGAGGGAATCCGGCGGCTGGGGCGCCTGGTGGGCAGCGCGCTCCAGCGCGCGGCCTGAGCTGGCGACGAGTTCGACCGACAAGGCAGTTAAATCGCTTTGGGTTGCGGAGGCGGAAGGGGCGTGGTTGAGTGCGTCCGATCCGCCGCCACGCCGCTCACTGTTTTCAGGTGCTCATGTCCATTCGCATCGCTACCTTCAACATCGAGAACCTGATCGCCCGTTTCGATTTCACCGGCTATCGCAACCAGCTCAAGTCCGACCGGGTGCTGAAGCTCTTCGAGATCAAGTCCGAGGCCGATTACCAGCGGCTGGAGGCCGCTCGCATCGTTTCGTCTACCGACGATACGCGCCAACTCTCGGCGCTTGCGATTGCCGATACCGATGCCGACATCCTCTGCCTGCAGGAAGTCGATAACATGGAAGCACTGAAAGCCTTCGAATACGGCTATCTGTTTCGCATGATCGGTTCCGGATACCGGCAGAAGTATCTGGTCGAGGGAAATGACAGCCGCGGTATCGACGTCGCCGTGCTAATGCGCGAGGAGACGCGAGACGGACAGCCGATCGAGGTTCGCGACGTCACTAGCCATGCTGCGCTCACCTATCACGACCTCGGCCTCTATCATCCGGGGCTCGGGCCGAACATCAAGCCGGACGACCGCATCTTCAAGCGGGATTGTCTCGAGCTCGACCTGCGCGTCGGCGGGCGGCCGCTGACCGTTTACGTGGTCCACTTCAAATCGATGACCAACGGCCGGGACGGGGTCGACGGACGCACCTCGACCATGCCGATCCGGGAGGCGGAGGCCAAGGCGGTCCGCCACATCATCGAGAACCGCTTCGGTCGCGAGCATGCGAGCCGGCGGAACTTTGTCATTTGTGGCGACATGAACGACTATCAGGAGCGGGTGGACGTGACTGGCGATCGCCGCCATGGGCACGACTATGACTGGCGTGATGGCCTGCCGAGCGCTCTTGACGTTTTCTCGCATGACGGTTTCGCCGAAAACACGATGCTGCGGCGGGACGCGCTCGACCGGTGGACCCTCTATCATGCCCGAGGACCGGAAGAGCAGCATCTCTGCCAGCTCGACTACATCTGGCTGTCGCAAGGGCTCGCCGCGGCCAATCCGAAGGCTGTCCCGGACGTCATCCGCAACGGTCAGCCCTATCGCACGCCGTTTCCGCCGGGGCAGGAGGTCGAGCGTTATCCGCGGATCGGCTGGGACCGGCCCAAGGCCTCGGATCACTGCCCGATCGCCATCACGCTGCATCTGCCATGAGTGGCCTCGTGTTCGACGATGTTGGCCTGCCCACCGACGGCAGCATGCAGGTCGTGCATTCGCACGAACTCCGCGTCGTCCCCGGTCCGCATCCGCTGGATCTCGCCAGGCCGGCAGAAATCGCCGAGAACTGGGAGCGGGAGGTCGCGGCCAATCCGGCCCTGTTCAACGGCAAGACGATATTGCAGCGGGAAATGCGCTGCCGCGAAGGCCATCTGTCGGCGGAGGGTCATGTGTCGAGCTTTGCCACCTTTCTCTGGTGGCGGCGGCAACCGGATCTCGCTGGCGCCTGCCATCTGTTTGCCTTTCCCGTGCTTCGCTCGCGCGACGGCGCGCTCATTGCCGTCGAGATGGCGCCGCACACCGCCCATCCGGGGCAGGTGTATTTTGCCGCCGGCTCGCTTGATCTTTCCGATGTCGTCGATGGGCGTTGCGACATCGAGAGCAATATGCGTCGTGAAGTGCTTGAGGAGACGGGCCTCGATCTGGATGCTGCCGAGGCAGATCCGATACTCTATGCCAGCTATCGTTCGCAACGACTGACACTTCTGCGGGCCTTTTCCTTCCGTGAGAGCGCCGATGAACTGGTCGCGCGAATCGACACCTTCGCGCGCCAGTGTGCCGATTCCGAGATTTCGCGGGCGGTGGCGATCCGCGATGGTGACCCGGGCTCCCAACGATATGGGTTGGCCATGCTGCCCGTTCTCAATTGGTACTTCCGCAACCGGCCCTGATCCGCCACGATCGCCCTCGGCTTGCCATGCCGTGTCGCCTCGGGCAGTGTGTGCCGCGAGCGTGACCTTCAACGGAGACGGCCCGTGGCGAGAAACTATGCCATCTATGACGTGTTCACCGACCGGAAACTGGCGGGCAATCCGCTTGCGGTCATCTTCGATGGTGTCGGTCTCACCGACGAGATGATGCAGACCATCGCGGGCGAGATGAACCTCTCCGAAACCGTCTTCGTTCAGCCTGCCGATCATGCATCCCACACCGCGCGCATCCGCATCTTCACGCCCGGGCGGGAATTGCCTTTCGCCGGGCATCCGACCGTTGGGACTGCGATAGCCCTGGCAGAGCGAGCCTTCAGCGGCGATGCTGCGAGCATGGACATTGTATCGGTGCTGGAGGAGACGGTCGGGCCGGTGCGGTGTGCGGTGCGTGTGCGGCCGGGGGAGGCGAGTTTCGCCGAGTTCGACCTGCCGCGCATTTCGACCCATCACGAGCACCAGATAGACCGCCAGGGCCTCGCGGATGCGCTGTCGGTCAAGGCGAGCGCTGTCGGTTTCGAGAACCATCAGCCTGCTGTCTGGAGCGCGGGTGTCCCGTTCCTGCTCGTGCCTCTGCACGACCTTGCCACGGTTGAGAGCGTGGAATTCGACCCGCAGCTCTGGGAGCGTGTCGCGCCGATGAGCGAAGGACGTTTGACATCGGCTTATGTCTATTGTCGCGGCGGCGTGCATCACGCAGCCAAGTTCCATGCGCGGATGTTTTCGCCCGACATGGGCATCGCGGAGGATCCGGCGACGGGATCCGCTGTCGCGGCGCTGTCGGGAGCGATCCATCATTTCGACGCCTTGCCGGATGGACATCACCCTATGATGATCGAACAGGGCGTGGAGATGGGACGGCCCTCCTACATCCATCTGCATATCGATGTGAAGGACGGTGCCGTTTCGCGTGCTCGCATCGGCGGGCAGGCCGTCCGAATTGCGACGGGCGTTCTGGATCTCTGAAAACAAAGGATAATTTCGACTTCTTGAATTTTTTTTGACCAAAGGGCTAAGATTTTTTGCGGTGACGCTGGACAAGGTCCCAGATCCTGTTTATACGCCCGGTCACGCCACCGGAAACGGGGCGGACGGCACCGGAAGCGGTGCAGGCGGGTGATTAGCTCAGTTGGTAGAGCAGCTGACTCTTAATCAGCGGGTCGTAGGTTCGAGCCCTACATCACCCACCAAATTTCTCTTTAAATCAAATGGTTGGTGTCAGGTGCCGAATTCGGCGCCGGTGTGGCTTGTCGTCCGATGAAGGCCGCGGTGTCGGCTCGCTCTGTCGTCCGGCTATCCTGATTCGCCGGGTTGCCGCACTGTTAGCCGGGCAAGGGAAATGGCCGGCGCAATCGTGTCGTTCGCCCATCTGCCCGGGCCGTCGTGTTTCCCTTCCGTTCTACGGTTTCGTCGACCGTGTTCCTGATATGTATCGGATTTGCGGTCGATTTCGGTTGTCACGCCCTGTGGATAACTGTGGACAACATAGGTAGCCGGCTCAGCGTGTGGCGCTGAACCGTGCCTGGGGCAGGATGTATGGAATGGCCCGGCTGGGCAGTCGGCCAACAGTTCCGGCAATCCCGTAAACCTCGGCAATGGTTTCATCATCAATTGTCGATTCGGGCCGGCCCTGGCGGATCAGTCTGCCATGGTGAAGGATCGCCAGATGATCGGCGAATTCGGCGGCCAGATTGAGATCGTGCAGGATGGCAAGAACCAGCCCGCCGCGCCGCGCGAAGTCTCGGGCGAGTTCCAGGACCGAGATCTGGTGGCCGATGTCGAGGCTTGCGGTCGGTTCATCTAGGAAGATCGCCCGCGGGCGGCCATGCATCACGGGGTCCGGCATCTGCGCCAGCACTCGGGCCAGCTGGACGCGCTGCTGCTCGCCACCGGAGAGCGCGTTGTAGCTGCGGCCTTCAAACCCCGCCAGGCCGACACGCACCAGCGCCTGGCGTGCCGCGAGGTTGGGGTCGCGGCTGCCATGAGCGACTGCGCCCATGCGGACCACTTCAAGGGCGGTGAACGGAAAAGAGAGCGCCGTCGATTGCGGCAGCACGGCCCGCTCGGCTGCGAGCTCCATGGGGCTCAGTGAGGAGAGGCCACGGTCGTGGTAGTAGATATCACCGTCGTCGGGTCGCAGTTCGCCGGACAGGGTCTTGAGCAGCGTCGACTTGCCGGCACCATTCGGTCCGATGATTACGGTGAACTTGCCCGGTTCCAGAGTGAGGCTGACCTTTTCGACGAGGTTTCGCCCTCCGCGGCGGATCGTGATGTCTTGCGCCCGGATCATTACAGCCCCTCCATCGCCTGTCGTCCTTGCCGACCGAGCAGCAACATCAGGAACACCGGCGCACCGAGGATCGCGGTAATGATGCCAATCGGCAATTCGGCCGGTGCGGCGATCGTGCGGGCGACAGTGTCAGCCAACAGCAGAAGCGCTGCACCGCCCAGGGCAGATGCCGGAAGCAGCAAGCGGTGCGATGGACCAATTGCGAGCCGCAGCAGATGCGGAACGACGATGCCAACAAAGCCGATTGAACCGGCTGCCGCCACCGTCGCACCGCAGGCGGCAGCGACGGCCAGGATCGTCAGGCGCTTCAACCGCTGAACGGGCACGCCCATGTGAAAGGCTGCCGCATCGCCGAGGATCAAGGCGTCGAGGCCCCGTGCCACGAAGGGGATGATCGCCAGGACAAAAAGCACGAAGGGCAGGATCGCGATGATCTTGGAGGTTGTCGCGCCACTTAGCGATCCGAGCGACCAGAAGGTGATGTCCCGCAGGGCCCGATCGTCGGCGATGAAGATCAGAAGGCCGGTGGCGGCTCCCGTCATCGCAGCAATGGCGATGCCGGAGAGAATGAGTGCAGTGGTCGAGGTCTGGCCGTTGCGGGTTGCAATGACATAGAGGAGCAAGGTGTTGCCCAGACCGCCCAGGAAGGCCATCAGCGGCAAAAACTGCCCGCCAAAGAGTGCCTGAAGCGGAAAGAGCAGCGTCGGACCGAGGACGATCGCGACGACGGCTGCCAAAGCCGCGCCCGAGGTCACTCCGACGATGCCTGGATCTGCGAGGGGATTGCGGAAGAGCCCCTGCATCATCGCACCCGATACGCCAAGGGCGGCTCCGATCAGCAGGCCCATGCCGGTCCGTGGCAGTCGCACCGCCTCCAGGATGATCAGGTTCTGCTGGTCCATAGCCGCATGATCACCGACGAGATAGGCGATCAGATGCGGCAGCCCGACGCCCGTCGGCCCGATGACGATCGAGACAAGGATCGCGATGGCAAGGAGAACGGCCAGCATGGCGATGACGAGCAGACCGAGAGCGGACCTGTCTCCATCGCTTCTGCCAAACGTCGACATCAGTGCCTGCGTGTTCACGGTTACTGCCCCTCCGGGTAGAGCATCGCATTGAGTTCAGTGGCGGCAGCGGCTGCGCGCGGCCCGAGGCCCAGCAGATAGAGGCCGTCCATGGTCAGGAATGCCTTGTTGCGGCCCGCCGGGGTGGCGGCAAGCGCCGGCAGGGCGAAGGCCTGTTCGGCTGTCAGATGCTGGGCCCCGCCACTCATGACGAGCACCACATCGGGGGCTGCAGCGATCACCGCTTCATCGGTCAGGGGCTTGTAACCGTCGATGGTGGAGACCGCGTTCTCGCCGCCGGCGAGACGGATCATGGCATCGGCCGAGCTGTTGTTTCCAGCTGCCATGACACGGCCGTTGGCGAGCGACAGGGCAAAGAGAACCTTCTTCTTCGGTCCCGTGGCCGCCTTCACCTTGTCGTCGACTGCCTTCAGGTTCGCTTCGACGGTCTTTGCCAGTTCCTCGGCCTTGTCTGCCTGGCCGATAGCCCTTCCAACCGCCCGGATCTTCTCCGGGATTGCCGCCGTATCGGGCGGGGAGGGAATGCTTGCGAAAGCAAGCCCGCTCGCCTTCAGGATGTTGATTGAATCCACCGGCCCGGCGCCCGATTCCGCAATGATCAGGTCCGGCATCTGCGAGAGCACGCCTTCTGCGGAGATCTGCCTGACATAGCCGATATTCGGCTTGGATGTCGCTTCCGGCGGGTAAAGGCTCGTCGTGTCGACGGCGACCACCCGGTCGCCTTCGCCAAGCGCATAGATGATCTCGGTAACGGTTCCACCAATGGCGACGATGCGCTCGGCATCCTTGGCTAAGGCCGATGATGGCAGGAGCGGTAGCATCAGCGCAAAGGCAGCGGCGGTGGAAAGAACCTGACGGCGCGACGGGGGAATGGGCAACATGGATGCGTTCAAACCTATGATCCGGGCATCTGTCGAGGCGCGACAAGCGGCCCCGCAGATCGCCGATGATGAGATTGCCAAGCGGGGGGCGGGCCCCGACAATTAACTTGACTGTGCTACACAAGTTTAAATAGGAAGGCAACAGATCGTGGTCGTTCCACCGCGGCGGATTTCAGGCTAAGCTTGTGCTCCGAAGGCGTACCCGACCTCGACGATCAGTATCTTGCAGAGAGGGAAACAGACCCATGTACATCGCCATGAACCGTTTTCGCGTCGTCCCGGGCTTCGAAGAAGCCTTCGAAAACCAGTGGAAGGCCCGCGAAGGCCGTCTGGCTGAAATGCCGGGCTATATCGAGTTTCACATGCTGAAGGGTCCGAAGGCCGACGACCACACGCTCTATGCCTCCCACACCGTCTGGGAAACGCATGCGCATTTCGTCGCCTGGACCAAATCCGAGCAGTTCCGCGCCGCGCATGCACGCGCCGGCGAAAGCAAGGTGCAGTATCTCTCTGGCCCGCATTTCGAAGGCTTCGATGTCATCATCCACGAAGATCGCTCAGGCAAGCGGTCCGCTTCGGAAGCCGCGTGAGGAGCCGATGGACACGCTGACACAGACCAGCAGTGACCGGCGGGAGCGGGCGATTGCCGCGCTGGCCGAGAAGCCTGATGGCGTGATCGAGCAGATCGCTGCCAAGGCCGAGGTGACGCCTGCAGAGGTTCTCGCCATCCTGCCCGAAGGGGCTGCCGTGGTGGTGCCTGCTGAGCGTTGGGAGCCGATCTGGCAAGATCTCACCACATGGGGCGAGATCCTGATGATCGTGCATACCGACGACATCGTGCTCGAGGTCGAGGGCAGCCTGCCCGAGGGCAGCGAGGGGCATGGCTGGTTCAACATCCATGGTGACAGCCCGATCGGCGGGCATATCCGTAAGGACCGTTGCGCGTCGATCGCTTTCGTCGATCGCGGCTTTCATGGTCGCCGGTCCTGTTCGGTGTGGTTCATGAACGCCGACGGCAAGGCCATGTTCAAGGTCTTCGTCCGCCGCGACAAGGAACGCAATCTGCTGGGCGATCAGGTGGCGCGCTTCGAAGCCCTGCGCCAGGCGATCGCCTGACATATACTGCGCTGCCGCCGGTCCCAAGGGCCGGCGGTTCCGGCCATTAAGCCGTTCTTTCTTTTGCCTTTAACTGGATCTATTGTCCCGCGGATTCCATTCACTTACTGGACTTCGTCTTGATCCGTTCCCGCTCGATTGCCCTCCTTGTCGCGTTCACCCTGCTGGCGGGAGGCTCGTCTCTCCTCCTCCATCCGCATCCCGGTCACGCACAGGAGGCTGGTACCACTCCGCCGGCAGCGTCTGCTCCGACCACCCCTGCGACACCGGAGGCCACGCCGCCCCAGCCTGCACCCGCTCAGGTGGCCCCTCAGGCCGCACCTCAGTCGGCGCCGGCACCCCAGCGAGATGAAAAGATCGTGGCTGCCGAACGGCGCATCGATGAAGCCCGTGGCCGACTCGCGAGCCTGCGCGGCCAGGTGGAGAAGAACCTCCAGGAAGACGGAGTGCTGGCCGACCTGAAGGTCAAGGTCGACGCAATGGTGCGCGACGCACTGGCCATCACCGTCGATCTTCGTCCCCGCATCGACGACGTTCAGGCGCGCCTGACGGAATTGGGAGATCCGCCGGCAGAGGGGCAGCCGGCCGAGAGCGCGAGCGTGGCAGAGGAGCGCGCCCGGCTCAACGCAGCGCGCGCCGAAGTCAACGCCCTGACGGGGCAGGCCGAGGATCTCTCGATCGAGGCGAAGTCTCTGTCTGACAGGATCTCCAATGCGCGCCGTACCCTCTTCACCAGCCGGTTGTTCGAGCACACCGAAATCAATGGCGCGGTGCTTGAGGAAGCGCTGCAATCCTTCACGGCCGATGCGGAACGTGTCCAGCGCAGCATCACGAGCTGGCTGACCTTCGTCATCAAGTTCAAGGCTCTGCCCCTGGCGATTGCGGTTCTTCTCTCTACCGCGCTCGCCCTGCTGATCCTTTTTGCCGAATACCGGCTGTTCGGGCGGATCAACCGTCGTGACCCCGCGATCGAGGATCCGTCCTATCTCAGCCGTTTCTCGGTGGCCTTCTTTTCCACCATCCTGCCGTCCCTGGCGCTGAGCTTCTTCCTCGCTTCCGCCTATTTCCTGCTCGACACATTCAACGTGCTGAGACCGGATATCGCGCCGATCGCCGCGTCGGTGTTTGGTCTGATTGGTCTGGTCTTCTTCGTCACCGCGATATCGCGCGCCGTGATGGCGCCGGCGGCACCCAACTGGCGGCTGGTCAGGCTGTCGAACAAAGGCGCCCGGGACCTCAGCATCGCCATCTTCCTGATGGCGCTGGTCAACGGTCTCGATTACGTGCTGTCGGTGATCAGCGAGACCTACAGCTCGCCGGTCGTGCTCACCGTCATGAAGAGCTTTGCGTCGTCAGTCATCGTCGGACTGCTGCTCTTCTTCGTGTCCTTCCTGCGGCCGGTGCTTGCACAGACGGGCGAGCCGAACGCGCCCGGGCGGCCCTGGCCGCGCGCCGTGTCGATCACGCTCCGGGTGGTCGGCGCCGTTCTCATCCTTGCCGCTGCAATCGGTTATGTCGGGCTCGCACGCTTCCTGGCGACGCAGATCGTGCTGACGGGCGCTGTGGTCGCGACGATGTATATCGGCATTCTGACTGGCAAGGCGATTTCCGCCCCCAACCAGTTCGGCGAGACCCGTGTCGGCCAGTACGTGGCTCGACGCTTCCGCCTCTCGGCCGTGGGGCTGGACCAGAGCGGCATCGCCGCCGGTCTGTTCATTTATGCCTTCGCGCTCGCCACCGGCATCCCGCTGATCCTGATGTCCTGGGGTTTCCAGCCGCGGGATCTGCAGCTCTGGCTGTTCAACCTCTTCACCGAGATCAATATCGGCACGATCCGGATCTCGATCTTCGGCATCCTCGGCGGCATCCTGCTGTTCGCCGGCGGTCTCGTCGTCACACGCTGGTTCCAGAAGTGGCTCGATGGCAATGTGATGGCGCGCAGCCATGTTGATGGTGGCGTGCGCAACTCGGTCAAGACCGGCGTTGGTTACCTCGGTACGGGTATCGCTGGCATCATCGGTATCTCGGCTGCCGGCATCGACCTCTCAAGCCTGGCACTGGTTGCCGGTGCCCTGTCTCTCGGCATCGGTTTCGGCCTGCAGAACATCGTGTCGAACTTCGTGTCAGGCCTGATTCTCCTGGTGGAGCGCCCGTTCAAGGTGGGCGACCACGTGATCACCGGTGTGAACGAAGGCATCGTCAAGCGCATCTCGGTGCGGGCCACCGAGATCGAGACCTTCCGGCGCCAGTCCATCATCGTGCCGAATTCGGAACTGATCAATTCGCCGCTCGGCAACTGGACGCATCGCAACCGCATGCAGCGATCGGAGGTCCCGGTCAGCGTCGCCTATGACACCGATCCACAGGAGGTGATCGATCTCCTCTTGGCGGTGGTCAACGAGCGGACGGATGTTCTGCGCAACCCGGAGCCACATGTGGAGTTTCTGCGCTTCGGTGCGTCCTCGCTGGATTTCGAGCTTCGCTTCCACCTCGCCGACATCGGGGAGGGACTGAACGTTCGCAACGAGGTGCGCATGGAGATCCTTCGGCGCTTTCGGGCGCACGGCATCGTCATGCCCTATCCGCATCAGGACGTCATGCTGCATATACAGGATCACGACCGGCAGGCGCTGCTTCGACGCAAATTGCGGCAGACGCCGGATGGAACAGACGCCACCGAGGAATTGTCACACGAGCCGGATGATGACAAACTCCTGCCATGAACGCCGCATTCAGCCGCCATTCAGGCGGAATGCGGCACAAGGGTGGCAGGAGCGATCGGGACTGGCCGACCGCGTTTGAGAGGACGGAGCCTTCGGCTCCGCTGTCGGCATGAAGCAGGTCTTGGCACAGCTGTTTGTCGTGGTGGGTGGTGTGTTGGTCGCAGGACCGGGCCTGGCTGCCTCGGTCCTCAATACCGGATCTTCGGCCGTGGTGCTTGTCGTGGTCGAAGACGGTACAAAAACCGAGGTTGCGCTCGATGCGGGCGGCTCCGATGTGATCTGCGCATCCGGCTGCTTCCTCACCCTGCCGAATGGCGACCGTATCGGGCTGGCTGGCGGTGAAACCGTCGAGATCAAGGACGGCGTCGCCACGATCAAGTAACCGATCGTGCGACAGCCGCAGACCCCAATACCGCGATATTCCGGAATGCTTAACTATGAGCCGTCCTTACCAGGGCCGTCGGCCCTGAGTTAACGGTTCCGCAAATGGCCTTTGCTAGATGTCTTGCTAATGAACAAGATAGACAAAGGCTAGTCATGGCAGTTCTCGGCGTTTCTGGAATGCAGTATTCGGGAGAGACTTTTCCCGACATTCGGATCATCCTCGGCGAGGACTCAAATGTCTTCACCCAGATGATCAGTCAGCGCCTCAAGGAACTGATGGGCGTCGACGTCGAAATCTGCCGGACCTTCGAGGACCTGCAGATGGCAAACGAGCTGTCGCAGGAGCCGGTCGTGCTCGCGATCTCGAACATCAACCTGCCCGGTGCCGAAAATGGTGAAGCGCTCGAATATCTGATCGACTGCAACATTCCGACAGTCGTCTTCACGGGCACCTTCCAGGACGAGATGCGCGAGAAGCTCCTGTCCAAGGACATCGTCGACTACATCCTCAAGGACAACATCTTCGCCGTCGAGATGCTGGCGGAATCGGTCTATCGTTTCCTGACCAACCACCGCCATCACGTCCTGATCGTTGACGATAGCCCGACGGCGCGTGCGCTCCTGTCGAGCCGTCTGCGTCGCTACAATTTCCGGGTCAGCCTGGCCGAGAGCGGCGCCAAGGCGATCGAGATCCTGAAGGCCAATCCGGACATCGGGCTTGTGGTCACCGACTACAACATGCCCGACATCGACGGTTTCGAACTCACACGACGGATCCGGTCGGTGCGCGGCTCGCACGAACTGCGAATCATCGGCGTCTCGTCCTCGACCAACCGGCTCCTGTCGGCACGCTTCCTGAAGGTCGGCGGCAACGACTTCATGCTGCGTCCATTCATCGACGAAGAGTTCTATTGCCGCGTCAACCAGAACCTGGACACGCTGGTGCAGATCAAAGCTGCGCAATCCCATAAAAAATAGGTGCGACATATAACCAACGTCGCTAAGGTCCTGCCATTGGGAGGAGGTCGCTCACTGGGCGATCTCCGCGATATGGTGGGGATTTTATGTATTTTACCGAGCAGATTTACGCCCGGAAGGGCATTTCGGGTGGAAAACGGGGAGAGCAGGGTCGGGTTCTGATCATCGAAGACTCACGCTCCGTTTCGTCTCTGATGCGTCACCGGCTGGAGAAGGACTTCTTCTGTCAGGTCACCCAGTGCGCGTCGGCCGATGTTTTTCGCCAGATCATGGGCGAGGGGGACAGCTTCGATGTGGCGGTCGTCGACCTCAACCTTCCTGGTGCCACTGATGGTGAAGTGCTCGACGCCGTGATTGCCGAGGGCATTCCGGCTGTCGTGTTCACTGCCGATTTCAATCGCGATCTGCGCGAAAGGCTGCTGCAGAAGGGCGTCGCCGACTACCACGTGAAGAACAATGAGGGCGCCATCGACCTTGTGGTTTCCTCCGTCCTGCGGCTGCTCGGAAATCGCGACGTCGGGGTGCTGGTCGTGGACGACGTACCCTCGGCGCGAACGATGCTCGCCGATCTGCTGCGTGTGCAGAAGTTCCAGGTCTATGAAGCCTCGACGGGCTATCAGGCGATGGACATCCTGACCCGCCAACCGCATATCGAGCTCGTCATTACCGACTACCATATGCCCGACATGGACGGCTACGAGCTGACGCGACGGATAAGGCGCGAACACAACAGCGACCGTCTGCGCATTATCGGCATCTCGTCATCGGCCGACCGTCTGTTGTCGGCAAGCTTCCTGAAGGTCGGCGCGAATGATTTCGTCTATCGGCCCTATGTCATCGAAGAGCTGCAGTGCCGCATCCAGCACAATATCGAGACGCTGGCGCAGCTGAGGCAGCTGCGCGTCGCCGCCTTCAGTGACTATCTGACCGGACTACCGAACCGTCGCTACTTCTTCGACGAGGGGCCGGCGCAGGTCGCAGGCAGGCTCGAGCGGGGTGAAGCCTGCTGCATTGCCATGCTCGACATCGATCACTTCAAGAAGCTCAACGACACCTACGGCCACGAAATCGGGGACCGGGTGCTGCAGGCGGTGGGGGCGAAGCTCGCACGCCGGCTG
>JAESFJ010000275.1_pt1 | contig 19392 bp, 13 predicted proteins | sample 9266161 | NCBI WGS metagenome assembly JAESFJ01 (sample SAMN14506165, study PRJNA617096) | algae metagenome | isolation source: Calothrix sp. FI2-JRJ7 and co-occurring heterotrophs from granitic desert soil | place: USA: Red Pass Lake area, Fort Irwin, California | collected 2000-06-01
CCTTGAATTCACCGAAGTACTTGGTGATCGCTGCCGTCAGAGACGTCTTGCCGTGGTCGACGTGGCCGATCGTGCCGATGTTGACGTGCGGCTTGTTGCGCTCAAACTTACTCTTTGCCATTTTCGGCTCTCCATTGTCTGGTCCCCGTCAGGGGAAATTCACTTATTCAATTGATGGGGCGGGTATCCCGGTCACTTCTGACCGGAATACTTTGCCTGGATTTCCGCAGCAACGTTGCTCGGGACCGGTGCGTAGTGGTCGAACACCATCGAGTACTGAGCGCGGCCCTGCGACATGGAGCGCAGGTTGTCGACGTACTTGAACATGTTGGCGAGCGGGACGTGAGCGTTGATCACGATCGCAATGCCGCGCTGTTCCTGGCCCTGGATCTGGCCACGACGGGAGTTCAGGTCGCCGATGACATCGCCGACATAGTCTTCCGGGGTGACGACTTCGACGCGCATCATCGGCTCTAGCAGCTGTGCGCCGGCCTTCTTGGCGGCTTCACGGAAGCAGGCACGCGATGCGATTTCGAAGGCGAGAACCGAGGAGTCAACGTCGTGGAAGGCACCATCGATGAGGGTGGCCTTGACGCCCAGCATCGGGAAGCCAGCGAGCGGACCAGAGGACAGAACGCTTTCGATACCCTTCTGAACACCGGGGATGTATTCCTTCGGAACAGCACCGCCGACGATCTTGGATTCGAACTTGAAGTCGTCGCCTTCCGGGTTCGGTTCGAAGACGATCTTGACGCGCGCGAACTGACCGGTACCACCGGACTGCTTCTTGTGCGTGTAGTCTTCTTCGTGCTGACGCGTGATGGTTTCGCGGTAAGCAACCTGCGGAGCACCGACGTTGGCTTCAACCTTGAACTCGCGACGCATGCGGTCGACGATGATGTCGAGGTGAAGTTCGCCCATGCCTGCGATGATGGTCTGGCCGGATTCCTGGTCGGTCTTGACGCGGAAGGACGGGTCTTCAGCTGCCAGGCGGTTGAGCGCGAGGCCCATCTTTTCCTGGTCGCCCTTGGACTTCGGCTCGATCGCGATCTGGATAACTGGCTCGGGGAATTCCATGCGCTCGAGGATAACCGGCTTCAGGGGATCGCAGAGCGTGTCACCCGTGGTGGTTTCCTTGAGACCGGCCAGAGCAACGATGTCGCCTGCGAAGGCTTCTTCGATGTCTTCACGCGAGTTCGAGTGCATCTGCAGCATGCGGCCGACGCGCTCGCGCTTGTCCTTGACCGTGTTGAGAACCGACGAACCCTTTTCCAGCTTGCCGGAATAGATGCGGGCGAAGGTGAGCGAACCGACGAAGGGGTCGTTCATGATCTTGAATGCCAGCATCGAAAGCGGCTCGGCGTCATCTGCATGGCGCTCGATTTCAGCTTCGGTCTTGAAGTCGATGCCCTTGATCGCCGGGATGTCGAGCGGCGACGGCAGGTATTCGACAACGGCGTCGAGGAGCGGCTGAACGCCCTTGTTCTTGAAGGCGGTGCCGCAGAACATCGGGTGGAACTTGACGTCGATGGTGCCGCGACGAACCAGGGCACGGATCTTGTCGTTGTCCGGCATTTCGCCGTTCAGGTAGGCTTCCATCGCTTCTTCGTCGATCTCGACAACCGTCTCGATCAGCTTTTCGCGATATTCCTCGGCCTTTTCCTTCAGATCTTCCGGGATCTCGACAACGTCCCAGGCAGCGCCGAGGGACTCATCACGCCATACGAGAGCGTTCATCTCGATCAGGTCGACAACGCCCTTGAATTCGGCTTCTGCACCGATCGGGAGCTGCATGACAACAGCGGTGGCGCCGAGACGGGTCTTGATCATTTCTACCGAGCGGTAGAAGTCAGCACCGGTCTTGTCCATCTTGTTGCAGAAGATCATCCGCGGGACGTTGTACTTCTCAGCCTGACGCCAGACGGTTTCGGTCTGCGGCTCAACGCCGGCATTGGCGTCGAGAAGAGCGATGGCACCGTCGAGAACGCGCAGCGAACGTTCGACTTCGATGGTGAAGTCGACGTGGCCGGGGGTGTCGATGATGTTGAAGCGGCGCATCTTGCCGTCGCGACCCTTCCAGAAGGTCGTGGTGGCAGCAGACGTGATCGTGATGCCACGCTCCTGCTCCTGCTCCATCCAGTCCATGGTGGCTGCGCCGTCATGAACTTCGCCGATCTTGTGAGACTTACCGGTGTAGTAGAGGATACGCTCGGTGGTCGTGGTCTTGCCGGCGTCGATATGCGCCATGATACCGAAGTTGCGGTAGTCTTCGATTTTATATTCGCGAGCCATAACGGACTGCCTTTCAATATTCGATCGGTGGATTACCAGCGGTAATGCGAGAAGGCGCGGTTTGCATCGGCCATCTTGTGGGTGTCTTCGCGCTTCTTGACGGCGCTACCGCGGTTGTTTGCTGCGTCGAGCAGCTCGCCGGAGAGGCGGTCAACCATAGTGGTCTCGTTGCGCTTGCGGGCAGCGGTGATCAGCCAGCGGATCGCGAGGGCCTGGCGGCGCTCCGGACGAACGTCGACCGGGACCTGGTAGGTCGCACCACCGACGCGGCGCGAGCGAACTTCAACATGCGGCGCGACATTGTCGAGCGCCTGATGGAAGACGCCCAGCGGCTCCTGCTTGGACTTGTTCTGAACGACGTCGAAGGCACCGTAGACGATGCTTTCAGCGACCGACTTCTTGCCGTGAAGCATGATGGCGTTCATGAACTTGGTGACGACGAGATCGCCGAACTTCGGATCCGGGTTGATCTCACGCTTTTCTGCACTATGGCGACGGGACATACTATTTGTCTCTCAACGGTTAGGGACGCTTTATCACGCGGAGAACCTCGCGCAGCGCCGGTATCTGATGGATGAAGGACCGAATCTTACTTCGGACGCTTCGCACCGTACTTCGAACGGCGCTGCTTGCGGTTCTTGACGCCCTGGGTGTCGAGAACGCCGCGGATGATGTGGTAACGAACGCCCGGCAAGTCCTTTACGCGGCCGCCACGGATCATGACGACAGAGTGTTCCTGCAGGTTGTGACCTTCGCCCGGAATGTAGCCGATGACTTCGAAGCCATTGGTCAGGCGGATCTTGGCGACCTTACGCAGAGCCGAGTTCGGCTTCTTCGGGGTCGTGGTGTAGACGCGGGTGCAAACGCCGCGCTTCTGCGGGTTTTCCTGCAGAGCAGGAACCTTATTGCGCTTTACCTGTGCCTGACGCGGCTTGCGGATCAGCTGGTTTACGGTAGGCATATACCCATCCCTTGCAAAATCTAGTCTCAAGCCCTTTCAGGCCCTGGTGGTTTGCCGTTTCCGGCGGCGGCCGCACAGTTTTCTTCATGCGCAAAATGTGGCCCGACCCGTTTTCGCGGATGGACCACAAAAGACAGAGGACGCACTGCGAGAGTGCGTCGTGCGAGCAGCATTCGTGTCGTCAACGTGCGTTTGGAGACCTGTTTGAGACGAACTTCAGGACGCGTCGTCCCGAAAAACCCGGTCTCACATGGGCTCCGATGGCCGGGGTACTACTGTTTTCCCCCCTCAACGTCAAGTCACATCTAACAATTAATGCCCTGACTGCCCTGCCCGGCCGGGAGTCTCGCCGTTTCCGGGCGGGAAAACGACCTTACCGACACGATTTGGCTTGGCTTGCGGCGGGAAACTTCTAGATAGGTAAAGAGAGAGGGTCAACCTCCCTGCCCGGCTGGTCGAATCGGCCACAGGCCAAGAATCGATCCGCCACAACAGGAAGACCAGGCGCCATGATCACCAGCCCCGACAATGACAACAACCGCGACGAACCGATGGTGTTCATCGTCATCGCCAAGGCCTACGAGACCGAGGGCGGCGAACCAATCGACCTGCACGTCATGCTGACCGCTCCCGACGACGATACGGCCGTCCGGCTGACGCTGAACGCGCTCTCGGAGGAAGGCTTCCTGGAGGCCGATCTCGACCAGATCGGCATGATCACCGGCGCCCCGGACGAAGAACCGCATGCCTCGGCCTATCAGGGCGCGCTCGAAGGTGAGGTCGCGATCATCCGCTTCGCGTGAGATCACGCTGAACGATGCGACAAGGGCCGGTCGAGCGACCGGCCCTTTTGCTTTTGCCCGTTTAGGGGACGACTGCTCCGCTCGGGCGCGGTGTCGACTGCGTTTCAGGCGGAAGCACCGGATAAGAGACTTCCGGCAGACGTCCCGTCAGCGAGTTGAGGAAGGCGACGATCTTCCCGACATCGCCCTCCTGCAGTGTTTCCCCGAGCTGCGCCGTGCCCATGATGGCCACCGCTTCATCGAGCCCCCAGACCTTGCCCGAATGGAAATAGGGCGCCGTCAACGCGACGTTTCTGAGAGGCGCGGCGCGGAAGACATAGGAATCGTCCGCAGTGTTCGTCACGGCGAATCGTCCCTTGTCACCCTCCGGCAGAACATCGGCGCCGGGCTTTTCGATCAGTCCGAAGGGATAATAGCCTTCTCCCCCAACATTGACACCGCCATGGCAGGTGGCACAGCCCTTGTCTATGAACAGCGCCAATCCCTCTTGCTGCACGGGGCTCATCGCCGCGTCATCACCGTTCAACCAAGCATCGAACGGCGCCGGCGTGACCAGCGTAGCCTCGAAGGCCTCAATCGCTTTGGCGAAATTGTCGAAGGTGACGGGATCGGCATCTTCCGGGAACGCTGCCTGGAACCATTCGACATAGTCCGGCATCGACTTGAGGGTAGCGACGACCTGGGTCGGCGTGTTCGCCATCTCGACCCCGGCCTGAACCGGTCCCTTCGCCTGTGCTTTCAAGTCTTCGGCGCGACCGTCCCAGAACTGGGCGATGTTGAAGACGGCGTTCAATGCGGTGGGCGCGTTTCGCGGTCCCTTCTGCCAACCATGGCCGATCGACGTTTCGAGATTGTCGTCCCCGCCCGTCGCCAGGTTGTGGCAGGAATTGCACGAGAAGACCCCCGATGCCGACATCCGCGGATCGAAGAACAGGGCCTTTCCAAGCGCAATCTTCTCCGGCATGATCGGGTTGTCAGCCACAGCCGGTGTCGTCGACGGGAGTGGCTTGAACAGTTCCAAAGCCGTCTGGCGCAGATCCGCCGGAACCGGGTCCGCCGCATATGCCGTCGTGGCGAGCATGGCTGCAACCATCGTATTCAGCAGCATTTTCATAATGACCTCCATTGCTTGACGGAGGCAGGTTAGAACCCTTCCAAGTGTTAGGATTGCGCCAGATCAAAGGGCGAACCGCATACCTGATGCTCGTCAAGGCCGATGACGTTTTTTCCGAATTCGTGTCGGCGATGGCGGCCCCAGACCACTGAGAAACAAAAAAGCCGCCCGGATCGCTCCGGGCGGCCTTTGATCTTTGAACCTTGGCGCCGATTACTCGGCGGCAGGCGCGCTTTCGCCGGCGAGGTTCTGCAGCATCGGGGTCGCCACGTCGGCGCCCGTGCCCTTCTTGCGCTCCTCCAGGATGAGGTCGTCGCGCGAAGAGGCGATGCGGCGGATCTGCGTCATGGTGCCGCCGGTACCAGCCGGGATGAGGCGGCCGACGATGACGTTTTCCTTCAGGCCCTGCAGCGTGTCGGTCTTGCCGGCAATTGCAGCTTCCGTGAGAACCTTGGTGGTTTCCTGGAAGGATGCAGCCGAGATGAACGACGGCGTCTGCAGCGAGGCCTTGGTGATGCCGAGAAGGACAGGTTCGCCGTATGCCGGCTTCTTGCCTTCCTCGATCAGGCGCTCGTTGTTGTCATCCAGTTCGATGCGGTCGACATTGTCGCCCACGATGTACTGGCTGTCACCCGCGTCGGTAATTTCAACCTTCTGCAGCATCTGGCGAACGATCACCTCGATGTGCTTGTCGTTGATCACAACGCCCTGCAGTCGGTAGACTTCCTGGATTTCGTTGACCAGGTACGAAGCGAGTGCCTCGACGCCCTTGATCGCCAGGATGTCGTGCGGAGCCGGGTTACCGTCGAGGATGTAGTCACCCTTTTCGATATAGTCGCCTTCCTGAAGGTGGAAGGGCTTGCCCTTCGGGATCAGGTACTCGACAGGCTCGACACCGTCTTCCGCCGGCTCGATGATAACGCGACGCTTGTTCTTGTAGTCGCGGCCGAGGCGGATCGTACCATCGATCTCAGCGATGATGGCATGGTCCTTCGGACGACGGGCTTCGAACAGTTCGGCAACGCGCGGCAGACCACCGGTGATGTCCTTGGTCTTGGCGCTTTCCAGCGGCGAACGGGCAAGAACGTCACCCTGGGAGACCTTCTGACCCGGCTCGACGGACAGGATCGCGTCGACGGACAGGTGGAAGCGAGCTTCGCCACCACGAGCTACCTTGAGGACGTTACCAGCTGCATCCTTGATGACGATCGCCGGCTTGAGGTCCGAACCACGCGGGGTCGAACGCCAGTCGATGACCTGACGCTTGGTGATGCCGGTCGACTCGTCGGTGGCTTCGAGCACGGAGAGACCGTCGACGACGTCCTCGAAGTGCACGATACCCTCGACTTCCGTCATCATCGGGCGGGTGTAGGGATCCCACTCCGCGAGACGCTGGCCGCGCTTCACCTTGTCGCCATCGTCGACGAAGACCTTCGAACCGTAGGCCACACGCTGCGAAGAACGCTCGATGCCGCGCTCGTCAAGAAGGGTGATGGCCATGCTGCGGCCCATGGCAATCAGATTGCCTTCGGAATTGCGCAGCATGTTGCGGTTCTTGATCTGCACCGTACCTTCGTACGAGGCTTCAAGGAACGACTGGTCGACCACGGTCGCCGTACCACCCAAGTGGAAGGTACGCATGGTGAGCTGGGTACCCGGCTCACCGATCGACTGTGCGGCGATGACGCCGACGGCTTCGCCCATGTTGACCGGCGTACCACGAGCCAGGTCGCGTCCGTAGCAGACCGAGCAAACGCCCGTCTGGACTTCGCAGGTCAGTGCGGAGCGGATGCGGATCGACTGGATGCCAGCCTTCTCGATTTCCACGACATGCGGCTCAAGGATCATCTGACCGGCATCGACGATGCGCTCACCCGTGACCGGATGATCGATGTCGTCGAGAGCCGTACGACCCAGAACACGGGCGCCGATGGAAGCCACGACCTGACCGGCGTCGATGATCGCCGTCATGGTCAGGCCCTTGTCGGTGCCGCAATCGACCAGGTTGACGATGCAGTCCTGGGCCACGTCGACGAGACGACGGGTCAGGTAACCGGAGTTCGCGGTCTTCAGAGCGGTGTCTGCGAGACCCTTACGGGCACCGTGGGTCGAGTTGAAGTACTCGTTAACGGTCAGACCTTCCTTGAAGTTCGAGATGATCGGCGTCTCGATGATTTCACCCGACGGCTTTGCCATCAGGCCGCGCATGCCGCCCAGCTGGCGCATCTGGTTCGGTGAACCACGCGCACCCGAGTGGGACATCATGTAGATCGAGTTCATCGGCTTCTGGCGACCGGTCTCGGGATCGAATTCGACGGCCTTAATGCGCGCCATCATCTCTTCCGCGACCTTTTCGGTTGCCTTGCCCCAGGCATCGACGACCTTGTTGTACTTTTCACCCTGAGTGATCAGGCCGTCGTTGTACTGCTGCTCGTATTCCTTGACGAGCGACTCGGTGTCACCGACGATCTTCGCCTTGGCATCCGGAATGACCATGTCATCCTTGCCGAAGGAGATGCCCGCCTTGCAGGCGTGGGTGAAGCCCAGCTGCATGATGCGGTCGCAGAAGATGACCGTGTCCTTCTGGCCGCAGTGACGGTAGACCGTGTCGATCATCTTGGAGATGTTCTTCTTGGTCATTTCCTGGTTGCAGATGTCGAACGGCACGTTGACGTTCTTCGGCAGAAGCTCGCCGATGATCATGCGACCCGGGGTGGTTTCGTAGATCTTCGAAACCGGCTTGCCTTCGGCATCGACGGTCTTGAAGCGGCCACGGATCTTGGCGTGCAGGGTGACGACCTTGTTCTCCAGGGCATGGTGCAGTTCGCCCATGTCGGAGAAGGCCATGCCTTCGCCCGGCTCGTTCTGGTTCTGGATCGACAGATAGTAGAGGCCGAGAACCATGTCCTGGGACGGAACGATGATCGGTGCACCGTTAGCGGGGTGCAGGATGTTGTTCGTCGACATCATCAGGACGCGGGCTTCAAGCTGGGCTTCCAGCGACAGCGGCACGTGAACCGCCATCTGGTCGCCGTCGAAGTCGGCGTTGAAGGCCGTGCAGACGAGCGGGTGCAGCTGGATGGCCTTGCCTTCAACCAGGATCGGTTCGAAGGCCTGGATGCCCAGGCGGTGCAGCGTCGGTGCGCGGTTCAGGAGCACCGGATGCTCGCGGATGACCTCGTCGAGGATATCCCAGACTTCCGGCTTTTCCTTTTCAACCAGCTTCTTGGCCTGCTTGACGGTCGAGGAATAACCCTTGGCGTCAAGGCGGGCATAGATGAACGGCTTGAACAGCTCGAGCGCCATCTTCTTCGGCAGGCCGCACTGGTGCAGCTTCAGTTCCGGACCTGTTACAATGACCGAACGGCCGGAATAGTCGACGCGCTTGCCGAGCAGGTTCTGACGGAAGCGGCCCTGCTTGCCCTTGAGCATATCGGAGAGCGACTTCAGCGGACGCTTGTTGGCGCCGGTGATGACGCGGCCACGACGGCCGTTGTCGAAGAGCGCGTCCACAGATTCCTGCAGCATGCGCTTTTCGTTGCGGATGATGATGCCCGGAGCGCGCAGTTCGATCAGGCGCTTCAGACGATTGTTACGGTTGATGACGCGACGATAGAGATCGTTCAGGTCGGACGTCGCGAAGCGGCCGCCATCGAGCGGAACCAGCGGGCGCAGGTCCGGCGGGATGACCGGAACGACCTTCATGATCATCCATTCCGGGCGGTTGCCGGATTCCATGAAGTTCTCGACGATCTTCAGGCGCTTCATCAGCTTCTTCTGCTTGAGATCCGAGGTGGTCTCAGCCAGTTCGGCACGCAGGTCGCCAGCGATCTTCTCGAGGTTCATCGAGGCCAGCATTTCATAGATGGCTTCCGCGCCGATCATGGCGGTGAACTGGTCTTCGCCGAACTCGTCGACGGCCATCATGTACTCTTCTTCAGAGAGCAGCTGGTTTTCCTTGAGCGAGGTCAGGCCCGGCTCGGTCACGATGTAGTTCTCGAAGTAGAGAACGCGCTCGACATCCTTCAGCGTCATGTCCAGGAGCGTGGAGATGCGCGACGGCAGCGACTTCAGGAACCAGATGTGGGCGACCGGGGCTGCGAGCTCGATGTGGCCCATGCGCTCGCGGCGAACGCGCGACAGCGTGACTTCGACGCCGCACTTTTCGCAGATGATGCCCTTGTACTTCATGCGCTTGTACTTGCCGCACAGGCACTCGTAGTCCTTGATCGGTCCGAAGATACGCGCGCAGAAAAGGCCGTCACGCTCGGGCTTGAACGTACGGTAATTGATGGTTTCCGGCTTCTTGATCTCGCCGTACGACCACGACAGGATCTTTTCCGGGCTCGCGATCGAGATCCGGATGGAATCGAAGTGCTGGGCCGGCACTGACGGGTTGAAAAGGTTCATGACCTCTTGGTTCATGCCTGTCTCCTTGATGGGGCGTAAAGCCCTCGATTGGGTCCGGTGGCGGCGAAGTCCCGGGATGCCGCGTCAGACCCTGAAATGACAATAACCGCGAAATGCGGCGAAACTCCCCTTCCCGTCCCGATATTGGCCTTCGGGGCGGTCCGGGAATGGCGTGCGCGGCTTTTTTGCCTCGCACGCCTTTGTCAAACCGTTATTCGGCTGCGTCGGGCAGCTGGCCCTCTTCCGGCAGGATCTTCGAGTTCTCGAGCTCGACGGAAAGACCCAGAGAGCGCATTTCCTTCACGAGAACGTTGAAGCTTTCCGGAATACCGGCCTCGAAGGTGTCGTCGCCACGGACGATCGCTTCGTAGACCTTGGTACGGCCGGCCACGTCGTCCGACTTCACCGTCAGCATTTCCTGCAGGGTGTAGGCGGCGCCGTAAGCTTCCAGAGCCCAGACTTCCATTTCCCCGAAGCGCTGACCACCGAACTGCGCCTTACCACCGAGCGGCTGCTGGGTGACGAGCGAGTAAGGACCGATCGAACGGGCGTGGATCTTGTCGTCGACCAGGTGGTTCAGCTTGATCATGTACATGTAGCCGACGGTGACCTTGCGGTCGAAGGCTTCACCGGTACGACCGTCGTACAGGACCGACTGACCCGACGGATCGAGACCAGCACGCGTCAGCATCGCCGAAACGTCGCTTTCATGCGCACCGTCGAAGACCGGGGTGGCGATGGATACGCCACGCTTGGCTTCTTCGGCGAGCTTGACGAGCGCGTCGTCGTCGAAGTGCTTCACTTCGTCATGGGCTTCCGACTCGTAGATCTCCGTCAGTTCCTTGCGCAGATCCGTGATGTCGAGGTGCTTGCGATAGTCCTCGAGCATCTGGCCGATCTTCTTGCCCATGCCGGCGCAAGCCCAGGCAAGGTGGGTTTCGAGGATCTGACCGACGTTCATACGCGAGGGAACGCCGAGCGGGTTCAGGACGATGTCGACATGCGTGCCGTCTTCGAGGAACGGCATGTCCTCGACCGGTACGATGCGCGAGACAACACCCTTGTTGCCGTGACGGCCGGCCATCTTGTCGCCCGGCTGGATCTTGCGCTTCACAGCGACGAAGACCTTGACCATCTTCATGACGCCCGGAGGCATTTCATCGCCGCGCTGGACCTTCTCGACCTTGTCCATGAAGCGCTGTTCAAGGCGCGACTTGGATTCGTCGTACTGGCCGCGGAGCGCTTCGAGTTCGCCCTGCACCTTTTCGTCTTCGACTGCGAACATCCACCACTGCGAGCGGGGATATTCGGAGACGACGGCGTTGGTGAGCTCGACGCCCTTCTTGAAGCCCTTCGGGCCGGCAATCGAGATCTGGCCACGCAGCATGTCGAGCAGACGGCCGTAGACGTTACGGTCGAGGATCGCCTGTTCGTCGTCGCGGTCCTTGGCGAGGCGTTCGATTTCCTCGCGCTCGATGGCCATCGCGCGCTCGTCCTTCTCCACACCGTGGCGGTTGAAGACGCGAACTTCGACGACGGTGCCGAAGGTGCCCGGCGGCATGCGCATGGAAGTGTCGCGAACGTCGGAGGCCTTTTCACCGAAGATGGCACGCAGAAGCTTTTCTTCCGGCGTCATCGGGCTTTCGCCCTTCGGCGTGATCTTTCCGACCAGGATGTCGCCCGGCTGAACTTCGGCACCGATATAGACAATACCGGCTTCGTCGAGATTCTTCAGCGCTTCTTCCGATACGTTCGGGATGTCGCGCGTGATTTCCTCCGGACCGAGCTTGGTGTCGCGGGCCATGACTTCGAACTCCTCGATGTGGATCGAGGTGAAGACGTCTTCCGAGACGATGCGCTCCGACATGAGGATCGAGTCCTCGTAGTTGTAGCCGTTCCAGGGCATGAACGCGACGAGCGCGTTGCGGCCCAGCGCCAGGTCGCCGAGGTCGGTCGACGGACCGTCCGCGATGATGTCACCCTTGTTGACGATGTCGCCAACCGTCACCAGCGGGCGCTGGTTGACGCAGGTGTTCTGGTTCGAACGCTGGAACTTCTGCAGGCGGTAGATATCGACGCCAGACTTCGACGGATCGAGGTCTTCCGTGGCGCGGATAACGATACGCGTTGCATCGACCTGGTCGACCACACCGCCGCGACGGGCACCGATGGCAGCGCCGGAGTCACGGGCAACGATCGGCTCCATGCCGGTTCCGACGAACGGGGCTTCGGCACGCAGAAGCGGCACGGCCTGACGCTGCATGTTCGAGCCCATGAGAGCGCGGTTGGCGTCGTCGTTTTCGAGGAACGGAATGAGAGCGGCCGCGACCGAAACCAGCTGCTTCGGCGAGACGTCCATCAGGTTGATGGTGTCGCGCGGGGACAGCATAACTTCGCCAGCGTGACGGCAGACGACGAACTCTTCAACGAACTGGCCATCGGCCGTCAGTTCAGAGTTGGCCTGGGCCACGTAGTACTTGGCTTCTTCCATCGCCGACAGATACACGACCTCGGTCGTCACCTTGCCGTCCACGATCTTGCGGTACGGGCTCTCGATGAAGCCGTACTTGTTGACGCGGGCGAAGGTTGCGAGCGAGTTGATCAGACCGATGTTCGGGCCTTCCGGCGTTTCGATCGGGCAGATACGGCCGTAGTGGGTCGGGTGAACGTCGCGGACTTCGAAGCCCGCGCGCTCACGGGTCAGACCACCCGGTCCAAGAGCCGAGAGACGGCGCTTGTGGGTGATTTCCGAAAGCGGGTTCACCTGGTCCATGAACTGCGACAGCTGCGAGGAGCCGAAGAATTCGCGAACGGCGGCAGCAGCCGGCTTGGCGTTGATCAGGTCCTGCGGCATGACGGTGTCGATTTCAATCGACGACATGCGTTCCTTGATCGCACGCTCCATGCGGAGCAGGCCGAGACGGTACTGGTTTTCCATGAGCTCGCCGACGGAGCGAACACGACGGTTGCCGAGGTTATCGATGTCGTCGATCTCACCCTTGCCGTCACGCAGTTCGACCAGCATCTTGACCACGGCCAGGATGTCGTCCTTGCGCAGAACGCGGACGGTATCCGGGCAGTCGAGGTCGAGACGCATGTTCATCTTGACGCGACCGACGGCCGACAGGTCGTAACGCTCGGCGTCGAAGAACAGCGACTGGAACATCGCTTCCGCCGATTCCATGGTCGGCGGCTCACCCGGACGCATGACGCGGTAGATGTCGAAGAGAGCGTCCTGACGGTTCTCGTTCTTGTCGGCCGAGAGCGTGTTGCGGATGTAGGCACCGACATTGATGTGGTCGATGCCGAGGATCGGAATTTCCTCGAAACCGGAATCCAGGATCTGGGGCAGCGACTTTTCGTCGATTTCCGCACCGGCTTCCATGTAGATTTCACCGGTCGACATGTTGACCAGGTCTTCGGCCAGGTAGTTGCCGAACAGGTCTTCGTCGGAGGCCTTCAGGAACTTGACGCCCTTGTCGGTCAGCTGACGCAGAAGACGCGGGGTGAGCTTCTTGCCACCTTCGACGACGACTTCGCCGCTATCGGCGTCGACGAGATCGGAAATGGCCTTGGCACCCTTAAGGGTTTCCGGGTTGAACGGGAAACGCCAGCCCTTGCCATCACGCTGGTAGACGGACTTCGAGTAGAAGGTCGACAGGATTTCTTCGCCATCCATGCCGAGCGCCATCAGCAGCGAGGTCACGGGGATCTTGCGGCGACGGTCGATACGGGCATGCACGATGTCCTTGGCGTCGAACTCGATGTCGAGCCAGGAACCGCGATAGGGGATGACGCGGGCAGCGAACAGCAGCTTGCCCGAGGAGTGGGACTTGCCCTTGTCGTGGTCGAAGAAGACACCCGGCGAACGGTGCATCTGCGAGACGATAACGCGCTCGGTGCCGTTGACGATGAAGGTACCGTTGTTCGTCATGAGCGGCATGTCGCCCATGTAAACCGACTGTTCCTTGATGTCCTTGATCGAGCGTGCGCCCGTATCCTCGTCAATATCGAACACGATGAGGCGCAGCGTGACCTTCAGCGGTGCAGCATAGGTCAGGTCGCGCTGGCGGCATTCGTCGACGTCAAACTTCGGCGGCTCGAATTCGTAGGATACGAATTCCAGCATGGATGCACCGGAGAAGTCGGTGATCGGGAATACGGATTTGAATACGGCTTGCAGCCCCTCGTCGGGACGGCCGCCCTGCGGCTCGTCGACCATGAGGAACTGGTCATAAGATGCCTTCTGAACCTCGATGAGGTTCGGCATTTCTGCGACTTCTGGAATTTTTCCGAAAAACTTGCGTACGCGCCTGCGACCGTTAAAGGTAAGGGTCTGAGCCATCGTCGCTCCTTGTCAGTTTGCACCCGGGCCTGCAACAGACGGTTACCGCTGGCCAGGCGGCTCCGTCAAAAAATGGATCGCTCAATCTCGTCTCGAGATCCGGACGGCCGGCCGGTTTGCCGGGCGCGCGGGTCAAGACCATCCTCTTGAGAACCCATTACCCAGGAACCGTTTTCATACGGTTCCTGGGTAATATGTTCGGAGGAAACGGGCGGGAGAAGGATCTTCCCCCGCCGCATTCCGATATTACTTGACGTCGACCTTAGCGCCGGCTTCTTCAAGCTTCTTCTTGAGGTCAGCGGCTTCAGCCTTGGAAACGCCTTCCTTGACCGGCTTCGGAGCGCCTTCAACCAGGTCCTTGGCTTCCTTGAGGCCGAGGCCGGTGATGCCACGAACTTCCTTGATGACGTTGATCTTGTTGGCGCCAGCGTCAACCAGGATAACGTCGAACTCGGTCTTTTCTTCTTCAGCAGCAGCCGGAGCAGCGCCACCGCCAGCAGCAGCAACAGCTACCGGAGCAGCAGCAGAAACGCCCCACTTTTCTTCGAGCAGCTTGGAAAGCTCAGCAGCTTCCAGAACGGTCAGCGAGGAGAGGTCTTCAACGATCTTTGCGAGATCAGCCATTGTACTAGTTCCTTAATAGATGTTCGGTTCGAAACGAACGGGTTAGGGTATGAACAGCGAAAAACCGCCTTACGCGGCTTCGTCCTTCTTCGCATAGGCCGCAAACACGCGAGCAAGCTGAGCTGCCGGTGCTGCCACAACGCCTGCGATGCGGGTTGCTGGGGTCTGAATCATGCCCAGCAGCTTTGCACGCAGTTCGTCCAGCGAAGGCAGGGTCGCAAGCGACTTGACTGCATCTGCGGACAAGGTGGTTGTTCCCATGGCGCCGCCGAGCACAACGATCTTGTCGTTGGTCTTGGCGAAATCCATGACGACCTTCGGAGCCACAATCGGATCAGCGCTGAATGCAATCAGCGTCTGGCCCTTGAAGAGATCCGAGATCCCTTCGGCTTCCGTGCCCTGAAGAGCGATCTTGGCCAGGCGGTTCTTCGCGACTTTGACGGTGCCGCCAGCAGCGCGCATCTTCGAACGGAAGTCGTTCATCTGCGCAACCGTGACACCAGCATAGTGGGCCACAACAACCGAACCGGAAGCCTTGAAGACTTCGTTCAGTTCTGTGACGAATTCGCGTTTTTCCGCTCTTTCCACTGTCTGTCTCCAGTTGATGGGACCGCAATCCTGCAGGCCCCACCGGGTTTGCCTTTGCCTCAAGGGATCCATTTCATAGATCCCAAGCGACGCTTGAGGATCCTGTCCCCTCTGGATGGACTGATCGTCCAGCCATAAGGCGAATAAGGCTCGAACCGAACTTCAAGACGTCATCAGACGTTTAAATACCGGATCTTACCCGTCTCATGCAGGCAGATATTAAGGCCTTTCGACCGCCCACAATCTCGGACAGGAGTGCCTGGTTTTGACACCAGGCATTTCCGGCCCCGAAAGGCCGGAAACTTTGTGGACCGGAGCACGTGGCTCCGGTCGAATTCATGATCAGGCCGTAACCGTGGCCGGGTCGATCTTGACGCCCGGGCCCATGGTCGAAGAGATCGCTACGCGCTTGACGTAGTTCCCCTTGGCGCCAGCCGGCTTTGCCTTGACGACGGCGTCAGCGAAAGCCTTGATGTTTTCTTCGAGCGCCTTGGCGTCGAAGGAGGCCTTGCCGATGCCGGCATGGATGATACCAGCCTTCTCGACGCGGAACTCGACGGCACCGCCCTTGGAAGCCTTGACGGCGCCCGTGACGTCCATGGTCACCGTGCCGACCTTCGGGTTCGGCATCATGCCGCGCGGGCCGAGAACCTTACCGAGACGACCGACGAGCGGCATCATGTCCGGAGTGGCGATGCAGCGATCGAAGTCGATCTTGCCGCTCTGAACGATTTCGAGCAGGTCTTCGGCGCCGACGATGTCTGCACCGGCTGCCTTGGCTTCGTCAGCCTTGGCGCCACGTGCAAAGACGGCGACGCGAACGTCACGGCCGGTACCGTTTGGCAGGTTGACCACGCCGCGGACCATCTGGTCTGCATGACGCGGGTCGACGCCGAGGTTCATGGCGATTTCGATCGTTTCGTCGAACTTGGCGACGGCACGTTCCTTGACCATCGAGATGGCGTCGGACAGCGCGACCAGCTTGGTCGGGTCAACGCCTTCGCGGATCTTCTGAATACGCTTTGCTACCTTGGCCATGATCAACCTACCACTTCCAGGCCCATGGAGCGGGCAGAGCCCTCAACCATCAGCATTGCGCCTTCGATGTCGGCGGCGTTCAGATCCTTCATCTTGCCTTCGGCAATTGCACGGACCTGTGCCTTAGTGATCGTACCGACCTTCGCACCCTTGCCCGGAGTCTTCGAGCCAGAGGTGATCTTTGCTTCCTTCTTCAGCCAGTAGGTGACCGGCGGCTGCTTCATTGCGAAGGTGAAGGACTTGTCCTGGTAGTAGGTGATGACGACCGGGATCGGCATACCCTTTTCCATTTCCTGCGTGGCGGCATTGAACGCCTTGCAGAATTCCATGATGTTAATGCCACGCTGACCAAGTGCCGGGCCGATCGGCGGGGACGGGTTAGCCGATCCTGCCTTGACCTGGAGCTTGAGCTGGCCTGCAACTTTCTTAGCCATTACTCTCTGCCTTTCATTTCAGACCGGTTGCCCGATCCAGTATGCCAGCCTTAGCTGGCGGCTGCGGTTGCGTGGTGCGTCTGGACGGCCCGGCTTAGAGACCGCCATCCTCCCACGCGGATCAGGGAGTCGCCTCCCCTTTCTGCGATCAGACCTTTTCGACCTGACCGTATTCGAGCTCGACGGGGGTCGCGCGACCGAAGATCGACACCTCGACCTTGAGGCGCGAGCGCTCTTCGTCCACGTCCTGGACGATCCCGTTGAAGGAGGCGAAAGGACCGTCGGAGACGCGAACCTGTTCGCCGATTTCGAAGGAGACGGAGGACTTCGGACGCTCGACGCCTTCCTGGACCTGGCCCAGGATGCGCTCAGCCTCGAAATCCGGGATCGGAACCGGCTTGTTGTCGGAACCGAGGAAGCCCGTAACCTTCGGGGTATTCTTGATCAGGTGATAGGCTTCGTCCGTCAGGTTCGCCCGCACCAGCACATAGCCGGGGAAGAACTTGCGTTCGCTATCCACCTTGCGGCCGCGACGAACCTCGACGACCTTTTCGGTCGGAACGAGGATCTTTTCGAAGAGATGCTCCAGACCCTTCTGCCGGGCCTTGTGCTCGATATCTTCCGCGACCTTCTTTTCAAAATTCGAATACGCGTGGACGATGTACCAACGTGCCGCCATGTTCGTCTCCGCCCGATTAATTGCCGACGCTCAGCACGAGGCTGAGCAACCAGCTGATCAGCTGGTCCGCGCCGAAGAAGAACAGCGCAGCGAAAAACACCATCGCCAGGACCATGAGCGTCGAAATCGTGGTCTCGCGACGCGAGGGCCACGTCACCTTGGACGTCTCGGAGCGAACCTGCTGCAGAAACGCGAATGGATTACCCTTGGATGCCATTTATTGCCCACGCATTTACGGCGCGTAAAGCCGACCTTGGTCAGCCCCACGCACCGCGTGTCTGTTTGAACCCTACATAGAGAGCGTTTCCCCTTTTCACAAGAGGAAATGTTCTCCAGCACTTTTTCGGCTTTGCCAGATCTTTACGCTCGTCGCAGCCCTAAAGCGCGCCGTGCGACTTGGCAGGGGCAGCCGGGCTTGAACCGACGACCTGCGGTTTTGGAGACCGCCGCTCTACCAACTGAGCTATACCCCTAAGCCTTACATCGGACAGAAACGCTTCCGTCCGAGGCATGACGCACCCTTTAAGGTGGGCGCGCCGGATTGGCAAGTGTCTTTTTTCGGCTTTTCACCACAGCCATCAGCGTCAGCGCTCACCACTGCCGCTCGAAGCGCGCATTGACGCGCGCGTTGGGTCGGTGGGCCAGATCGGAAAGGGTCGCATTGAGCCGGATACCGGGGCGAAGGCGCTTTTCCAGCCCGATCTCCGCACGAAACGGTGCCTTGTTGTCCATGAGGATCCCGCCCGTCACCACCGTGTCGATATCACTGAACGCCAGGCGCAGATCCTGCCGCGCCAGAAAGGCCGATTCTCCGTTGCTGCGGCGTCCAGCTTCCAATGTTCGGTTGAGCGAGACAACAGCCGGCCCGTCGGCGGTGATGGTGCGCGCCTGGCGCAGCGCCGCCCGGGCCGCACCACTCACCAGATCGAGGCGGACACCGATCGACGCGGGGGCGACATCGCTCTTTCGGACATCTACCTCACCCCACAGACGCAGTGGCGGACGGACTGTCCCTGACTGGGTTTGCGATGAAAGTCGCAGATTCGATTCGGTTCCGAATCGCGGTCGCCCGGGCAAGTCGAGAGCGACGCCTGTGCGGATACCGAGATCGTCCGGCGAGCCTGTGGCGCTCCAGACAAAACGGCCATCCTCCGCCTTGGCTGCGGTCGGAAGGAGCGCAAGCGAGACGAAGAACGAGGTGCACAGAGCGGCGACAGGTGATTTGAGGGCCATCTTTTGCGGTCAGGAGAATGGAGCGCGGGTTCGCCCGCGCTCGCGAATCACGACAGTTTCAGAGGTAACCGCATCAAGCGTGACCCGGAAGGGCAGCTGCTGCATGGGAGCCATGCGGCAGCCCCGTCAGGAAATTCCTGACACACCGGGCGTTGAAAACCGGTCACAGAGCTGCCGCTTGCCAGACTCTCCGCTTTGACTGATACTCATCTGCGGCGCCCCGCGGAGGACAAGATGATCCGTATCAGCAATGCCGCCCTGCCCGGCTCGGAATTCGACGACAGCGACCTGACCGAAGCGCGCTTTACCGATGTCCTGCTGAAGGAGGCCGTCTTTAGCAATGTCGATCTCGGGCGCTGCCTGATCACCGATGCCAATGCCGAGCAGATGGTCGTGCGCAACGTCGCCATGAGCGCATTGGTGATGGAGAATGTGGTGATGCATGCCGCAAGCGTCACCCATGTGGATCTCAATGGCAGCACGATCCGCTTTGCGAGCCTTGCCGATACCTCGATCGCGGAATGCGATCTGACCGGCATGACCATCAACGGCTATCTGGTGACGGATCTGTTGCGGCTTGCGGAAGAGCAGCTTCTCGAACGGGCGTGACGGGACTGCCCTCAACGGACCTTCCAGCTTACGATACTTCCCCAACGAAAAAGGCCCCGCTGTCGCCAGCGGGGCCTTCTATCCACCCTTTCGGGAGATGATTACTCGACGATCGAAGCGACGATGCCGGCGCCGACGGTGCGGCCGCCTTCGCGGATCGCGAAGCGCAGCTTTTCTTCCATCGCGATCGGAACGATCAGCTCAACGGCAACCGTGACGTTGTCGCCCGGCATAACCATTTCCGTGCCTTCCGGAAGCGACA
>JAESFJ010000276.1_pt1 | contig 19262 bp, 18 predicted proteins | sample 9266161 | NCBI WGS metagenome assembly JAESFJ01 (sample SAMN14506165, study PRJNA617096) | algae metagenome | isolation source: Calothrix sp. FI2-JRJ7 and co-occurring heterotrophs from granitic desert soil | place: USA: Red Pass Lake area, Fort Irwin, California | collected 2000-06-01
CCTTCTCAGCCGCCTCATCTATGGCGCCCAGACCTCGCTTACCATCGGCGTCGTCGCCAATGGCATCGCCGTGCTCATCGGCTCGCTCGTTGGCATCACCGCCGGCTATTTCCGCGGCTGGCTCGGCAGCGTCCTCATGCGCTTTACCGATTTGATGATGAGCTTCCCCGCGCTGCTCCTTGCCATCGTCCTCGCCGCCATCTTCCGCCCCAGTCTCTGGATCGTCGCCGTAGTGATCGCCATGGTCAACTGGGTGCAGGTCGCGCGCGTGCTTTATGCCGAGACCTCGTCCCTGTCCGAACGCGAGTTCATCGTGGCCGAGCGCTCGCTGGGCGCGGGCTCTGCCCTGATCCTGTTCCGCCACATCCTGCCGCACCTGATGTCCACCATCATCGTCTGGGCGACGCTCGGCATCTCCACCACCGTGCTGCTCGAAGCAACGCTCAGCTTCCTCGGCGTCGGCGTGCGCCCGCCCACCCCCTCCTGGGGCAACATTATCTTTGAAAACCAGACCTATTTCGCCTCTGCGCCCTGGCTGGTGTTCATTCCCGGCGCCGCGATCATCCTGCTCGCCCTGGGTTTCAACCTCGTCGGCGATGCTCTGCGCGACGTCCTTGACCCCGCCGCCCGAGGACGCCAGCCATGACCCTTTATGTGCTGCGCCGGCTCCTCCAGGCTGTCCTGATCCTTCTCGGCATCAGCGTCGTCACCTATGCCTTGCTCTATCTGCTACCCGCCGACCCGGTGCGCCAGATCGCCGGGCGCAGCGCCACAGCCGAGACGGTGGAAAGCATTCGCCAGCAACTCGGCCTCGACCGTCCGGTCTACGAGCAATATTGGCGCTATCTCACCGGGTTGCTCCAAGGCGATCTGGGCCGCTCGTATTTGCAGCGCACGGAAGTCGCCGATCTCATCGCTGCGCGCCTCCCTGCCAGCCTCATGCTGATGGCCGGCGGCATTGCTTGCGAGCTGGTGATCGGCCTGACCCTGGGCGTTCTCGCCGCCGTTCGCCGCGGCTCAAGCTTTGACAATGTGCTGATGGTCGCATCCTTCGTCGGTGTTTCCGCTCCCCAGTTCGTCGTCGGCATCCTGCTGCTTTACGTCTTTGCCGTGCAACTGGGCTGGTTCCCTATAGGCGGCTATGGCTCGTTCCGCCACCTCGTCCTGCCTGCGCTCACGCTCGGCCTGCTCGGCGCCGGCTGGTATGCCCGCATGATGCGCTCGTCCATGATCGAAGTGCTGCGCCAGGATTTCATCCGCACGGCAGAGGCCAAGGGCATCAAGCGCCACCAGGTGCTGCTGCGCCACGCCGTGCCCAACGCCATCCTGCCGATCCTTGCCATGATCGGAATCGACATCGGCATCTTCATGTCCGGCATCGTGGTGGTGGAAAGCGTCTTCAGCTGGCCCGGCATCGGCCAGCTTGCCTGGCAGGCCATCCAACGCGTCGACATCCCGATCATCATGGGCGTCACGCTGATCTCGGCCTGCGCTATCGTTCTGGGCAATCTCTTGGCCGATCTGGCCGCGCCATTCGTCGACCCCCGCATCAAGCTGCGCTGACACCGGGGAATCTGCCGTGCTCATTCAAGCCAATTGTTTTTAGGGAGAACTACACAAATGCGCAAAACACTCATGGCGGGAGTCGCTCTCGCTGTCCTGCTCGCCGCCGGTCCCGCTCTCGCCCAAGGCGAGAAGCAGGGCGGCACCATGGTCGTGACCTACCAGAACGACGTCGCGACGCTCGATCCGGCCATTGGCTATGACTGGCAGAACTGGTCGATGATCAAGTCGCTGTTCGATGGCCTGATGGACTACGAGCCCGGCACATCGACACTGACGCAAGGGTTGGCCGAAAGCTACACCCTGTCGGACGACCAACTGACCTACACCTTCACCTTGCGCCCCGGCGTCAAGTTCCACAATGGCCGCGAGATGACGGCGGAAGACGTCAAATATTCGCTCGACCGTGTCACCAATCCGGCAACGCAGAGCCCCGGTGCGGGCTTCTTCGGCTCCATCGAGGGATTCGAAGCCGTTTCATCAGGCGAGGCCACGAGCCTTTCCGGCATCACCGTGGTCGATCCCCAAACCGTGGCCATCAAGCTCAGCCGCCCCGATGCGACCTTCCTTCATGTCATGGCGCTGAATTTTGCGTCCATCGTCCCCAAGGAAGCCGTTGACGAATGGGGCGCAGACTTTGCCACCCACCCGGTCGGCACCGGTGCCTTCAAGCTCGCCGAATGGACGCTGGGCCAGCGCCTCGTGTTCGAGCGCAATGCCGATTACTGGGAGCCCGGCCTGCCCAAGCTCGACCAGATTACCTTCGAAGTTGGTGTCGAGCCCAGCGTTGCGCTGCTGCGCTTCCAGAACGGCGAGATCGACATGCCCGGCGATGGCATTCCGCCCGCCCAGTTCGTGCAGGTCAGCCAGAATCCGGCCTATGAAGGGCTGATCGTGGAAGGTGGCCAGCTGCAGACCGGCTACGTCACCCTCAACGTCACCCAGCCGCCCTTCGACAACGTCAAGGTGCGCCAGGCCGTCAACATGGCCATCAATAAGGACCGCATCGTGCGGGTGATCAATGGTCGCGCTGTTCCTGCCAACCAGCCGCTGCCGCCCACCATGCCCGGCTACGCGCCGGACTATGAGGGCTACGCCTACGATCCCGAAGCCGCCAAGGCACTGCTGACCGAAGCAGGCTTCCCCGATGGCTTCACCACAGAGCTCTTTGCCTACAACACCGATCCCAATCCGCGCATCGCCCAGGCCATCCAGCAGGACCTTGCGGCCATCGGCATCACGGCCGAGATCAGCTCGCTGGCCCAGGCCAACGTGATCGAAGCCGGCGGCAATGGCTCTGCGCCCATGATCTGGTCAGGCGGCATGGCCTGGATTGCCGACTTCCCCGATCCGTCCAACTTTTACGGGCCGATCCTGGGATGCGCTGGCGCAGTCGAGGGCGGCTGGAACTGGTCCAAGTACTGCAACGAAGAGCTCGATACCCAGGCCGTTGCTGCAGACTCGGTAACCGATCCTGCCAAGCAGGCCGAGCGCGAGCAGATGTGGCGCGATATCTATCTCGCCGTCATGGAAGACGCCCCCTGGGTGCCGGTGTTCAACGAACAGCGCTTCACGCTCCGGTCCGAGCGGCTGGGCGGCGCCGATGCGATCTTCGTTGATCCAGTCCATATCCCTGTTCACTACGATTACGTGTTTGCCAAAGATGTGCAGTAACTGCGACTACACCATCCACCGTGCGCATCATCATTTCGGGTGGGATCGTTCGATCCCGCCCGCTCAAAGGGTGGCGTCCGGTTCCACGATCCTGTTCGAATGCCACGATAGCGGCTTGGGCCATTTTACGCCCGAGAGCACGGTCTCCGATGTTTCGACCCTCGATTTCTCCAAGGTCAATCCGGTCACCGGCCCGATCTGGGTGGAAGGGGCGCAGCCCGGCGATGCCTTGAAGATCACCATCGACGGGTTCCAACCCTCCGGCTTCGGCTGGACGGCCAACATTCCTGGCTTCGGGCTGCTGGCCGACCAGTTCACCGATCCAGCCTTGCTGCTGTGGAAATACGATGCGACGTCGATGGCGCCCGCCCTATACTCCGACAAGGGTAAGGTGCCGCTCAAGGCCTTCCCGGGAACGATCGGGGTGGCACCAGCCGAGCCTGGCGTTCATTCCGTGGTGCCGCCGCGGCGTGTTGGCGGAAATCTCGATATCCGCGATCTCAGCACGGGTACGGTGCTCTACTTGCCGGTGGAGAATGAAGGGGCATTGTTCTCCGTCGGTGACACCCACGCCGCCCAGGGCGACGGTGAAGTCTGCGGCACGGCCATCGAAAGCCAGATGAACATCGCGCTCAAGCTCGAACTGGTGAAGGACGCGAGGCTTCCCAGCCCACGCTTCACCACGCCTGGCCCTGTGACTAACCACCTCGACACCAAGGGGTATGAGGTCACGACTGGCATTGGCCCTGACCTGATGGCAGGCGCAAAAGCGGCCGTGGGCAACATGATCGACCTGCTCGGCAAGCAGCATGGCCTGTCGGCCGAAGACGCCTACATGCTCTGCTCGGTTTGTGGCGATCTGCGCATCTCGGAGATTGTCGATATGCCGAACTGGGTTGCGTCGTTCTACTTCCCCAGGGTTGTGTTCGAGTGATGCCGCTTTTCACGGCCGTGCCTCAGTCGGGGAGAAGCTGAGGGTGTCACTTCTTCAACTTGAAGGATTGTGCGTCGAGACGGCGGGGAACAATCCCAGCCGTCTCGTGGACGGGCTGTCCTTTACCCTTGAGCGAGGCAAGACCCTTTGCATTGCCGGAGAAAGCGGATCAGGCAAGTCGCTCACCGCGCTTTCGCTCATGCGCCTGCTTGGCCCCGGCTTGCGCATCGCAGCAGGCCAGGCGCTGCTCGATGGGCAGGATCTGCTCAAGCTCACGCCCGAGCAGATGCGGCAAGTGCGCGGCGGGCGCCTGGGCATGATCTTCCAGGAGCCGATGACCTCGCTCAACCCGATCCAGACTGTGGGTCGGCAATTGGGCGAAGCCATCAATGCCCATCAGCGGCTGGGCAACACGGCGACGCGCCCCCGGGCACGCGAGTTGCTCGAGCAGGTGCAGATACCAGAGGTGGAGCACCGGCTCGACCAATATCCTTTCGAGCTTTCCGGCGGCATGCGCCAACGCGTCATGATTGCCATGGCGCTTGCGCAAAGCCCCGACATCCTGATTGCGGACGAGCCGACAACGGCGCTCGACGTCACGGTGCAGGCGCAGATCCTCAGCCTCATCCGCCAGCTGCAAAAGGACACCGGCACCGCCGTTATCCTCATCACCCATGACATGGGCGTGGTTGCTGAGATGGCCGACGAGGTTCTTGTCATGCGGCGCGGCCAACAGGTGGAGACCGGACCGGTCCGTCAGATTTTCTCGGCGCCTGCCGCACAATACACCCAAGCGCTCCTCGCAGCCGTTCCCCGGCTGGGCGCCATGGCGGGTACATCCCAGCCCAGGCAGTCGGCGGCCGCACCCGAAAAACCAACCCAGGTGGTCGAAGTCGACAATCTCACCGTGCGGTTCGATGTTCGCTCGGGCCTGTTTGGCCGGCCAACACGCCGTGTGCATGCGGTCGAAGGCATCAGCTTCCGCCTCCATGCCGGCGAAACGCTGTCGCTGGTGGGCGAAAGCGGCTGCGGCAAGTCGACAACCGGCAAGGCATTGGCCAATTTGGTGCCGTTTCAGGGCGATGTTGTTGTCGCCGGCACCAACATCGCTGGGCTATCGCCCCGGTCCATGAAGCCGGTGCGCCGCAATGTGCAGATGGTGTTCCAGGACCCTTACGCCTCGCTTGACCCGCGTATGCGCGTCGGGGACCTCGTGGTCGAGCCGCTCCGCATTCACGGCATTGCCCAAGGCAGTGAGCTACAGGATCGAGCCGCTGCCCTGTTTGACCGGGTTGGGCTCTCCCGCGACGCCCTCGACCGGTACCCGCATGAATTCTCTGGCGGCCAGCGCCAGCGCATCTGCATCGCGCGTGCCCTGTCGCTCTCGCCCAAGGTCATCATCGCCGACGAAAGCGTTTCGGCTCTCGATGTGTCAGTCCAGGCGCAGGTGCTCGAATTGCTGCAGGAGTTGCAGAACCAGGCCGGAATTGCCTATCTCTTCATCTCGCACGACATGGCTGTGGTGGAGCAGATCAGCCATCGTGTCGCGGTCATGTATATGGGCCGGTTCGTCGAGATCGGCACCCGTGCGCAGATCTTTGAAAACCCGCAGCACTCGTACACCCGCAAGCTGATGTTTGCCGTGCCTGTGCCTGACCCATTTCGTCCAAAGCGACCGTTTATCAATCTTGAAGGCGAACTGCCAACGCCTGTACACCCACTCGACTACAAACCCGAACCTCAGCGATGGCATGATCTCGGCAGTGGTCATCTTGTTGCAGAGGATGCATCAACTCAATAGGGGCTGTAAGGCAGCACTATTGAGTGGGCGCACTGCAAAAGTCGCAGGTCGACGCCTATAAATCTAGTGCGGTGCGGCTGGTTGGCCCAGCCTTGCTAGGCCGGAAGGACGATTACTTTGGTGTTCACTAGCGTCTTGTCGTAGAGGTCAAGCATGTCCTGGGTGAGAAGGCCCACGCAGCCGCTGGAAACTCCCTTCCCGATCGTCTCAGGCATGATGGTGCTGTAGATCGTATAGAGCGTGTAAGCGCCATTCTGGTAGAGATACAAGGTACGTGCGCCTAGTGGATTATTCAGTCCGGGTGGCATGCCATTGGCGTAGGGTGCTGCTTCCGGTTGGCGCAGGATCATCTCCTTGGGTGGCGTCCAGACCGGCCATTCAGCCTTGCGGCCGATATAGGCATCGCCACTCCATAAAAATCCTGCCCGGCCGACATTAGCACCGTAGCGCGTGGCGTTACCGCCGCCTTCAATGCGATAGACATAGTAATGCTTGGGATCGACAATGATTGTACCTACCGCTTCTTCGGAGTCATAGCGGACACTGCGGCGAAGATACTTTGGATTGATCTTACTGACATTTACAGCCGGAACGGGAAAACGCTCGTTCGGCAGAGGGCCGTATACTTTTTCGGCTTCGGCAAGGCTCATACCACCGGACGAAGCACAACCGGCAAGCCCTAGCGCGCCAACGACGGTGGCAAAGCCGGCCAGAAACAACCTCCGGTTCAAGATGGATGGCTGCACAGAAGCACTGATTTCAGCAGCATGAAAAATATCATTATCTTTCGTCATGGCTGAGAATCCCTCATGCACTGCCGCATCGGCCTAGCGACATGAGCTTGATCTGACGAAGCCTGTTTAGCAAGCCTGGCTCATGCTGCCGCAGACTTGCTGCTGTGCACTGTTGCTCTTGGGAGACGCTAGTATAAAGCGAACAGCTAGCTGCGACGGCTTGCAAAGAAGACGCCTGCCCTGCTCTCCGGCTCTGATGAACGTCTTTGCGGATTGAGTGGCGGAGGAAGAGGAGCCACCATCCAACATTCTCCACATGCCGATTGACTTGGTGACATTGGTGATCAGTTCCTGCCCCGTTTTTCTAGGGTAATGTCCGCAAAGTCTTAGATGAGTGGGAGAGCGAATTGTCTGGCGTTGAACTGCAAGCTGCAAAACCAGGCTGTTGGTACGCTTGGACGGCTACGGTTTGAGTGTAGATGAGAATCTGCATCACATTAGCTAACTCAGCGACGTGCCTGATCTGTGATCGAACAAATTGACCTTCTCGGCATCGGGAAGAATGTAGATCTTCGAGCCTGGCGCCGCGTTGATGCGCTCCCGGAAGACGCCGATACCAGCCGTTCCTCCGATTGTGTAGTGAACCTGGGTTTCCGACCCCATGGGTTCAACGACTGAAACAGTTGCAGGAACACCGCGTCCGGCCTCGCTCAACCTTATATGCTCAGGCCTGAAGCCGTACTGGACACGCTGGCCAAGGCTGAGTTTGGGCTTTTCAGCCAGCGGCAGCAGAGCTCCGCTTGGCGTTTTGGCGACCAGCTTACCCTCGCTTTCGACAACCTCCGCATCCACCAGGTTCATCGAAGGCGAGCCGATAAAAGTCGCGACAAATGCGTTATTTGGGCGGTCGTAAAGCTCGAGCGGGGTTCCGATCTGCTCGACCTTGCCAGCGTTCATGACCACAATTTGGTCGGCCATAGTCATGGCTTCCACTTGGTCGTGCGTCACATAGACGATTGTAGTTTTGAGCCGCTGATGCAGCGCCTTGATCTCGGCGCGCATGGCGACCCGCAACTTGGCGTCCAGGTTCGACAAAGGCTCATCAAACAGGAATACCTGCGGATTGCGAACGATGGAGCGGCCCATAGCGACACGCTGGCGCTGGCCGCCCGAGAGCTGACGCGGATAGCGATCGAGCAGCGGGGTCAGCGATAGGATCTCCGCAGCCCTGGCAACTTGCGCCTCTTTTTCTGCCTTGGGTGCCTTCGCCAATGTCATGGAAAACGCCATGTTCTCGGCCACCGTCATATGCGGATAGAGCGCGTAGTTCTGGAACACCATAGAGATGTCTCGCTCCTTTGGCGGTAGGTCGTTCACCACCCGGGAGCCAATGCTGATCGTTCCGCCGGAAATATCTTCAAGACCAGCGATCATCCGGAGCAAGGTCGACTTTCCGCATCCGGATGGCCCCACCAGAACCACGAACGCACCGTCGGGTATGTCGATGTTGACGCCATGAAGCACGGGATGGCCGCCATAGTGCTTTTCAGCGGCAGCGATCGAAACAGAGGCCATCAATATGCTCCTTGGGATGCTTGAGTGCTGGCGCCGATGCGCACCGCGTCGGTGGACAGCGCGCCCTCGAAAACCAGAAGGCCCATGGCGCCTGTCAAGAAAGTCGTGTCGTGAGCCTCGATGGTCACGTTGCCGGCTTGCGCCCGGATCGTGGGCCCACGGACATCGACCGAAACGGAAACTGGCTTTTCCAGCTCCACCGCACAGTCGGTTTCCGACAGGACCTGCAACTCCTCATCCTTGCGCAACACGATCTGCAGCTTGCCCGATCGCGTAAGCCGCGCGGCGTAGTAGCGCCGCAACCCCTGGGCGCGCACGGCAATGCCGCCATATTCCCCCAAGTGCAGCGTCAGTTCACTACTAACATGGTAGTCGGTCCACTGCCGAGTGCCATGCAGGATCACGCCCTCGCCATGCTCCTGTGAAATCCGGAAGTCGGGCGGGTAGCGCTTGGAGAAAAGGCTGGCGCTATTGACCCAAGCCATGCGCCAGAAGTCGCACGTTTCGGCATGCCGCCAGTTCTCACCCGAGCCGCCTGGCCGATGCAAGGTCAACTCCGGCGTGCCATCCCAACCGAGATGATGGAGCAGCACGGCGCCATGCGCAGACTTTTCTGCGGCCACGACGGCGAGCCCGATTTCGGCAATTGGTTGCCCATCAAGCTGGGGTAAGACCCACTCGAGTTCCGCCTCCTGCCCCGGCGCAAGAGTGTGCTTGGGTCCATCGACCTCGGTAAGCTGATCTGTTTCATCGTATGGCCGGATGCGCAACCGCACCACGACACTGCCTTCGTTAGAGTCGGGTGCGCTGACTTTGGCGCGCATGACCTGACCCGGATAGATCAATGGCGTCGCCATCAGATCATAGGTTCGCATCTTGAGCATTTCGGGCGGCGAGAAGGTCGGCGTGGTCGCGGCGGCGACCTGGCCGGGTGCAAGCGAACGATAGGCAATGCTAAGCGCAGGGCCATCGACCGTTGGAGAATTCGCGACGTTTGCCGGATTGTACCCAAAGCCCTGCTGTGCACGGAAGCCTTGCTGGCTGCCAGGCAACGCGAAGTGGAACTGCGCTCCATTTTTGGGTGGCTCGAGTTTGTCCAGCCCTGCCAATTGGCGGCCCAGATCGGCGATGTAATAGCTCATGCGCACGGCATCGTTGATCGAGTTGCCTCCATCCGCCGACGAGATCAGCAGACGGTCGGCGATCGGACCTCGCCAGTCCGGACCCGCATTGATGCCCTCCAGGCCCAGCATGATACCAAGCAGGCATCCCACGTTACCGGCATTGCAATCGGTGTCCCAGCCGGACGTGTTGACGATCATCTGCGCCCGCTGGAAGTCATGGGGAGCGTAGAGCACGCTCATAACCATCAAGGCATGGTTCGGCACGACATGGCAGTTGCCCGGATACTTGTTGTAGCCGTAGTGATCCTCGATCAACTGGCGGGTCACCAGCCAATCGCTGTTCTCACGATGCCATTTGCGGATATCGGCGATTACCGAAGCGATGTGGCAATTCCCGGGAATGGTCGATAGCCCGACGTCGAGCAGATGATCGATATCTCTGGAGCAGAACGCCTCCGCCTCCATCGCGGCCCATAGCTGCGCGGCGTAGACCGACTCCCCGTCATGGCTGACGCGACCGGCTTCGCCGGCCAGTTTTGCGGCAAGCTGCGGCTGGCCTGGCGCAACCATGGCCCAGCCATCGATGAAGATCTGCGCGCCGATCTGCTCGGCAACGGTGGTCCCGTTGGTGGCAATGGAGCCGCTCGCCGGTGCTGCAATCCCCTTCTTGAGGTTCAGCCATGCCGTATGCTCGGTAGAATTGCCATTGCCACCCCACCATAGGATCGAGCGATTTTCCACGATGTAGTTCAGCCAGGCTTTGCCGATTTCGTCGGCGCTCAAATCTGGCGAGACGCCATAGTCTTCCAGCGCACGGATAAAGGTGAAGGTACCGGCCACGTCGTCATCGGTCACCACCAGTGGTTCACCCAACCGGTCGTGCACATAATACTCAATCGGCCCCAATTCATGCATGATGCGCTGATGCGTCCATTGCTCGAACGGGCGACCGAGATAAACCCCGATCAGCTTGCCCAGGACACCAGCATAAACGCGTTCAAGATAGTCGTTGGGTATACTCACGGGAATGCTCCAAGAAATAGGTATTGTGCTCAGCCCTTGACCGATCCGCCCGCCATGCCTTCAATAAAGCGGCGTTGTAGGAGCACAAAGAAGATGACGACAGGGAGGACAATGATGAGGGCCGCGGCCATGATCTCACCCCAGTCCGAGCTGTATTGCCCGCTCAACAGGAAGAAGGAGACCACAGCGGTCAGCTTATCTTGCTGCTGCAAGAAGGTCGTGGCGATCAGGAATTCGTTCCAGGAATAGAGTCCGATGATAAGCGCCACTGTAAGGATGCCCGGCGAAACGATCGGCAGCATGATCTTGGTAAACACCTGCCAGTGGGTCGCCCCATCGATCAGCGCTGCTTCTTCAAGTTCCTTTGGAACGGCCAGAAAGTAGGTCCGCAACAGCATGATCGCGAACGGGCTGTAGATGGCCGTATAGACCAGCGCCACCGCAAAGACATTGTTGATGAGTCCCAGCTTGGCAAAGCCGAAGTAGAGCGGGAAGAGGAAAAGCTGGATCGGTGCCGTGGTTGTTGCGAGCAGATAGCCCGTCACCAGGCGCCACGACTTGACCTTCTTGCGCGCCAGCACATAGGCCGAGGCAGAGGCCGTGGTGCAAACCATGATGATCGTCAGGCCCGTCAGCACCACCGAATTGATCATAGACTGGCTGAACCGCGCATCCGCCCAGGCCCGGCTGAAATTGTCCCACCGGATCGATGCTGGCAGCGCCAACGGGTTCTGGATGATCTCGGGCGCGGATTTAAGTGCGTTGAGCACTAGCAGTGCGATCGGAAACAGAGCCGTGAACGCGCCGATTGCCAGCACCAAATAGGTGACAGTAAGCGTGGTGCGGCTTTCAACCAGTCTCATTGCTCGCCCTCGCTCGATTGCACGCGGATGTAGAAATAGGTGGCGATCAATCCAAAGATGCTGATGACCAGCGCCGTGGCAGCGGCCTGACCGACATTGAGGTCATAAAAAGCCTTGCGATACGCCATGGTGGAGAGCACTTCGCTAGAAAACGCCGGCCCGCCTTGGGTCAGGATGTAGACGAAGTCGAACACTAGGAACGACCAGATCACGGTCATGATCATCATCAGGGTGATGGTGGGACGAATGCCCGGCAGCAGCACATAGCGCATCATCTGCCAGAAGCTGGCCCCTTCGATCCGAGCTGCCTCGATCTGCTCTTGCGGCACTTGCCGGAGTGCTGCGAAGAAGATGACGCACAAAAAGCCCCACCAGTGCCAGAGATCGACCGTGGCAACGCCGAACAGCGCCATCGACGGCTGCGACAAAGGGTTGGTAACAGGCAGGCCGGTCTTCTGCAACAAGCCGAACAGGCCCGTCACCGGGCTATAGATCATACCCTGCCAGATGCGCGCGGTGATCACCGTCGCGATGATTACGGGCAGGAAGTACACGACCTGGAAAAACGTCCGGCCACGCGGCGCGATCAACAACATCGTGGCAGCCAGGAGCCCCATTGCAATCGGCACCACGAGAAAGATAGCGGTCCAGATGATGTTGTTGGTCAGTGCCGACCAGAAAACACTGTCGCGGCTGAGCGCCTCAAAATTGGCCAGCCCTACGAAACTCGGCGTGCCGATACCGTCCCAGCGGCAGAAGGCCAGAGCAATGGTCAGCAAGGCCGGCACCAGGATGATGGCAAAATTGATCGCCAGCGTGGGGACCAGATAAAGTCTGTGCATGAAGTGCTCCAAAAACAGGGTGGCGCCTTAATGGACGCCACCCTGCACGCCGGGAGGGCTACTGGCGGGCCGGAATGGCAGGAACTTTGCCCTCGGCCAATTCACCTTGAAATGTCTTGTCCAAGTTCTCAAGGAACTGCGCGGTTGTCAGCTTGCCGAGCCAGACTTCCTCGATCCCGCTGACGATGTAGGTGTCGGTCGCAGGCGGCAGGAAGGTCCAGGTCGTATAGCCGTACTGGTCGTCGTTCACGGCACTGGCGAGGTTGGCCATGGCCTCGCCATAGAGCGGCGCCACGCCTTCGCCCAGCTTGACCTCGCTTAGATCCCGCAGCGGCGTGTTCCATTCGCCCTGCCATACCGTATTCATTTCCCCATAGAACTCGGGGCTGAACACATAGTCAATCACGGCTGCTGCCCCATCGGGGTTCTTTGAGCTGGCCGAGACTGAGAAGGTCGACCCGATCCCCAGCGCATAGATCGGATATGGCACTCCTTCGGCGCTTGGGAAGCCGACGAAAGCCGGTTCGGCATTGTTCGCCGGGAAATAGGTACCAACGTTCTGGAAGTTCCATGTGCCGGTGGGCGCCATGCCGGCTTGTCCAGTTGCCACCTGGGCAAACGCCTGCTCGCCGGTCAGGGAGAAGTAGTTCGGTCCGAAATACCCCTTCTGCCACCAGCCATTGAGTGTATCGATGGCCTTAACGAAGGGTTCTGCCGTCCAGGGCAATTCGCCCTTGAGTGCCTTGTAGACATTGTCCGGACCGGCAACTGAGTTCAGGATGATCGAGACATAGTGCTCATTAGTCGGGCGCCAGTCCGCGTTGCCGGCTGCGAACGGCACCAAGCCTTTCTCGAGCATGGCGTCGGCCAGGGTCTCAAGCTCGGCGATAGTGGTCGGCGCAGTCCAGCCGTTCTCGTCGAACAGCTTCTTGTCGTAGAACAAACCTAGCGTTTCGTAGGTCTTTGGCAGCGCGTAAAGCTTGCCGTCATATTTGCCTAGTTCCAGGAACACTGGAAGGATGCGATCGGCCCAGCCGAGCTTAGCCGCATAATCATCCAGCGGCAGCAATTGACCGGCTTGCGCCATGGAGGCGACATAGCTTGGGCCCGGCGTATAGACAACGTCCGGACCGCTGCCCGAAAGCATCGCAATGCGCAACTGCTTGTCGAGCTCAGACCCACGGAAATCGATTGAAAGTTCAGACTGCGGGTTGGCCGCGTTAAAGCGGTCAACCAGGATCGAGCGCAGATTGTCCTGGTTCGCAGGCGAGGCCGCCTCATACCACCAGCTTACTGGCGCCTTGTCTTGCGCAAACGCCACGCCGCTCATCAACAGCGTTGCCAGGCTTACCGCCCCGAGTTTCATTATATGGTTCGTCATCAGGTTCCTCCTCCTTTTGATGAGCGCGCCGGCCTGACAGTCAGGCCGATCCTCGCTCGATTATGCTGAATGGCATTTCGTGCGCGGTGCCCGTTGTCGGGCTTTTGCCACGCAAGCGCTCCATCAGGATTTCTGCGGCTCTTACGCCCATGTCGTACTGGTACTGCGCCACGGTAGTCAGACCCGGCCACACCAGTTTGGCGGCTGAAATGTCATCGAACCCAGCGACGGCAATGTCTTGCGGTATGGAAAGTCCGCGCTCGCGGATGGCCTGCATGGCGCCGATTGCCATCAAATCGTTGGCCGCAAACAGCGCGGACGGGCGGCTCGGCTGATCAAGCAGGGCAGCTGCCGAACGAGCGCCGCCGATCTCGTCAAAATCCTCGTCGATAACAATGTTTGGTTCAGCACCCGCTTCTTGCAGCGCAGCCTTGTACCCTTCGACGCGTACGCCTTGTGGCCCGCCCCTGCCGGCGATCATTGCAATTGACCGGTGGCCTTTGGCCAGCAGGTACCGGGTCATCTCGTACGCGCCGCGCCGCCCGTCGACGAAGATATTGTCCAGCGCGATTTCGCCGCCTTCCTTGAGGGAGTTTTCGAAGCGTACGACCGGAACACCAGCATCAACTAAAGATGCGAAATCCTTCGCCCGCAGGTTCCAGAACACACCAACGACCCCGTCGACTCTCCCCTGGCGCGACCATTCTAGAAAATGCTGCTCTCGCTCCGCGCTTCCATCGGTGTTGACAGCTATGACGTCGTATCCCAACGTGTCGCAGACCGATTGAACGCCCCGGATCAAAGAGGGGTAGAACGGATTGGCAATGTCGGGAACGATGCAGGCAATAGTCATCGAGCGGCTGGTCTTGAGCGCCTGCGCGAACCGGTTGGGTACGTAATTCAGTTCCTGGATAGCTTTGTTGATACGCTCGAGCGTTTCGGGCGGCGTATCGCCGGCAGCTCCACTCAGCACCATTGAGACGGTTGCCTGAGACAGACCCGCAGCTCTTGCTACATCCTTTTGAGTTGCCCGCCGCACCATCTACTGCTCCGGTGATACGTATCATTCATACGTATCAACCAGATTGCTTTAAGTGTGTCAATATAGCTTGTAGTTTGCGAATTCTGGTCCAGAACCGAACATGAGGCGTTTGCATAGGATACTACAGTACCAGATGTATCTTGGTGGCAGGGCCCGCTGTCCTTGTGTTCGCGTTTTTGAGCTGAAGGCGTTTAGCAGGTTGCCGTTTGAAGCCATCGGTACGTACGCCGGTTAACTTGGGCCGCTTTCGGCAAGTGACACTTTTGCTGCGAACGATCAGGACGGGCCCGACAATAGTCCCTACCCTTCTTCAACTTTGGGGTGGAAAGCAGAATGGCAGCTTACGATCCCAACTGCCATTTCTAACGGCATGGGCAACCATGCAAACCAAGAAACCATCCTAGATACCGGATCGGCAGCCGACTCCGCGACGGGAATGCTGAGTTGCTGCGACTGCCGATTGCCCATCATCCGACGCTGATCGACGCGCTGGAAACCCACGACTACGACCAGAACGACGTCGTGTCCGTTCGTTTCAGCGCCAACAACGGCGTCATCCTTTATGTTCACCAGCGCGACATGCGCTGAGTGGCAACTCATCCTAAAAGCAGAAAGCCCTAGCACTGCTGCTAGGGCTTTTCGCTGCTCTTTGGGGTGCTGCCTAGAACTTATAGTTCAGTCCGACCCGGACTGCATGTGCAGTGAGGTCATAATCTGCTCCGTCGAGATTACCCTCACCAAAGTTGGCATAGAGGTATTCACCCTTGACCGAGACGTTATTGGTTACCGAGTACTCCAAGCCGCCGCCGACAGCGAACCCCACAAAATCATCGGTACTTTCTAGTTCAACGCCGTTGTTGTTCACCCGAACGGCGGCGCGGCTATAGGCTAGACCGCCGGTGACATAAGGCATCAGCCTATCGAGCGCTAAGCCAGCACGTGCGCGCACAGTGCCAAAATAATCCAATCCAATGTAACCGCTGACCCCTGGATCACCGAAGACGATGTCTTCACGCAGAGCCGCTAACTGAAGGTCAGCCTCCAATCCCAGCACCAAACCGCCGAAGTCATAGTTGTAGCCAGCCTGGATGCCACCGAAGCCACCTTCGGGCTGAGTGAAACCGCCATAGTCAGCCCACCCATAGCCGCCGTTCAGCCCAACGTAAAAGCCTGTCCAGTTAAACCCAGCGGGTTCCATATATGCTGAAGGCGCTGTTGTGTTGATGACACCTAAGTCTGCACCAAGCGCCGACGTAGTTGAAAGTGCAGCTACAGCTGCAAGAAGCGCAAAGCTTTTCATGATTGCCCCTGAGTAACCTGTTGGTGATTACGCCCGTAAGCCTGAAGAAGCCACCTACAAATCATGCTGGGGGTGAAGGTTTTTAGGCTGGAGACAAAAAGGCCACATTTGGCCTCAGAGATGTAGCCGTAATTGCGGCGTCTGCCGTGCCTAGGTAGGTGCTAGCCGTGGCAAACCCTGGTTGAGCAAGCAAAATGATGACGGCTGTGAGTATGCGCATTGAACTTCCGACCATATCTCGCATGTCGCACTTTTCGTTATTCTGCTCGTAAAATGTAGATCCCCTCGATAGAGAGGCGTTCCGGCAGAGAACTGACGTGGCACCGACCTTAGACGACCAGCGTCGGCGTTTAGCAAACATGGTGCACTGTCTTTTTATGAAATAGCGCTCAGCTTCCATTCATCGCAAAATGCTACGGAGGAGCCATCACTGGGGTATTCTATGCGTTGCACACAATGGCTGGTAACGTCCATAGTTCTTCTGACCGGTGCCATGGCCGTTGCCGAGGATCTACCTGCTAAAGCGCTCACTCGCGCGGAGCTCATTCCGAACGGCTGGCAGATTGAAGCCGAAGCCAGTGCTGATTTTGATGCTGATGGACGTTCGGACATTGCTATGGTTCTGGCCGGATCCGGTCTTGACCTTACCGACGAAAACCAGAACCTAGTAGGGCCGCGCCGGCTCGTTATCGCCTTCGGGGCTGAAAATGGCTACGAGCGCGTCATCAACAACAGCCAGTTCATCCCGCCCGCCGACAATCCGACAATGGATGACATCTTTGATGCCAGCTCAGACGCCCTGCGGGTAAGCAATGGCGATTTGGTTCTCGAACTGTGGCTCTTTTCATCGGCAGGCGGTTGGGACATGGGGAGCAAGACCTTCACATTTCACTGGCGAGATGGCGCCTTCACCCTTGTGCAGTTCGACCGGTCCAATGTGGACCGCAGTACCGGTGAACTCACTCTCACGTCGGCTGACTATGCCACCGGAACAATCGAAATCAGGCATGGAAGCATCGAGAACGATGAGGAGACCATCGAAACTGTACCCTTGTCGTCGGATCGGGACATTACCTTGAATGACATTGTCGACGGCATGTCGTTCGACCCATAGCGCAGTCCGACGTACTCGCATTCCTCGGTTCGGTAAGCTCGTGCGAGCCTAATGGCCTTCAACAACGCTCATTGGGAAGGTGCATCAGCCACCCGAACCATCATCCATCATGGTCCCCGTCATCCTCTCATATGCTTGCGTGCAAATGTCCCACTGGGGGCAAGTCTCAACGATTCTGATCGGTGCCAGAACAAGCGCCAGAACGACTACAATCTGTGACAAGAGAGCGGTCGATCCCAATTTGCCGATGACCCCTCGAAACAGGAAGTACACGGCTTGAGCAACCAACACCCAGCTTAGAATTTCCAAAGGCTGCTTTGTGACCGTGTCGTATGGGGTGATGTAGCCATCGGGAAAGCCGAGCATGGAAAGGTTCATGAACGAGAAAAAAGCAAGAAAAAGAGAGGCAATCGCCCAGCCTGCTGCGATTATCTTGAGGATTGCTGCGGATCCGGTAGCTGAGGAACGAAGATTGATGTCCATGAAAAAGTACCCTCGTGCGCTGCGCGCAGCGTCGACCTATTTGGTGAAAACCTAGGTAGACCAGCCCACACCAACGCGAACCGCGCGTTTATGTGGGCTTGGGGTCGCAATCGCAGTTGAACCACCACGCCACCCAATGCTCGTAATGGTGCGAACCTGCTATCGAAGCGATTGCGGAATACTTTCGCCCTGAGTGCGTGTCGGGCGTTTGTCAAAGTCGCACCCGGCTAAACCGTTGGGATTGCTCATATCGCAAGCCATCGCTTGGCTCATGTAACCGATCTTTTCTTCCATTTCGCCGCAGGGCAAATCGTAGCTTGGGCCACTCGCCTCGGTGACCGTAAGCACTCCACGCCGACCACCCAGATCGCCGTCTTCGCTGGGGTCGGCTGGAACATCAAGCATGGAAAGGAGGTAGGAACGGTCCTCATCAGCAAAACGGACCTGCGCAAGGTAGCCTTCAGGACCTTCAGAGTTGGAGAAAAAGAAAACACGTGGATCAGCACCTGCCGGCTCGACAACTGTTGCCTCGACCGAGCCAGTTCGCTTGATGGTAAAACGCAGACCACCCCAGGTGCCGTCATCGTACATCGTTGCGTCAAGCGAGATGTAATCGCTGGCCGATTGACCGACACTGCACATAAATAAGCGGTCTTGCTCGGCAGCCGTTGCTGAGTTCGTCCAAATAACCGAAAGCATGAGAGCACTTGTCCAGCGCGTGTGATCTTTCATTGTATCCCCGGGACTTTCCGCTCGGTCCTTGTCAATGCACCTATATTGAGTGCCAACATCGGTACTCTGCTGTATCTACTGAACATTGGCTGAACACAATATGTGCCACCAGTTCAGCTGCCAATTGCTAGGCAGGTAGCAACAAAAGGACTTCTCCATGCGTGTTGCCACTGCTGCTGCCTTGATCGTCGCCACCCTGTTGAGTGTTCCTCCGGCTATGGCAACGGGCACGCTCGATTGTTATGTCGATGACGAGGGCACAAAGATCGGTGTGCATGGAATTGTGCCCTATGGAAATTCGGCAACATTGTTGCAGGTTGAAGCTGAGGTGGATGCAAAGATGCCGGGTATCTCGGCTGACCTGGCTGAGACGAGTTTTTCAAGCGACCATCAAATCCAATTTTGGCTCGATGATCTCTCTCTCAACGTAATGCTTTATCGGGAGCGAGAAGTTGCCGCCCTGCCGTTTGGCGCAACGAAGCTGACGATCAAAACTACACGCACCAACGATGACGAAGAGGGTGTCTATCACGGTCGCTACGACGTTCTGGTTTATGAAATGCCAGAAGGTGGCGATGTGGCTGGCAAGTCGCACGAAAAGGGCGACATCGAATGCGTTGCTGGCTAATCCCGTGCCTCGTTCAGCCAAGTACCTGACACCGGAGGATAGATGATGATGCCGTCTGTCTTTCTGAAATTGGTTCTGATCTCACTGTCCGGGGTCCTGGCCGGCCTTTCCTTTGCAGCGGCAGCAGTTAGACCATGCCAGATCTTTCGATGGCTGACCGGCGTCTCTGGGGTGGAGGCCGTGTGAGAACTCTCATCACACCGCGAGCGGATGTTCTGCCGCGGGGGCGCGTAGGCTCCGCTCATCCTCTTATCGCCTTGAGGGTCGAGGCAACGCCAGCGACGGCGATGGTGCGCTTCATGTTGTAAGCCAGGATGACCAGGCTGGCTTCGGTGGCGACGTTCTTGAGGCCGCGCGTTCGGAAGTGGGTGGCGCCCATCCATCCCTTGATGGTGCCGAATACGTGCTCAACAGTGCATCGCCTGACCGCCATGGCGTCGGGCATCGCA
>JAESFJ010000279.1_pt1 | contig 18552 bp, 16 predicted proteins | sample 9266161 | NCBI WGS metagenome assembly JAESFJ01 (sample SAMN14506165, study PRJNA617096) | algae metagenome | isolation source: Calothrix sp. FI2-JRJ7 and co-occurring heterotrophs from granitic desert soil | place: USA: Red Pass Lake area, Fort Irwin, California | collected 2000-06-01
AAATTGCGTTTCAAACTATATTCTCACATTTAGCAGTGTTACTTCTTTTACAAGACATTGAACGCCTAAGAGAACTGGCACGCTCGTCAAGGAATTGACATTCAAATTTTCAGGTGCAAGATATGAGTTAGCCAAACTGAACCCAAATCATCACAACCGCCAGAAGCGCCTGATGAACTAATTCTTAAGCTTGTGCCAAGCTTGGACAGGAAACAACCATCTCGTGTTGTTAGTGGTATTGGCGACCTGGTTTTAACCTCGCAAATACTGAATTAGGGAGCGGTTGACCCTAGTCAAAAACCCCCTTATCTTATTTGGAATAGAGGGTTTTATCTATTCAACTTCTGCATTCAAGTGACAAAAAGGGTTAACCACTAAAAGTGAATGGAGATCCAAACGTTATTACCTGTACGTTAGACAAAGCAATAAAGTCTTCACCGAGTCCAGTTTGCTCTCGATATTCTCTGTACGTAGCATTAGATACGTTACTTCCTATAAGGGGAGCTGACACTTGATTGGGTGGTTCCCACCTCCCAAGGGGTTGGTCTCCGCCAAATTCAAAGATATCAAGGGCATAAATCCCAACGCCTGTAGCAGTTATTCTAAATGAGTCGTTCGAGACTTTTTCTGCTGTTCCTATAGGAATAGCGTAAAAGCTGAAATTTCCTAACGCTCCTGTAAGCGGATCGATAGTAGGAAAGAATCTTCCTGTTGAAACATCACTACGTTGTATGTATTGGTTATCAAGAGCCTCCGCACTTGTTCCTTGGACTCCAATATCAATGGCCGTTCCAACTGGTGCGTCTTTTAGCCTTTCATTCAATCTTTCTGCCAGCTCGTCTCTAGCACCTTCATTAAAAAGATAGTTTACATCTTTTAGCTGATCGAAAGCTTCTTGAGCGCGATTATTTGTATCAACAGTGTCTTGAAGAATCCAGTCTATGCTAATAAAGCGACTGTTAGAATTAATAGAGTTAGCCTGAGAAATAGCATTGCTAACTGGGGGATTCAATACCGTACCTGCACCATTTAACCATCGCTCTTGAAAGCTTGCCGCTACTTCCCATTCCGCGCCTATGTTACGCATGATTTGAGGAATTTTCCTCTCAAGAAAATAGTCAATTCCTAGTTCATTATCGTTTTCATTGAACTCTGGGAAGACATTATCTGGATCGACAACAGTAAGAATTCGATCAGCCTCCAGCTCTTCATTTGATAGTTCTAAAGGTATAGCTTCAATTGGTAAGCTATACCAAATTTGGTTTCCTATAATTTCAGGATTTGTTTGACTGGCAAATCTTTCGCCTATTCTCTCATCACTAAAAATAAATCTATCACGCCCAAAATAAAGCCCAACTTCAACATTCTCTCCAAAGGCAACATCAGCATCCTCTACTTCAAATCCATATCTCAGTGAACTATTGTCACTATTCCATTGAGGCTCAAGTGCTATAAAGTTTGCTTGAGCAGGCAATGCTTGTAAAGCTTGCACATTGACAACATCAAACCCAGGAGAAGCTCCTCCTGTATCAAGTCCAATAATTCTGACTGCTTTAACTGGACTTGTAAATCCAATCGAGGCTAAATCAAAGGATGACGTAGTTCCTGCACTTGCAGTGCCAAGGAGAACAAAATTTGCAAAAGGAGCAATGCCAATAGAAGGAAAAAGAGGACTATAACTAGAACTGACATAAACTTCTGCTCGCTCAGTTACAAAATCCCTTTCTAGTACGAAAATATCGTTTCCTGGTTGATCGAGGATAAGGGCATCTGTGAAACCGACTGTAACAAAGGAGCCTGTAGGTAAAGAGAGGGCACCACTTGTATCACTACCTAAAATAATATCTGGGCTAACTGGGACGCTAGAACCACCCAAATTACTGACACCATATGGACCTGGAAGCGGCCCTGCACCACTATCAAAGTAGTCAAGTACTACATTTGCATAAGCTAACGTGCTGATGGAGGAATTTCCTGTGCTTGGAACAGTGTTATCTAATAACCTTGCCATAATTCCCTTTAAAAATAAGTTAATTGTGCCTATTTTTTTGTAGTAAATTTAGTAGGCTTTTCACATAAATGCTTCAAAAAGAGCTAGAAGTATTGAAGCTGTATACTCTAAATTGACTTAAGCAAGAGGTTTAATGGGTTTAAAGTTCTTTGCCCGCTTTTTTCTGTTGATTGTACGTTTCACTAATAAACCTACTCCCCCAACACCAATAGCTAGCGTACCCAAGCCAAAGTTAGGTTCGGGGACAGCGACAGCTTGAAGGTTGGTGACTTGAAGCCTGGTTATTGCATCTTCGCTAACTATACCAGTTGTTGAGTTAGCAACACGTAAAACAATATTTGTAGAGTAGGAAAGAGGGTCATCAGACAGTACAGGAAGTTCTGAAACATTACCTGAGTAGCCAAGATCAACATCAATTGAACAGAAAAAGCCAGTTGTTGTTAAACAACCGGAAGGATACTCAATAGAACTCAAAATTCCTGTGCTAGCAGGATTTAGAGCAATAGCTGGAAAAACACCAAAGTCAGCAGCGACACTACGCAGATTTATATTCCCGGCTGAAACAGAGAAGTTAGAAACAGCGTTCGGATATGAAAGTCCTATTTCAGTATAGGTTCCATCATTATTAAGACCTATGGCTGGAAATGGATTGACAGCAGTGTCCGTGTCCAAAATAAAGGAACCTGTTGCGCCGCTAGAGGTAGTAAAGCTGAAATCTAGTAGAGCAGCAGTAACTGGGGTTGTACTGCAAGTTCCGAGAGCTATAAATGCCGCTCCTATAGCAATTGTAGACAGCCTTTGCATACTTATTTAACTCTAAAAACTAAGCTTATACTGTAACAATACTTTCATGAACCTGTGCTAGCAAATATCCCATATTACCAGGATTAAAAGATGTATTTTTTATCACTTTGTCATAAAACTTTATTATTGCTTTAACCTATCCATGTCGTCCTTTCAACCAAAATGAATCATATAAGTATTTAGACACAATTAGTTACTACGATGCCAACAATTTACTTGTTAATTGTCTCAACGGTGATTGTTATGTTAGCCGTGAGGTTCGTAAATTTATTGAGGATACATTGCTACTACCAATAAAATCTATACTACCCATGCCTTGATAACTAGTGCTACTTTTTACACTAATTGTACTTGGTGTCAAATTTACAGGAGCTTGCTTTTAGTACCGAGGCTTGGTAAAATAAAATTAGCTAAGAAAAAGTGACGCTTCCCTCAAACTTGTAATAAAAATTTACACTATTCACTAGGCACCTGATTGAGTAAAAATGTATTATTGCTACCAAAACTCTAATCAGAAATTTGTAATAAAAGTTTACAAAAACGTTATGTACTGTGCCAGAAACCCGGAAGTAAGAAATAAAAAGCAAGTAATGAGTGTAACAATGCCTCAAATCCAGTGATAGCAAGGAAGAATAGGAGCCACTATCTAGCAGGGTATATATTGGGTTTCAGCCCACGAGATTACTTTTGTAACACTTATGTAGTACAGGTACCCCGGTTTTCTGTTCGGATGCGACTAGAGAGCCAAGTAAAGGTCAAAACAAATCTTGATTTTTTAGTTGAGAGAGCATTTCCTTTAACTCATCTATTTGTTCCTGTAGAACAGCTATGTCATCTGTCGATTCGGTAGGTGGCGACTCGGATATTTCAACGCCTAATTGTTTTAAAAGTTGTTCCAGATGGAACTTCAACTTTAGAGTTTTCAGTTTAAAGCTTGGCTCAGAATCCAAGGTAACATTGAACACCAGGCTCAAATACCAACGTCTGGCTTGTTCGGGAAGGGCATTGACTATTTTTACAAAATTCGCTCTGGATATCTCGTTCCCACCTCGGAACTTGCTGATTTGTTGATAAGACACTCCTGACTGTCTTGATAGTTCAGCACCAGAGATATGGAACTCGGACATAATTATGCGTAAAACGGTAGCTTCCCGCATTTTTATCTAGCCAATTAGGTTCAACTGTAAGCAAATCTATTATTCCATCCTGCTGGAAGCAATAGATGAATTTCACATAAATATGAATATTTCTAGCTAAAGTTTTATGACATTTATTTCGCGTAAATATGAAAGTTTCTTGAATGTATGATACTGTAATAACAGTAGAAGATAAGCCAGCTAGTGGCATAGGGGGTGTATTGAAATTTATCATATTCCCGCTGGTAGGCTTCTGCGGTCAGCCCTGTCAAGGTGAGCGTAAGGTAAGCGTCTCTGAACGCTTAGTTTTTCGTTCAAGAGCCGACCAACCTTCACTTCCAACCTTCTGCTGGTGCCTGTCCTTACTGCCAATAATTATTCTTATTGATAATTAGCGGTTAGTAAAAGGCGTAAGCTGAAATGAACGAAGGCACAGGGCAGATGGCACTTATGTACGTTCAGATGGGATTTCTGACCCCAACGCAAACGTTGACACCGTATAGACGGTGGGGTTTTAAACCCAGTTGGTCTTCGGCTTGAGGCTTTGTATAAAATATTCTTCCCTTCTGCCAAGAGCCTACTCCCTCAAGCCGAAGCCTGAAGGGCGATAAATAATTGACCATCCCAAGCGCATTGATGTTGGGTTTTTGAGGTTTTTAGCACTGCTAAGTGCCGCTTTGACAGGGCTAGCTCATACAGTAAAGTACGCGCTTCCACAAAAAATATTTTTTTATTTGATTATGGAAAAAATATCGCAAGTCGTCAGTAATAAGCAAACAACAATCACCAATGCAAGTATAAATTGTAACTCGCAAATAACAGATGACCAACTCATCAAATATTGGCTGCACAACAAAGCTCTCAGAACCCAAGAATGCTATCGCTCAATGATTAAAAATTTTTTTAATTACGTTAACAAACCATTGAAAGCCGTCACGTTAGAAGATATTCATAATTTTTTGAGATATCTGAAAGAATGTAGATATAAACCCATTAGTATTGCTGACTATACAATACCTATCAAATCACTGTTTACTTACGCTCATCAACTCGGAGCAGTCAAATGTAATATTGGTGCAGTTCTGAAAAAACCAAAATTTAAGAATCAAATTGCAGAACGTATCTTATTACCGGAAGAAATTCACCGGATGATTTTTTTAGAACCTATCCTCCGGAATAAATTAATCCTCAAAGTTCTTTATGCTGGGGGATTACGTGCTACTGAACTCAGTCGTTTAAAGTGGCGTGATGTACAAGAGACATCGGACGGATGCGTACAACTAGCAGTATTTGGGAAAGGTGATAAAACTCGGTATGTTAAATTACCGCCAAACCTTTCATCGCAATTGCGCTCGTTCCGCGGAAATCTTAAAGAGGATAGTGCCGTATTTCGTTCTAAAGCCCGCACCAACGGCAGACACTTGTATAGACAAAGTATAGGAGAAATTGTTAGAGCAGCGGGACAACGTGCAGGAATTGAAAAAAAGGTATCACCGCATTTTTTGCGCCATTCACACGCTAGCCACGCACTGGAAAAAGGGGCGCCAATCAACCTCGTGCAAGAAACTCTTGGGCACGCAAGTATCAAAACTACAGAATTATATCTTCACGTTCAACCAGGAGAAAGTTCTGGTAATTACCTGCGAATGTTTAATTAAATTCGCACTGACAACTTAATTACTTTTTTATAAAAAAGTAATTTTTCCCAACTTCTTATTTACATAATTAATACCATCTATGTCCACAGCATATCAATTAACCCCACTAACACAAGTAGAAGATTCATCAATCGAAAATACATGGGCTAACTTGGAATTAACCGATATCAAATTAGTTCAGTTGTGGTTGCATGACAAAAGCGCTAAAAGCCAACGCAAAATTAGCTTGTTAATCAAACGCTTTCTCAACTTTATTAATAAACCTCTATCCCACCTGACAATTGAAGACTTACACGCATACTCGGACAACATAAAGCTTCATTACTCTAATGATGGAACGAGAAAAAATCACATCACAAGTATTAAATCTCTGCTCGGATTTGGACATCGGCTTGGATATCTTCCACATAATTTAGGCGAATTTCTGAAAGTTCCTAAAATTAAAAATGACCTGGCAGAGCGAATTGTATCATCGGAACGAATTATGCAAATGATTGCACTGGAGGAAAATCCACGTAACCAATTGATTATCAAACTGCTTTACGCCACTGGTATCCGCAACGAGGAACTATGCGGACTCAAATGGCGAGATGTGCAACGGCGCAGTGATGAGGCAACTCAAATAACTGTCTATGGGAAAGGCTCAAAAACCAGGAGTATCATTGTGCCAAAATCCCTTGCCAATGCACTTTGGAAATTTCGGGGAGATGCTACCTTAGATGACCCCGTGTTTCCATCAAAAAAGCGAAAATATGGAGGACACCTAGATACTTCAGCTATTCAACGGGTTGTCAAAGCTGCACGAGAACGCGCGGGTATTGAAAGACCAGTAGTGCCTCATAGTTTTCGTCATGCACATGCATCTCATTCGTTGGAACAAGGCACCCCAATCCACTTAGTTAGAGAAACCCTCGGACACAGTAGTATAAAAATTACCGCTCAATATTTACATGTTCGTCCGTCCGATAGTTCGGCACGTTTTCTGCTTGATTAAAAAGGAAACTTTTCGCAGGGGACAGGGAGGTTATGGTAGCGGGGATTTTGACCCATACATGAAGAAGAAACGAGGAACTCCAACATAATGCTGTTTCCCCTCCCCTTTTTGAAAATGTATCAAATTCTTTTTAATAAATTGCTAAATGCCTTGAATTAAGGGAGTTTTAGATTACGTAACTCGCAACGCGGGAATACAGGCAGATAAGGAATCTTCATTGTGACGTATTCTATATTTACTGTCAAATAAGAATTTTGGCTATTATTGTAGATATAAAAATCACGAAATCAAACATATGGCTAGAGGCGGAAACAGGGAAGGTGCAGGTCGTAGATTTAAATGGCAGTCGGGAGAGACCCGCACAATTCGAGTGCCGATTGCGATTGCTGACATGGTGCTGGAAATTGCTCAAGGGTTGGATAAAGGAACATTGACTTTTGATAAGGGGATTTTAAAACAAAATTCCCAATCTAAGGTTGTGCGTTTTACACAGGAACTCAAGGTTTATCAGCAAGATGGCCAAGATATAATAAAGCTTTCTGATTTGGCACGGTTTATGCAAGCTTTGGCTAAATCCGCTAAGTGATAATCGTATTAGGTTAGATTAAGGAAGAGTATTAGGATGCCGACCTAACTGGTATCCTTGTTTACAAATAAACTAAACTTTCTGCGTGCGATGCGTGTTCTAAAGGTTTTGGGGAATCGGTATCGAGACAGTCCAAATTAGGCGCCAAACTTGCTATTAAGAGCGCTCTACAGCAGCAAACAGTTTAGTTCTATGTTTTATCAAGAATCGTATACCAAATCAAGTATACGATTTTTGATCAAATGAACTCAATTAGATAAGTAGTTCACTAATGTAATGTTGATACAACTTCTGTTTATTTTTGGCTAAGACTGTGGCTTTCCCCGGAACTCAGTTCTAATAAATCTGGTGTGGCAATAAAACCAAAGTAAATGGCGATCGCAGCAGTAATACCATGAAGCCAAATATCATTACCAAAAATGGGGATAATTCCTAAAGTAGCCTGGGTAGGAGGAAAAAGCCCCATGAGAGTAAGCAACCCGTAGAATATGGCTAGCATTCCACTATAAAGACGGGCGCTACTTAATGAAACGGATGCCACCATGCCCAAAACGCCTACAACAAGGTGAACAATATTGTGTAAGACGTTGACGGGGAACAATCCCAGCAGATCACCGTAGCCAATTGTGAATGAAAGCCCACCCGCATCAGGTGTAGTTGCAGGCGCTGTTTTAAAAGCTGCAATAAATCCCATGACACCAATCACAGTAAAGATGATGCCGATAATACGAGTAAAGTACTGTCCTGGCTTCATAATTTAATTTCCTTATTGTTTAGAAGAAGAGGCACTCAATCCCAAAGATTGACTAGCAATTAAGGAAATTGCCAAGCCCATCTCTATACAACTTAAAATTCGCGGCTGTTTACTCCTACTAAGGTTTTACTTTTGGCTTGCAATTATAAACATCGCTATCCCAAAGGTATTCCGCAAGATATTGTTGCTCGTCTACAGAGCGACAGACTATTTGGCTGCAACGACAAATTATGAGATTGAGCCGAGATACGAGTAATTTCCTGCAAAATGGTCTGAAAACCCTTATCCTATATGGGTTTGATAATTTGATACAGCGTGGTCAAAAAAGCCATGTTCGGTAACGATAAATCAAGCCTTTTGGGGTCATCTTGCAGGAAAGTTAGGGTCGATGAGGAGCATTGCTGCGCCTACCCCTGTTAAGGTGTACCATAAAATAGGGTACATTTAAGAGCGTAACGCTTGCGGCGTAGGAGTTTTAACCACGTTAGAAGGTTGTTGATTTAGTCGGGAAAGCTTACGTTCATGTTCTTTCTGGGCTAGAAGTCGAGCAGTAGAGACATGAGTACGTTTAGGTTCTTTTTTTCTTTCTAGTTGAGGCTTTTTTTGACCTTTTGGGTTGGAAGCAAAGCGTTTGAGGTCAACTTGGGCTGCCAATTGTTTTAATAGCTCTGTAAAAGTTGATAGATGAAGCGTGCTTATAAATTGCCATTCGACATCGGGAATCGCAATCACCATACCTGTATAAGTGCTTTGAATTTCCTCAACTAAATAATAGCTGGAAATACCAGCATCAATTTTTCCCTGACCATGAACACTTCGTAGTGCAGCTTTAATTACAGACAAAATATTATAGGCTACTATTGCCATACAAAAGCTAAATAAAGCAGCTTTTGGATAACCTAAAGTCTTAATTTCGCATTCAAGAGTATCAGTAATAACTTGAAATAATCCTTCAACAGTCCAGCGTTTCAGGTAAATTTCTGAAACTAAAATTTCACTCACTTCTTCTTTAATCAAATTTGTAAAGACAGGAACTTCAGTCTCTCCATCACGGGTAGGTTCGTTTAAATAGACAACAACACGACGACATTTAATTGACTCTCCCTCAAATTCAATTATGACATCTTGCTCAAAAACGTTACCTGTTAGAGAATCACCGACTTCTGTCAATTCGCTTTCTACCTCATAAGGCATGGAAGCATGTTGGCGAATAACAAAAAACGCTTTTTTTTGAGCAGTACCAACAAGGAATTTACAGGTACAAAAATTTCTATCACCAACCCAAACATCACGAGCTTCTACAGTTGTTAAAACTTCATCGAATAGCGCTCGTTCTGAGGTGTAAGCGTCTTCGCACGGAAATTCGTCGATTGCCAGCATTAAAACTGGGTCAACTACAACCAAAGACTTTCTAGGTAATGGCCCTCCTGCAACATCACGTAAAACTGACAGCCGATGTTGAGTTGCTGCCAAATTATTTCCATCAATCACTTTAACTCGATAACCAGGTAAAATTTCTGGCTGTTTCCCACCTAATTCTTCAACAATCGGCGCCAATTGCTCACTACTATATCGCACTAATGCTTGAGAAACTTGTGGTTCGATTCCATTGATTTTGCTGTAGAAAGCTACACGAGATACTCCTATTTGTTTAGAAAATGCTTTGTATGCTGCACTGATTGATGGGCGAATATTACATACTACCAGACTCATAATTGCTACAACTGTTGAAAATAATAAATCCTGGGTATATTGCTTTTCTCGTTTTGCTTCAAATAATTCATCTAGTTTTTCTGCACTGAAAATTCTCTCCAAAGTTGCCCGGAGCATTACTGTTACTGGTGAAACTTTAGCAAATCGCTCAAAAATAGGATTCAGCATAGTAAAGCACCCATCAATTAGTTTTAGTCAGTTAGATACATAATCCCATGTTTGATTGTTCTCAAATTCCGAAATTTTTCCGAAATTTTCCAGAACTTTTGATTAGTTTTGATTTAATTGCTTATATAGCAGGAGTTTCAGCCTTTTATTAGTTCATTTTTTGGTACACCTTAACAGGGGTACCGTATATACTCAGGCTAAGTAAGAATAAACGCAATAAAGCTACATTATTTTCATTGCTTTTTATCGCTAAATCAGGAACTTTAGCTTCAATACTGAGTGCGTAAAATACATCAATTTTTCTTGGTGCAAGATGTGAGTTAAGGCAACTGCCTAAAAGCTTATTTACGCCCGTTTAAAATTGGTTCAATTAATTGAACCAATCCCACTTCCCAAACGCCTGTGACCGTATTAATTTCCCGTGACTACCGCGCGCGCTGCGGTTTTGTCGGTACAGCTTTGGGGGCAATTACCAGCGTATTGATGTTGTGATTGGCACCCGCTTCTGTAGCTCGGTTTTGTTATATTCGCGGGGCAATAATTGCGTCAAGGGGGTAAAGTCTATCTTGACAAAAATCATGCAATTGGTTTTTTTCCGTATTTTTCAAATAAATCATTTAACGCTTCTGCCATAAGAGCTTGAACTGTTGTTTCTTCATCTATAGAAAGTTGCTTTAATTGCTTACAAGCAGCAGGGTCAAAATGTACGGTTATGGCTTTCTTGCCGCGTCGAGAAGGAGGTATTTTTTCATTAACATCATTATCTGAATTTTCAATTGGTTCTGTTTTTTTACTGGCTTGGCTCCTGTTAGGTTTTTTAGAAGCATCGTTCAAAGCAGCGGCTAGGTTAGGTTTTTTAGGCATAGTAGGGGTGGTAGTACTGATTGCATGATGGTATGATGGCATGATGGCAGCTATTTTAACTGTTTCAAAACCCATTTATAAAGGCTTTTAATTTCATCAGCAGCTTTACTACCGGGTTCGTATTCTTGAACACTTAACCCAGCAGTTACAGCATGAACAAACGCCATTCTCTGAGTTATTTGAAAAGGACAGATTTCAATATCGTGTTGGGATATTGCGGTTCGTGCTTCATCCCCTAAACTCCCCTTTGGTGGGACAGCGTTAAGAATTACAAAAGCGGATTTATTAGCCATTTTTACTAAGTCAATGGTGTCAGAGATTGCCCTTAAATCGAAAATCGCGGGTCGGCACGGAATTAAAATCAAATCAGCAGCACGTATAGCGGCTAGGGCTGCTGTCTCCGAGTGAGGAGACGTATCAATAACTATAATTTCTGCACCATTCTCAGCCGCAGCTTCTAAAACGTGAGTAAGCCTAGATGCTTGTGCAGCGATAGATTTATCTGCGGGTGGTGTGCAAAATGTAACACCCGAACAATGGTATGTAGATTTAATCGACCATTTAATTGAAAGTTTTGTTTTGGATGTAGATTTAGCAGAGTGGTGGTCAGAGAATAAATTATACTCAGAAGTAACAAGATTTCGTAAGTTTATTGAAGAGGTTTTGTTAGTTGAAGTTCAAGAAAAAATAGTTATATTTATTGATGAAATTGATAGTGTTCTCAGCCTGAAATTTCCTACAGATGACTTTTTCGCTTTAATTCGCGCGTGTCACAATCAACGGGTTGATAATTTAGATTATAACCGTCTCACTTTTTGTTTGTTGGGAGTAGCTTCACCGGGTAATTTAATTCAAGACAAACAACGTACACCTTTTAATATTGGAAAAGCAATTAACCTTAAAGGTTTTCAACTGCATGAAGTAGAACCCTTAAGAAGGGGTTTAGATGGTAAATTTTCCGACTCCCTCGCTGTGATGCAATCGATATTAAATTGGACGGGAGGACAACCATTTTTGACACAAAAATTGTGTTATTTTATGGTGGAAGAATCACAAAAAGATAATCCTCGTTCTGTTGAGCAGGTAGTAAGAGCCAGGATAATTGAAAATTGGGAATTGCAAGATGAACCGGAGCATTTACGCACGATTTGCAGCCGAATTTTAAGAGATGAGGAACGCGCGGGGTATTTATTAGAACTGTACCAGCAAGTGCGCGCGTCTGGAGAAATTACAAATAATGACAGTATCGAGCAAAGTGAGTTAATGCTGTCCGGGTTAGTAACAAAGCAGGAAAATAAATTACGAGTATTAAATCCAATATACTATCAAGTTTTTAATCAAAACTGGATTGATACAGAACTAAAAAAACTGCGTCCTTATTCCGAAGCATTTCGAGCTTGGGTTGCTTCTGGATGTAGCGACGAATCGCGACTTTTGCGAGGGAATGCGCTCTTTGATGCTGAAGAATGGGCAAAGGATAAGAATTTAACTCATCAAGATAAAGAGTTTTTAGCCGCTAGTAGAAAAAAAGAAATTCAAGAGGAAATTGCTGCACAAAAAAAAGAAGCGCAGTTGGAGAGAGAGAGAAAAGATAGGGAAGCGGCTGAAGAAAGAAACCTATTATTAACTAAAGCCAATATTAAAGCAAAACGGCAGATTCGTAGTGGTTCGGCTGTTTTATTATTAGCTTTATTGGTTGCTGTAATTTCAGGAATATTTGCGACAGGAGAAGGTAATAAAGCACTAGAAGCACAAAAGAAGCTTGCTTTGATAGAGACAGATATTAAAAATGCTGAAAAGCTATCTCAACTAGCCGGAGACTTACGAAATAAAAATCTTGAGTATAGTGAAGCTAATAGACATGCTAGTTTATCATTTATAGTTAAAGACCATAATCTTAAACAAGCGCTTTTACTTGCTTCTATGGCGCGAGCATATAAACAACTTGACAATTTGAATGAAGCAAATGAGAAAATCAAAAAAAGTTTAGAAGTACTTAATAAGAGCCAAGAACAAGGTATCAACATTAATCAAAAATTACAAATTAAAATTTTAGCTAAGAATATAGAGGGCAACATACTTGAAGATAAAAATGAGGCACAAGCTTTAAATTCTTATCAAGAGGCATTTAAAATTATTCAACAACATTCAAGGGCAAAACCAATCTTCTATTCCAATGAAATAAATCCATTTCAGCAAAATCAGAAAGAACAAATTCTTACAGAAAAAGATATTGAATCAGTTCATGAAAGTTTAATTAAATTACTTACTAAAAATCTGAAGCGAGGAGATTTAGAAACAGTGAGAGGTTCTCTTAAAAATCACTTGTACGCTGGACTTAAATACTCCTTAGAAGCAAAAGACTGGAAAGCAAAAAACTGGGAAGAGGCAGACAGAAAAACTTCCCAACTTATGCTCCATATTGCTAAGAGAGAAAAAGAACGTTTTTTAGATATCCAAAATATAGAACAATTTTCCTGTACAGAACTAAAAGAAATTGATAATTATTGGAAGCAATACTCAAACGGGCATTTTGGCTTTAGCGTACAGAAAGATGAGATTTATAAAGAGACGGGAAACAGGCTAGGAGTAAAGCTCCAGGACTGGAATGATAAGGATACCGAAAACTTTCTCAATTTCGCACGTCGAGTTGGATGGTATAGTGATAAGCTACAAGAAACAGAAGGAACAAGACAAAGCTCAGGTGGATTCGTGGATTACTACGACTATATCAAACGTATAAAAGAGAACCCCTTAAGCCCCTCGGTACTACGAGGAGGGCTACCGTTACCGTTGGCTACCGTGGGGCTCGATGTGGGGCTCAACCCCTGGGCTTCTGGAACAAAACAACCCCTTAATTATTGGATGGTCGTATTCTTTTCTCGCGTTGCGACTTGTAAACTGTAAAGCATTTTCCACGCAGCAATCAGTATTTCCAGATTTCGATACCTGGCACTGGGAATTAGATTAGGGATTTAGGATTTTGGTAATGGTTTTTGAACAATGTTACGTATACGAAATAAATTTGACCCATGCTATAGAGACGTTACATGTAAAACGTCTGTACGGGGTTATTAAATTCACCGACAAGGAGAGTTCTGGAGAATTTGACGGTTAAATTGTGGAAAATTATGTGTTTTCACTCCCCCGAACTTCATCAACCATCATCAAACAACTGTGCTGCAATTTTCGGGTCATAGCAATTAGCTATTACAAACTTTTCTGCGACCGAACGTACTTCTGAATCTGCAACTTCCCAATTATCCCAAGGTAACTTCATTTGTCCAGGTGATGATTTCTTTTTCCCTTTGCCTTTTATCACCTTGGGTAACATCTTACTACCCCAGTGGTAGCGTTTTTCTGATTTAGGCTGGGGTGTATACTTTTTACAAAACGCGCGGTATTTTACAGCACATTCTTCTAGACTTTTGCCCAAAGTTAAAAAAACGGGATGCCATTTGGTCAAACCATCATCGGTTAACCTATCATAAGTACCGTAGTTGCTGAAATCGTAGAAAAATCCTTGTTGCATTCCACTTGCTTTGGGATTGGCGTGGATGTATCGAAGCGTGTTTAAAGCCCTCTTGTAATCAGTTTTTTCAAACCCGCTACTGTGATATCTCTTTTCCCAAAAGTGTCCTGTCCGGTTGAGCATTCGATTAAAGCACATGGCAGTGTACCAGTTAAGCCAGTGCATAATTTTTGGCAGGTCTACTGGTTGGCTTGGTTCAATTAAATAGTGAACGTGGTTTGACATGACGCATATAGCATAAAGCTTAAAATCAAATTTATCTATCGCCTTTTTAATCGCATAAATAAACACCTCTCTACATTCGTGACGCACTAAATTAAACTCACGATTATTACAACGGGTGGTAACGTGGTATGAGTATCCAGGTTTGAGGTCGCGTGGTTGGCGAGGCATTGATTAAATTAAATCGTCAAGTTGGTTGGTTAACGCGCCTTGGAGGTCAACGCGATTATCATCATAAATAATAAGAGTTTTTGGGTCAGCGTGCCTGCTTAATTTCTGAGTTGCGCGAATGTTTCCGTTGTTTTGGTTTAAAGCTTCAGTGATAGCGCTGTGTCGGATTCTGTGAGGCGACATACGTTTTTCTATACCAGCTTCTTTACAATATTTAGAAACGATTTTACGGATTGATTCTCCGGTTAACCTATTACCGAAGTATACCGGGTCAAGGGAAATAAAAATAGGTTCTGAAGGCTTATCAAGAGCATTAGAAGCTTGCAACCATTCCAGCAATGCAGTAACAGTTTTTTGGGATATTGTAACTAAATCTCTCTCAGAGTTTCGTCCTTTACCGCTGACAGCTAATAGAGAACGAGAAGGCTCAAAATGTTTAACATCTAGGGTACAGATTTCATTGCGACGCAAGGCATTACTCCATAACAACCGCATCATAGCAGCATCACGTTTACCGATTAAGGTTGAAGTATCTATAACCTCAAAAACGCGAGCCATCTCGGATACTTCTACACCTTTTGTATCGCGGTAAGGTTTGACTTTCTCATTTTTAATAACATCTAAAGTATAGTCACAAATACCAAAAATCTGCCCCATCTCAACAAGGGACTTAATCGCGCTAACCCTTCTGTTAATGGTGGCTGGGGAAAGCCCTAGTTCAAAGAGATGATTTCGGTAAGCGATAACAACTGCAATTGCTTGGTTTTTAGTTAGGGAAAGAAACTCGCGTGCGAGGTCGGAGTTTAACTGGCGCCCTGGAGCAATGATGTTAAAGAAGTTTTGTAGGTCGTGAGAGTAGGCACGGCGGGTATGTTCCGAACGCTTCTGCATCAGTAGCACTTCAAGAATTCGCTTACTATCTCCCTGAGTATAATTGCTTAAGGCTGTGATCGAAGTGTGATAATGCCTGACATAAACCCAAAACCCTTGCTACATCTTTATTGTACAGATAAAGTGCTTGTTCAAAGGTGCATTCTCGCAACCACTTCACAAACCAACGGCGCCTGGATTGCCGAAACACGAGCTATGAAGCTTATTGAATCTATGTTGTAGGCGCCTTTGTCACACCTTCAGGTTTCAGTTACCTGAATTAATATCAAAAAAGCGAAAAATACCTTGTTAGACCTTGGATTTACATTATTTGGCACAGTCCCGCCATTGGCACACAAATTATCGTAAAATCTACACAGGGTATATACGTGGGTGTAGATATGGCAAAAGTCGAGCGTGAATCTATCAACTTTAAACTTCCAAAACCCGCGCGTAGACGCGCTTCGTGCCGCTGCTGCACAACGTAACACTACTGCTACCGACCTTGTAATTCAAGGGTTAAATCACGTCCTAGGTGACATCCCTGGTGTATCCGGTAGTGTAGAAATACGTCTATACGAATTAGAAGAAGAATTCTGGCGCCTTAAACAAAATATAAATGTCGGTGCCAACCCTGAGCATGAACGCAGATTAACAGCATTAGAAAATAAACTTGAAACCGTCACCACCCAACTAGCAAAATTTGAAGGCGCCATAACAATACTGCAAAATAGTATAAATGCATCGAAATCTCGCAGGTCTAGTTACTCTCAACCATACAATTCTCAACCAATCAAAATTGAACCTCACGATGAGAAGAAACTGGCTTTTAGACTTAGTACTACCGTTGCAACATTAACTGAAAAACGTACAACCCGCGCGTGCAGAACAGTTTGAAGCTTGGACAAGGGACAAAGATGGTGTTAAACGCGGATGGCGGTTTAATGATTTAGATGGGTTGTACCACTCTGTCACCGCAACTTGACGCATTAAAGAGGCGCCCTAACATGTAGGGGTAAATATAGCTACGCTGACACTAAGGGCAAAGCAAGGTCTGGAAATATTGCTGTATATGCTTTTTAGCTATCGGTAGACCTAAAACTATTTAAACCCTATTCGCTCTCAATTAACCAGAGCTTCAACAATATTGAACGCGCATAATAAGGGTTTTAATTATGCTACTGTATACTACAAACGGAGTAAATATACTATTTACCCCTAGTGTCAGCGAAGCTATATCTACGCCAGGTAACGAGAAATTAAGGGTTTTCAACCTCTATTTCCGTTTTCGCTCATATCCCGGCTTAACCTCTAGTTAGCTGGCAATGTGCGTCCTTACTAATTTGATAACACAGCAAATAAATTGTTAACCGACAGTTTGGTTTTTACGACGACGCGATACTAATATTGAACCGGATACTAAGCTTAAAGCAACTATAGTTCCTGGCTCTGGAACCGAAGTGACTGGTGGTTTGGCGCCTTTGGTATAGTAAACACTAATGTGGGATACATCTTTAGTGTTATTGAACTCGGAATTGAATGCAGCGGGTTCAAAAGGCGAACTCCAGCTTCCAGAAGTTACGCCATCAGCAACCTTATAGCCAACAAGAGTTGTATCTTTTCCAGACTTGAAAACCAGCATAATATTGTCCCAAGAGCTTTGAATAACATTGGATATATCCCAAGTTCCTGATTGTCCTTCGCGTGTGCCAATATAACCAGAATCTACACCAATTTTGCCACCGAATACCCAGTTAGTTAAACCAAAAAATCCAGCTTGGTTGACTGTGGAAGGATTGGTATTTAGAAAGTCTTGGTTATAATCATTGCTAATTTGGCAACCAGATGTACCTGTTACATTATCTGCAATATTAAATTGGCTAGTGGTACATGTGCTGAAACTAGCGGCATGAGCGGGTGCAGAATTTCCAATAACAGTAGCTCCAATTCCAGTGATAATGAGACAAGCAATTGCAGTAGCTTTCATATTAAGTGTGTGTTTTTATTGTTCGTTTTCTCTATAAATCTAAGTTACTCCTTCTCTGAAAAAATGGCTAGATATTTTCACTGAATTAATCAAAACTTTATTAGGTATACTGATTATGTAAAGCCGAAATAATAAAAAATAGATGCGCTCAAATTTATAAGTATTACTACTAATTAAAATTAAAGATTTTTGATAATTCTAAGATAACTTTATATATTTTTTGAAGAATGATATTTAGTTAAGTAATTTTACAGAGATTTAATTATATATAGGACTTCAAATTTGGCGCCCCCATTGCAGTTTGTACCAATGAGCGTGATTTATGATAGGGCTATTAGGAACGGCGTCCGACTCCCATATATATAAGGATGGTCAAAATGTTATTGAACCGAGATATGTGTTTAAACCTGCATTCCGGGTCTGAAAACCCCTATCCCGTCTATGTTTGAAAATTGGCTACATCAGAGTTAAAAAAGTCGTTATTTACAACGTAAAATCAAGCCTTTTGAGGGCCAGAATGCAGGTTTTTACACATATCTCGTTGCAATACCTATCTTGGCTAAACGTGGACTTAACAGTACTCGATTCTTTGAAGCTTATTACTCATATGCACTCTTAGTTCTAAAACTTTTTACTTTTTGAATAGTTATACAAGCTGACTTCTACAGGTTCCTTGTCGTTAACCCCCTTCATCTTGAGCCAAGCTTTACCACTAGAAATCGCTTCTCCATCATTATTAGTGGCAGAAATACACTCAACCCTTGGAGCGGAATCGATAAGTTTAGAGAATCCAGATAGCTTACTTGAAACCGCAGTTTGGTTATCTGAGTGGGCAGTAAGACAAACTGTAAAACCCCACTTTCTAATATTGGTTAGAGACTGTTTAAGGAAATTAGCCCAGTGGTCAGGGTCAACACCATGAACTTCGTAGGTGTTACTCTCCATGAGGAAAATAGCTGAAGGGGTGACAAAGGCGCCTGAAAAGCTGTACTGGTAAAGTGTGTAACATTTCATGGTAGAAAAGATAGGTCTTCTATTTGCAATAAGACCTACCTATTGAAAATGTTACCAACATTCTACCA
>JAESFJ010000281.1_pt1 | contig 17860 bp, 17 predicted proteins | sample 9266161 | NCBI WGS metagenome assembly JAESFJ01 (sample SAMN14506165, study PRJNA617096) | algae metagenome | isolation source: Calothrix sp. FI2-JRJ7 and co-occurring heterotrophs from granitic desert soil | place: USA: Red Pass Lake area, Fort Irwin, California | collected 2000-06-01
TTCGGTGTAACCTAGTTAAAAAAAATATATTATATACGTAAATAAAAAATTTATATTGTAGTTACAGTTTTATCCTCTCTAATTCACTTTGTCCGGGTTTACACGTTAGGTGCAAGATATGAGCTACAGTACTCTGCTGTTCTCTTCCCACTCGAATCTGTGTCTCTGTGGTAAATAAAAAGACATAACTGCACATTACCAGACAGATATGCTGTAGTGACGTATTTGCAGGTGAAGAACGAAAGTTAAATATTTCTTCAAAAATAACAAAATTTTAAACGCTTGTACTATATATAGATAACAGACGTTATATGTAACGTGTATACGAATGTTGCATCTTTCCTGTCAGGTTTATGCCAAAACGCCTTCTAGTTGTAGAATCTCCTGGTAAAGTCAAAAAGCTTAGTCAAATACGAAGGCGCCGACTGGATAGGGAAGCGCGAGTTGTGGTCATATTCGCCAACGAACGCGATGAAGGTGAAGATTCGCTGGGTTTTACTATGGATGACAATACTGTTAAGTTTCGTTATGTTGCGCGCGACCACCAAGTTTCTTGTCCCAGTGTTGAGTGACAAAATAAATTTCCTTGAACAATTAATTAAATATTAAATTTAAGCATTAAAAATGATAATTGGTGTTGTTATTTATTTGGGTGCTGCTCCATCTGAAAATAAAGTACCTGCCAAATTAACATTATCCCAGTTGACATTATCAAGTTTTGCTTCCCGGAAATCAGCCTGTGAAAAATTGCTTCCTTCTAGATTAGCTCCAGTTAGGTCTGCATGGTTAAAAGTTGTTCTGATAAAACTGCCACCGCGCAGGTCTGCCTGTTTCATATCCGCGCGGTTAAAACCTGTGTTGTTTGCCTTGACCATGTAAAGTACTGCCTCACGCATATGGCTACCGAAAAACAGAGAACCTGTAAGCTCGGCACCAGTTAGGTCAGCATACTCCAAGCAAGCATCTTTACAATAACCGTTGATAAATAATGCGTGTTGGAGGCAAACCTCACGCATTGATGCTCGATTAAAACAAGCTAGTCCTAAATTTGAAGAAGCCAAGTGAGAACCATCCAGATTTGCCTCCGTAAAATCCGCCTCAATCAATTGTGTTTCTGTTAGTAAGGCATAGTCAAGACGTGTACCAATAGCTAATAATTTTTGTGCGGCAAGCCCTGTCAAATCAACTTGACGTAAATCTAGTCCTGACAAATTTATACCTTCGACAATTTGCTGTTTGCTAATAGCCGAATATAACAAATCCAACACAGAAGATAGGCTCATAGCTTAAACTTTTAAGGGCGATGTTTGATGTAAAATAGGTTTCCAGTTTGCTCCTGGCTTGTATTCAAGAAATTTTGTATAATCGCCGAATACGCCTGAAGGTTCTAAATGTTTCATTACAGAAAGCTGGTTGCGGCTTAAAGTTTCTACATTTGATTCCCAAGGATGCGGCGCCAAATCGAGTTGTATTCCTCCCCAAGGTGTATCTTGGATAATTGCACCAGAATGGGAGAGACGCTCGCGACCAATCATGTTTACTATATCGGAACCAAACCAAGTACGAGCGCATACTGGAGTTAGACCATATTTTTGAAGTTCTTCAGCAGTAATTTCCCCAGAGGCACAATATTCTTGGCTAGCTTCTAACCAGACAAGGTGGACATTACCAAACTCTGCCTCTAGCTGTTTCGCTAAAGCATCACCAAGTGCAAAAACTTTGGGTAAGTCTTTTTGTTTAAGGGAGGCGCCGAACTCCACACTCACATAATTAAGGTCTTCATTCCTTGCCGAAAAATAAGCTTGATAACGAGGAGCTTGTCGTCGATGTATACCAGGCAGATAAACATTGCTTTTTAAGCTGCTTACAGCTGCGATTAGCTCGTTACGATTATACGGATTAGGCGCGCGTTCATCCAAACCCCAGTGAGTCGGTGTAAATTCTTTTAAACTCTCAAAAGCGTTTAGCAGATGTTCTAGACCTGCATGGTAACGAAGAGAGTTTTTGGTAATAACAGTTATATCAACTCTATCAGGCATGGCGTGAGTAGGATATTATGTAAGTACATTACGTACATACAAGCAAACATGAGCAATTCTTACAGCATTCGCAGCACAAAAATTGGTAACAGCGCGGGGTTTCGTCTGCCTGCGGAGTTTTATCGGGAACATCCCCAGTTTGCTAATGCAGACGGTTGGATAGAGGTGTTATCTCCCAATACGGCAATTGTGCGGATTGTTCCCCCTGACGATGATGAAGAAGAAGATTCACTGATGATGCGGCTTTTTCTCGATTTTGCGATGGCAGAAGCTCTCAAAAATAATACGTTGCGACCTTATACAGTTGAGATGTCTGAAGCTGTTCATAAATTAATTGACGGTGTGGAATTAGAAGATGAGTCAGAAGAAAATAGCTAAGTTCGTTAGTAACGGCTGGGAGGTTTATTTTCACCCGCAACTATTTGACACTCAGTTTCAAGAAATGTTTGACCGTGTTTATAATTTGCGTGAAAAATTACCAGAAGCTGAATATAAAACCCACGCAACAGTCAAGTTATTAGCAGCAATTACAGTTGCAATTGAAACTAAAATCCCATCTGACCCAAGAGCAAGTTATTTTGCATTAACAGGGGCATTAAAACGATATGGGCGCCTAAAAAAGATGGGTTTACCTTCGAGGTACCGTCTGTTTTTTCGAGTGTTTGATACCCCAGAGTTGAAAGCAATTGTCATTTTGTGGCTAGGATTTCCTCGTAAAGAGGGCGCCAAAGATGATTGTTACGAGGTGTTTACTAAAATGGTAGAGCAAGGGACATTTCCAGATAGTTTAAATGAATTGGTGCCAGAAACTGATGTAACACAGGATGAATAACAGAATATTCAGAAATATGTGCCGATTTACGGAATGCTTCTCTGTCGGAAGTTGATTTGAGTGGAGCTTCTTTAGAGGGGGCTAATCTTAGATATGCGTCTTTGTTTGGTGCTGGTCTTAGTGAAACTAACTTCAAAAATGCTGATTTGAAAGGGGTCAATATGGCAGAAGCCGTGATAGAAGAAGCAAATTTTGAGGGTGCTAATCTTGACGGAGCTTTCTACGAGCAGGATATCTAACGTATGTGTACAGGAATTACAGTATTATCACAATTGATGCGGCGGTGCGTGACGCTACACGTCTTATTACTACGTTGAAGTTCTTTCATGGCGTCACACACCCTACAGTTTTTATGTACCAAACGAAAATTAAATATTTCTTCAAAAATAACAAAATTTTAGACACCTGTACTATATATAGATAACATGTAGAGACGTTACATGTAACGTCTCTACGGTTTGGTCGAATATTGCATCTTTCCTGTCAGGTTTATGCCAAAACGCCTTCTAGTTGTAGAATCTCCTGGTAAAGTCAAGAAGCTTAGTCAAATTCTCGGCGCCGACTGGATAGTTCGTGCGAGTTGTGGTCACATTCGTCAACTTAGCGATGAAGGTGAGGATTCGCTGGGTTTTACTATGGATGACAATAGTGTGAAGTGTCGTTATGTAGCGCGCGATAGTCAAGCGAAGGAAACGATACAAAAATTAAAGTCTGCTTGTTCCCAAGTGCAGGAAGTCGTTTTAGCAACTGACCCAGACCGAGAAGGTGAAACTATTGCTTGGCATCTTAAAGAAGCTTTGGGACTTAGAGAACCGAAACGTGTCGTATATACAGAAATTACCGAAGCTGCTGTGCGTGCGGCTATTGCAAATCCCAGAAAGCTTGATTTGAATTTAATTGGCGCCGGTTTGTGTCGCGATTGTTTAGATAAGTTGGTTGGTTATAAAGGAAGTCCTTTAGTTTGGGCATTGAATAATGGCGCCAAAAGTGTCGGTAGAGTCCAAAGTGCTACTTTACATTTAATATGTCAGCGTGAAAGGGAAATCCAAACATTTGTACCCCAAGATTATTGGAGTGTATGGGTTGACTATGCTGAGGGGTTTAGAGCTTTTTATAAAGCTTTATTAAATACTCAAACCGAGGCGCCAGCTAACCAAGAAGATGTTAATGATGACGCTGCTACTAAAAATGATACACAGGCGCCTGAATCAACGCGCGTTCTTTCTGAACAAGAAGCTGACCGTTTAGTTGAAGAAGCAAAACGTCATCCTCATCATGTCGTTCAATACGAAGGAAAACTTACTTACCGTCAACCTCCTCCAGCGTTTATCACTTCGTCACTACAGCAAGCTGCTGGTTCAAGGTTGAAATTTTCTCCTGACAAAACCATGCAAGTCGCACAAAAGCTGTATGAAGCAGGTTTAATTACTTACATGCGGACTGACTCTGTAATGTTGAGTCCTGAGTTTTGCGATAGCGCGCGAAAATGGTTACAGCAGAACGACCCGCAAAACGTTCCTAAGAATACAGCCAAACACCGGAGTAGTAAAACTGCTCAAGAAGGTCACGAAGCTATTCGTCCTACAGATGTATTTAAACCTTCAGCACAGTTACGACTTGAGTTAACAAATGATGAATTTAGTTTGTATGTAATGATATGGAAGCGTGCGGTAGCTTCGCAGTGTTGTGCTGCCCAACTACGAAAAACCTTGATTATTACACAGTCGGGTGATATTTTATGGCAAGCGAGAGGGCAAGTCGTTGAATTTCTCGGTTACGCACGTTACTGGTCGAACTTAAGTAAAGACACACTTTTACCCAATTTACAGCAAGGGCAAGAATTAACTTTAGAAGACGCAGGTCACGAAAAGAAAAAAACTCAACCACCACCACGTTACACTGAACCCAAGTTAGTACAATTAATGGAGCGTAAAGGCATCGGGCGCCCAAGTACATATTCTCCCACGATTGCCACTCTCAAAAAACGTACTTATATAGAGTTAACCAAAGACATATTACACCCCACAACACTAGGGTTAGAAGTCGATGATTTTTTACAAAAAGCATTACCAGATTTATTAGAAACCGAATTTACCGCCAAAATGGAAGATGTGCTAGACACAATAGCTTCGGGTAAACAAGCTTGGCAGCGTTACCTTATCGACTGGAATCAAAATTATTTTGCCCCAGCTATTGCTAAAGCCAAAACAGTACCTATCACTCCATCTAATGTAAAGAATGCTGGTAGCGCAACTCAACGTAAATATGAAACATCTCGCAGCAAGTGTCCTGAGTGCAAAAACAACTTAGCCAAAATACCCAGCACCAAAGTCAAAAAGAAATATTTTCTCAAGTGTGTAAGCGGATGCGACAATGTAGTTCTATTTTGGAATGAGTATAGCAAATCATGGGAGGCGCCTCGCTCATCTAATGCTGAGACTGTAAAAATAAACTCGGATAGTGGCACTAAAACGGCGCCAAAATCTCAAAAATCACAAACTAAAGCTGCTAACTTAACAAAATTTCCTTGTCCTGTCTGTAAGAAGCCTCTGGAAGAGTACAGTTATACGAAGGACGGGCAAGATAAAACAATGCTGCGATGCTCTAACCCCGACTCCCACAATGATAGTAAACACAAAGATGTAGCTTATTTTAATACTGCCAAAGGCTGGTGGAGTCCTAAGTTTGGTGAGTTGGAGTCTTCATCGAACTCATCAAATGGCGCCTACTCAGCAAGTCAAGACTCACAACCCTCAAAAGGCAAAACTACTAAAACACCCACTACAGGTAAAGTTACCAAATATCCCTGCCCAGTCTGCAAAAAACCGCTTGAAGAGTATAGCTATACGAAAGACGGGCAAGATAAAACAATGCTGCGGTGTTCTAACCCAGAGTCTCGGAATGATAGTAAGCATAAAGATGCAGCTTATTTTAATACGGCTAATGGCTGGTGGAGTCCTAAGTTTGGTGAGTTGACATCAACTAAATCAAAATCAGCCAAGTCAAAATAACAAAACTATCCTTTCTCTTTAAAAGCATAGTAGTAAGTAGTTGTCTATGTCACTTACTAAGAGGGGTTAGGGGGGATTTTCTTATGTAGATTTATATAAAAATGTAAAGAAATAATTATTGTAGCGCACGGTACATGACTGTAAATAATACTTATGACAATAATACAGACATTGCAATCACCTCACATACTTAGTGACCTTCGTTGCAGCTCGGCTAACCACCGGGCTATTTATTTGCGCGTTTTTTGCGTTCACGGAGTGTCTCCGGAGGAGAATATTACTTAGGGTTGGGAAGAAGAAGTAACTAAAGTTACTATTAAGGCGAGGGCTTTTTGGGTTTTTGGAGAGATGTGTTGGTAAATGGTGTAGAAATGTATAGTATTTTGAAGAGATAAAAACTTAAAATATTTGAGATGCAAACTTTCTTAACACCTTCCCCAATGCAATTGTCGTTTCGACCAACAAAACCTCAAACTCAACCGAAAAAGATTGTCGCGCTAGGGGATAGTTTAATATATGGTTTTGGCGACCCTGAAGGCGGTGGTTGGGTAGAAAGATTACGCCGCACTTGGATGTTACCTGATAGTCCTGGTCATGTATTGTATAACCTGGGAGTGCGTGGTGATAGAACAATGCAAGTGCAAGGGCGTTTAGAGGTTGAGTTTCGCCATCGTGGAGAGTTGCGAAATCGTGTTCCTGATTTGATTATTCTTTCTGTAGGGGTTAATGACTCCGCACGTGTTGGTCGTATTGATGGTAAAAACTATACGGACTTTGACCGCTTTGAGCTTGAAATCGCTACATTACTCGAACAAGCACAACGGTTATGTCCTGTGTTTTTTGTGGGAATGGCGCCTGTTAACGAAAGTAAAATGCCATTTTTAGATTGTTTATACTATAATCATGCCGACCAATATCGTTATAAAGAAGCAACTCGTATGGCATGTGTAGATAGGGGAATACCTTATCTTGATATTTTCGACACTTGGATAGCACACGGTCAAGACTGGATTAACCAGCGTATTGGTGAAGATGGGTTACATCCCAACACTCTAGGCTATAAAACTTTATTAGAACAAGTTATAAATTGGGAACCACTCTGTACAGACGTGATTAATCACGTCTCTACTCATAACTCCTAACTCCTACTCATAACTCCTTATGACTCCTACTCTATTTGGTCGCTGGCAAACTCGCTTATTGTTACTTGCAACGGTTGGTGTTATTGTCTCGTTACCTTTTGTAGCAGGTTTAATCGGCGCCAGTCCAGGGTCGATATATTTCTGGATACTAGGTTATGTTGCTGTTTTTGGGATTATTTGGGATGTTGTGTATGACCAAATACAAAAGTATCGCTGGGATAGAGACTGGCCCGCAGCATACCAGTTAATAGCGGGAATATGGGAAATAGTGTTTGTTTTCTGTGGAGCAAAGCTATTTGGCTTTCTTCCAATTCCCATACCTAAAGAGCAATTAGACCCAGGAATGTTTTTGCTGCATTATAGCGCTGTATGGTTAGTAGTGTTTATCGCTTCGCAAAGCTTAATGCGGATTATTTTTGTACGTTGGCGGTTTCGTGGCGGACAGTGGCTCTAACTATATAATAAGTTTTGCCTCCCCACAATTAATTTAAGAGAGATTTACTGTGACAGTAAGAGTTCGTATTGCACCTAGTCCGACTGGAAATTTACATATTGGTACAGCTAGGACTGCTGTATTTAACTGGTTATTCGCACGCCATCTCGATGGCAAATTTATTCTGCGTATCGAAGACACTGACGAAGAACGCTCAAAAGACGAATTTACAGAAAATATTTTCGAGGGTTTGCGCTGGTTAGGGTTGAACTGGGATGAGGGGCCATTCTTTCAATCGAAACGCTTAAATTTATATAAAGAGGCAGTACAAAAGTTATTAGACAAAGGTCAAGCTTATCGCTGCTATACAACTTCCCATGAACTTGATACATTGCGCGAACTTCAAAAGGCTAAAAATGAGGCGCCTCGTTATGATAATCGTCACCGCAACTTGACAAAAGAGCAAGAAGATGCATTTAAAGCCGAAGGACGCAGCTTTGTAATTCGCTTTAAAATCGATGACGACCGAGAAATTGTCTGGAATGATTTAGTGCGCGGTCAAGTTATATGGAAAGGAAGCGACTTGGGAGGTGATATGGTAATTGCACGCGCGGCAGAAGATGGAGTGGGACAACCACTTTATAATTTTGCTGTGGTTGTTGATGACATGGATATGCAAATTACCCATGTTATTCGTGGTGAAGACCATATCGCTAATACAGCCAAGCAAATTTTGTTATACGAAGCTTTCGGCGCCCAAGTTCCAGAATTTTCTCATACACCTCTGATTTTGAACCAAGAAGGGCGTAAATTATCGAAGCGCGACGGTGTAACGTCCATTTCTGATTTCCAAAAAATGGGTTTTGTCGCTGAAGCGTTAGTTAACTATATGACGCTGTTAGGTTGGTCTCCTGTTGACTCGACGCAAGAAATATTTACTTTAGAAGAAGCTGCTAAACAATTTAGCTTTGAACGAGTTAATAAAGCTGGCGCGAAGTTTGACTGGGCAAAGTTAGATTGGATTAATAGTCAGTATATTCACGCAATGCCCACCGATAAGTTAATTACTATGCTGATTCCATATTGGGAAGAGGCTGGTTATGATGTTAAAGGGCGCCCTCAAGAATGGCTAGAAAAACTCACCGCGTTAATTGGCGCCAGTTTGACGCGCTTGACCGATGCAGTAGAAATTAGCAAACCCTTCTTTAATGACATTGAATACAACGAAGAAGCAAAAGCTCAATTACAACAAGAAGGTTCTAAAAACGCTTTGGAATCTGTATTAACAGCACTAGATAATACACAAGAACTTGCCGAAAATTCAGTGCAAGACATTATTAAACAGGTAATGAAAGCTCATAACCTGAAAAAACCTGCGGTCATGAAAGCCGTGCGTGCATCTCTAACAGGGGAAACCCACGGGCCAGACTTGGTACAATCATGGTTATTACTTCACCAAAATGGCGCCGATGTGTCACGTATAAAAACCGCGTTACAACTAATCAAATAATAGTAAGGTGGGCAACATGTGCCCACCTTACATTTGTAGCAAATTACTCTTCACCTGGAACAAATCACGTAGCATAGATGTCATCTATCACACTTAGAGTACTATGCAATTAAACTTCTGACGCCGTGTTAAATAAAACTTTTAAACTATCATTTTTGTTAGTAACCGTCGCTGTCACCTCGGTAATTAATACTCAAGTACGCGCAGAAGAGGCGCCTATATTTGGTGATGTGACTATAGGAAAAAAATTTGCGCCAGACCCAGTAACAGTAAGGGGAATGAGTGGTGGAGATGTTGCCGGAAGACGAATAACAAACTCATCAGAAACACCGACTGGTCCATGTGCTGGTTTTTTCGACGAAAAACCAGACCATACAGTTGAATTAAAAAATCGATTTGAATATTTAAAGCTACGAGTTGAAAGTCCAGCTGATACAACTTTAATAGTCAAAGGTCCTGGTGGCACTTGGTGTAACGATGATTTAGAAGGTAAAAATCCAGGTATTGTAGGTGAATGGCTACCTGGAACCTATAACGTCTGGATTGGTTCGTACCGCAAAAATAGTTACATTCCTTATACATTACAAATCACAGAAACGAAGTAAGTGAGTTGTAAATGGTGTGATTACCGACTTTTAGTTGCCGTAGTCGGGAATCCAGTCACCATCTTTGGGTAATGTCTAGTACAATTAATAAGAATTAAGTTAAATTTAATTAAGATTCGTGTTGACGTTACGGTAATGTCGTAATGCGAGCGTCGTATTATCACAACCGCGTCACGCATCCAAATTAAACAATTTAGGGATTAAGAAACATCCGTTTAAGCGCGATTCGTAACCGAGTGTATAGCGCGGTTGCTTGAGCCATCGAAGTTGTATTGCAAAGAGGAACGACAAGTTAAAATGAAATTTTCCTGGAGAGTACTGCTACTCTGGACACTACCCGCTTTAGTTATTGGCTTTTTCTTTTGGCAAGGAGCATTTGCAAGCGCTCCGGCTGAAATGACCAAAAATACAGCCGGTACACGCATGACCTACGGTCGCTTTCTAGAATATTTGGATGCGAATCGGGTATCGAGTGTTGATTTTTATGAAGGTGGTAGAACTGCGATTGTTGAGGCTTTTGACCCAGCACTTGATAATCGTGTTCAACGGGTACGAGTTGATTTACCTGCAAGCGCACCAGAGCTAATAAGCAAGCTCAAAGAGAAAAATATTAACTTTGATGCTCATCCAGTACGGAATGATGGAGCTATTTGGGGATTGTTGGGCAATTTGATTTTCCCAGTACTATTGATTACGGGATTATTCTTTTTGTTCCGACGTTCGAGCAATCTTCCTGGTGGTCCCGGTCAAGCTATGAATTTTGGTAAGTCGAAAGCAAGATTTTCGATGGAAGCTAAAACAGGCGTTAAGTTTGATGACGTAGCTGGTATTGAAGAAGCTAAAGAAGAACTTCAAGAAGTTGTTACTTTCTTGAAACAACCTGAGAAATTTACTGCTGTTGGCGCCCGTATTCCTAAAGGAGTACTTTTAGTTGGTCCTCCAGGAACAGGTAAAACATTGCTCGCGAAAGCAATTGCTGGTGAAGCGGGTGTACCGTTCTTTAGCATTTCAGGTTCAGAATTTGTAGAAATGTTTGTTGGTGTGGGTGCTTCGCGCGTTCGCGATTTATTCAAAAAAGCCAAAGACAATGCACCTTGTATTATCTTTATCGATGAAATTGACGCAGTAGGTCGTCAACGTGGTGCAGGTATTGGTGGTGGTAATGATGAACGTGAACAAACTCTTAACCAGTTGCTCACCGAGATGGATGGTTTTGAAGGTAACACAGGCATCATTATTATTGCTGCTACCAACCGTCCTGATGTCCTTGATGCTGCATTATTACGTCCTGGACGCTTCGACCGTCAGGTAACAGTTGATGCACCAGATATTAAAGGTCGTTTAGAAGTATTAAAAGTACACGCACGTAACAAGAAGTTGGACGCAAGTGTTTCGTTAGAAACTATTGCACGTCGCACACCTGGTTTTACAGGCGCCGACTTAGCGAACTTGCTCAACGAAGCTGCAATTTTGACTGCTCGTCGTCGTAAAGATGCCATCACACTTTTAGAAATTGATGATGCAGTTGACCGCGTTGTTGCGGGTATGGAAGGTACACCGTTAGTAGATGGTAAGAGCAAGAGATTAATTGCTTACCATGAAATTGGACATGCGCTCATTGGTACCCTGCTCAAAGACCATGACCCTGTACAAAAAGTTACCTTAATTCCACGTGGACAAGCTCAAGGTTTAACCTGGTTTACTCCTAACGAAGAAATGGGCTTAATAACTCGTGCCCAATTACGTGCAAGAATTACTGGAGCATTAGGTGGTCGTGCCGCTGAAGAAGTTATATTTGGCAGCGCAGAAGTAACTACTGGCGCCGGAAATGACTTGCAGCAGGTAACTGGAATGGCACGTCAAATGGTAACAAGGTTCGGGATGTCCGAATTAGGACCTCTTTGCTTAGAAAGTCAGCAAGGTGAAGTTTTCCTTGGTCGTGACTGGACAACACGCTCAGAGTATTCTGAATCAATTGCAGCGCGTATTGATGCACAAGTACATACTATTGTTGAAGAGTGCTACGCAAACGCGAAGAAAATCATGCGCGAACAGCGCACTGCGTGTGACCGTTTAGTAGATTTGCTTATCGAAAAAGAAACTATCGACGGTGAAGAATTCCGTCAAATTGTAACGGAATACGCTGAAGTACCTGAAAAACTACAGTTTGTACCTCAGTTGTAATTATTACAAGTTGAGATTCTATTAGAAACCAGGGTTCTTGAAGAAACCTGGTTTCTTTGTTTTATTTCCGTATTTATATAAATCATATTTGTAGTTTCTATAGCAAGTAATTAACTTGTGAGTAAGCGATAAAGCCATAGCAATACGGTTGAAACTACGCTCCGACAAATTTTATAAAGGATTTAATATGGAAACCTCAGAATCTCAACAACCAACTATGCGATTACTTGCCAACACTAATGGGCTACCTACTTTACGTTTCGGCAATTCGGGTGAGTCTGTTAGAGTATTGCAAAGGCTATTACGGTCTAATGGCTATCCTGTTACTATTGATGGCACGTTTGGCGCCATAACAGAAAGCGCAGTTAAAGCTTTTCAAGCTCGACGTGGTTTAACTGCCGATGGAATAGTAGGCGCCATTACTTGGCGCGAATTAACCCGTTAAACTGACTTCTTAAAAAATAGGACTTACACCTATTAGTAAGTCCCATAATATATTGATTTGATTATTGGCTTTTATTAAAGCTAATTATTGTGCTTTTTTACCAGCAACAGTAGCTTCAACCTTAACGGTTTTAACACCTTGGAATTTGTACTCTTTTACAGCAGGCTCAATTTTCTTGAGGGTTGCTTCATCAGGCACGGTACCTTTAACTGTTAGTACACCTTCTTTCTCTTCTACAGATAGTTTGCTGCCAGGAAACTTTTCTTCTAAACGGTTTTTAACGATGGTTTTTACTCCACCTGCTCCCGTTACTGCTGTCTTGGCGTCATTAGCACTACCTTTAGCAGCATTAGTTGTCTTAGTAGCTGTGTCTGTAACAGTGGTTTTAGCGTTGTCAGCAGTTTTGGAAGTTGCTTCTTTTGCAGTGGTTGCAGGAGCTTCGTTAGTAGTGCCTGCATCTGAAGTTTTCGAGGCATCTTGTTGGCAAGCTACGGCACCAACCATCAAAATACCGCTAACTAAAAATGGGATTATCTTTTTCATTTCTATCTCCGCTCTTGAGTAATGAACAGCGATTAGTTAATAGGATGTGCGGTGCTGAGGAGCAAATCTTAAAACTTTCATTAAATGTGAAATGGCAAAGGCATTCTAGTCAAGCACTCAAATAACTGAGTACTAAACTGTTAAATATCTTTATCAACGTGACTAGATACTAACAGATTTAAGAAAATCTGCTATCTCTAGACGCGCTTTAACTGAACTATTTTATTGCAATGTTTTTATTAGTCAATTAGTAGTTTAATTTAAAAATAAGTGTTTTATATTACATTACCTTTTCGTGGGCATATGAAACAGGCAAGGATGCCTGTTCCACAAGACATGATAAGATTATGCCCTTTACTTACTGAGCAGGCGCCACTTTAGCATTTACTTTTACACCTGTGACGCCTTTAATTTCTTGCGCTAAAGTCGGAATTTTGTTTAATTGCTCTTGCGTTGGCACTGTTCCAGTAATGACGATAGTACCGTCGTCCTCATCAACTTTTAAACGACTAGCTGGTAGATTTGCCTCTAACTTACTGCGAACTTCGCTTTCTAAATCATCGCCATCACGTTCGTTATCTCCACCTGTAGCATTGTTGCGTTGCTCACGCGCACGAATGTCTGAATTAAGCTGGTCTTGGCGTACTTGACTTGTCGCGTCGTTTTGAGCTTGTTGGGAAGCTTCTTTTGCTGGTGCTTGTGCAGCTTCGTTGGTAGTGTTAGGAGCATCTGTGCTTGTTTTGGAGCCAGACTCACAAGCGGCTACCCCTGCAACTAGTACGCTACTGATGAGTAATGGAATTAGTTTTTTCATTTTCATCCGTTCAAATAAACTACTGGGTAAGGTGTGCGTCGAATGTGAGGAGTTTATAAAGGACAACAAACACTATAGTTTTGCTTCGTTTAAAGCTTAATTCCATCAATCACAGGTAATGGTTCAATATCTATCAATTGATGGAAATGGAAGATAAACGAATCGCCAATAGATAGTAATCAATTGGTTATTAAAATTTATGTACAATTTGAACAAGTACGAGTTTTAATTGCGGCTTCTGGTATTTAGCAGGGAAATTGCCCTTTGCATGTTCGGTTCTACGACTTTCATACAGACGCAAATGCATATAACCTCGTAGTAGTTGTGTATGCTTATCAAACCTATTGATATCGCGCTCTCTCTGAAGGGGTGAAAAATTGTGTATAAATGGATTCTGCCAAGCCTGAGTGATATTTTAGCCGCCAACCAAACACCTATGGCGCCTGCTTGCTCTGCAAAAGCGGAAAGTCAATGGTGTCTGAGTTTAGCAGCAACCGAAAAATTACTGCTTTCGACACTCGGCAATAGTATTAATGATAACACTCAAGGCTTAGTTTTAGCTGCACCCGCACCGCTTTTTAGCCAGCTTGAACTAACCCAGAATCTTCAAACAATTACTTTTACAGCAAAGCCATTTAACCCGCTGGCGTTAATGCCGTTTCAGATGCCTACTGTAAAGGTACCAGAATTAAGTTCGCATCCATCTGAACCTGTACTACCATTACTTGCACAAGACCCACTAGGTTCAGAACAATTTTGCTTGGTGTTTACAAATGCGTTTCAACTAGTGCTGGTTTTGGGTGAAGATGAAAATGGTGATAGATTATTTTCATTTTCGTTTGACCCCGAAGTCGTACAACAAGCTTGGAAAGCTTTAGGTGCGCGTATAATGTTGGTTAACCCTGATGAATTCGCTAATTTAGCTTCTTTAGTACAAAAGTATGGAGAAGTGGCGCCTGATTTTAGGGTAGTAACACAGTTTAGCCAATTGCTTTTAACAGAGTTTACAGAAAACAAAGATATAAAATCAGCTTCTACTAATGATAAAGATGATTTGCTAGTTGTAGAAAGCGATGGAAGTCAATCTCATCACATCCCAATTTCCTCAGCTAGCTCATACCGTTCCGATGTGGAACTTCTCCAAGCTTTTGCTCACGAAGTTCGTACTCCTTTGGCAACTATTCGCACAATGACACGGTTATTACTTAAATATAAGGATTTGCCGGCGAATGTCATTAAGCGACTAAAGATGATAGATGCAGAGTGTACAGAGCAAATTGACCGGATGGAGTTATTGTTTAGAGCAGCGGAATTAGAAACATCTAATACGTCGGGTAGTTCTTCTGGGACACAGTTAACTCCAATGTGTTTAGAGCAAGTATTACAAGAAAGTATTCCTCGTTGGCAACAAGCAGCAAGCCGTCGCAATTTAAATTTAAATGTAGTTTTACCGCAAAAGCTACCAACAGTTATAAGTAACCCTAATATGTTGGATAGAGTTCTCACCAATTTGATTGAGAACTTTGCTCGAAATTTACCTTCTGGTAGCCAACTTCAAGTGCAATTTGTCACTGCTGGCAACCAGCTTAAGTTACAGCTGCTGCCTTTGTTACAAGGTGATGATACAAATGCTAACAAACATGAATGTACACCACCAATTCGCAAAGCTATCGGTCAGTTACTGATGTTTCAACCAGAAACTGGAACCATTAGTTTGAATTTGGCAGCGACAAAGCATTTATTTCAAGCTATAGGCGGTAAGTTAATTGTACGTCAGCGTCCTAAACATGGTGAAGTTATGACTATTTTCTTACCATTAGAAGCTGTTAATGAGCCAGAAACCGGGTTTTTGGTATCGAAATAGAAACCTGGTTTCTTATGATAACTGATAATAAAAAAGCTAAATATAGATAGAAACCAGGTTTCTTATGATAACTGATAATAGAAAAGCTAAATCTAAATAGAAACCTGGTTTCTTTGTTTTAAAGCCAGTCACCAATTAAAACGAACGGCGCCCAGTAAAATGGGTGTAAAAAGTCTCTATCTTTTAAGAATGTAATTTGAGTGTTACGTAGTGCTTGAGCTTTAGTTATGCCAGGAGTACTGAGTTGTTTATAAAATTCCACCATAAATTTTGCGGTTGACTCGTCTTGTACTGCCCATAAAGTTGCTATAGTACTACGGGCGCCTGAACGCACAGCAACCCCAGCTAATCCGAGAATTGCACGGTTATCACCTTTAGCAGTTTGACAAGCACTGAGAACAATTAAATCTACAGGTACTGACTCAGGTTCAGAACGGACTTTTAATAGTTCATCTAAATCCTTAACGTTAATTTTGCCATTCCAAGTGACAATATATGTGTCATCTGACCTGCTACTAAATTGACCGTGTGTTGCCAAATGTAAAACAGAAAAAGGTGTAGATTTGATTAAGTTTTTTAAATTTGAGTCAGTAAATTTATCATTAAGTAGTAGCTTTGTTGACAATTTGGCAGAAATTTTTGTAACTTCCGATTTGACGGCAGGTAATGCTTTAAATCCTTGATTTGCTTCGCTTAACCCTGCTGCTATTACTTTTAGGCGCCTGTTATTTACAGATTGCGAGCGCATAATTTGTAAGCCAGGAGACAGTGCAATATTATACTTTTCTAATAAGTATTGTTTGCCATCGTGTAAAGCAGCCATTGGGATATTGCGAAGCGAACCATCGAGTACAAAAACTAAAGTTTTAATACCGCGACTTGCTAATTTTTCTTCTGCTGACCGAATTAGCCAGTTATATAGTTGCTGTGATGTCTTTAATCTCAAGTCATTAGAGAATACAGGATTAAGCGACTGACGCATTAATTTTATTGTATTTTCAATGTCGCGTTGCCCAAGCTGTGTACGATAACTTGAAAGTGCTTCACCATTGGGCATTGATAAAATGACTTCCAAGCGGTCTTGTAAGATAATTGGATATATTACTGCTGCTTGTGTATCGATAAAATCGATTTGTTGCGGTTTGGCGTCAATACAAGCTTCACGGAAAAAATTATCGAGTTCGGCAAGTTGCAACGCTTCTATAATTTCCCGTGCTTTTTTGAGGTTTTCTTGATTCGGGTTTGAGGCTAGTAGTAATGATACGTATTCGCGATAAACAAATTCAACGCTTTCTTGAAACGAAAACTGAATATTAGGATTTACTGCTACCAAATCGCTACGTAGTGATTTGAGAATTTCTACAGCAGAGCTATATGCTGAAGATGCTACTTCTAGATTACCTTCACTTTTATTCAGGCGCCCAATTTGCCAAGCAGCTTGGTAGGCAATATCAGAAGCATTAATAGCTTGTGCAATAGAAAGAGCTTCATTACTCAATTTTAACGCTAATTCTGGCTGCTGCGAAGACTCGTATAATTTTCCTAGCTCGTTTAAAGAGTAAGACTTAGCGCGCAAATCACCTATATTTTCAGAATCTTTTATTGCACGAGCTAAAATTTGGGCTGCTTGATATTGCCAAGGTGTACCGTCGTCTTTCTGCGATAAATGCTTAATACTTGTAGCAAAATTAACTTCTGCGTAAATTGACATCCGACTCGTAGGAAGCTTTAATAATAACGGTTTAATTTTTGGTACAAGCTCAACAGCTTCGTTTATTTTTGATGTTTCAATATAGATACTTAATTGATTAAGTAAAGCTTCTACCTGAACTCTAGGATTTGTAGCTATTGAGAAAGCTTGTTTATAATAAGAGAGAGCTTGTTCATTTTGTGGTAAGCTGCGTTTAGTATTGCCTAAACTAAATAAAATTTCACTTGTGTCAGCAACTGAACCTAATTTTTGACTAAGAGTAAGACTTTCTTTTAAAATCTGTTCAGATTGCTGTAAATCACCAACAACTTGCAGCGCAACACCCAAACTTCGTAAAGCTTTAAGCTTGAGCGATAAATCTTGTTGATTAACTAATTTTTTATTAACTTCTGTTAATACGTCTTTAGCACGACGATATAAACCTAGAGCTTGCAATGCTTGAGCTTGATTAATTTTGCTACCAATTTGACCGGATATATCGTTCGCTGCTGTATAAGCTTGTTCTGCTTCTTGCCAGCTTTTTAAGGCAGCTTCGGGCTGCCCGATGGAAATTTTTAAGCTACCCTCAGTATTTAAAACAACTGCTAATAATAGAGGATTTGGTTCTTCCGTAGTTAGTGGGCTAAACTTTTGGGAAAATGCCAAAATAGCAAAGCTCGCATTTCAAAATTATTAAAATTTCTGAACCCAAATCCGCAGCGTTTGAGTAGCTTCAATTTATTATTAA
>JAESFJ010000282.1_pt1 | contig 17819 bp, 14 predicted proteins | sample 9266161 | NCBI WGS metagenome assembly JAESFJ01 (sample SAMN14506165, study PRJNA617096) | algae metagenome | isolation source: Calothrix sp. FI2-JRJ7 and co-occurring heterotrophs from granitic desert soil | place: USA: Red Pass Lake area, Fort Irwin, California | collected 2000-06-01
CGCATGATCAGGACTCCCGTCCTGAAATCGCACAGCAGGCCGTACGATGGTTGGGAAACAGCAGCGCGCAAAGGCCATCGACTGTCCTCGAAATGAGGACACTTGCGATGTTACATACCTCGTGGAGCGCGGTGCGGTAGTAGTCGATCTGGTGATCAAAGGCGGGCTGCGGCGGGACCTGCACATAGTCGCCTGACGGGGAATAGAAGGCCTCGGCCCCGCCGATCCGGAAATCCGCGCCCGTGGCCGCGATCAGCGCCTCGGCAGCCCCATGCAATTCGCGCTCGGGCAGGGGCGCGGGCGCGCTCACCAGCCCTTCGGGCAGTCCCTCGCACTGCGCGACGTTGAACACGGTAAAGCGCTTGAGGAAGGCAATCCCGCGCGGCTCCTCGCCCGGCTCGCTGCTGTCGCTCCCCTCGCACTCGCCCTTCGGCACAAAGTGGTCGGCATAGAACACGGTGCGCCCGTGCTCGCCCTTGCGCACCGCGCCGCCAGCGGCGAGCGCCTGCCGGAAGGTCAGCCAGTCCTGCGAGGGGTAGCCGCTCTCGATCACCGCCCCCCACAGGATCAGGACATTGATCCCCGAATAGGCCCGCCCCGTGACCGCATTGCGCGGCAGGCCGGGCCTGGCTGCGGCCTTGCTCCACGGCCTGACCCAGGGGAACACCCCCTCCTCAAGCTGCGCGATGATGCTCGCGGTGACCTCGTCATAGAGCGACCCGCGCGCATCCGGCGCGCCAGCGGCGCAGCGCGCCGCTCTCCCATGCTTGCCACCAGCACTGCCCTTGCCATTTCCACGCGCCATCATCCGTCTCCCGAACTGCCCGAACTTCCGCACACCGGCCCGGCGGAAGGGGCGGGGTGGGCGGTGACAGCGACCAGGAAGGCGCGGGCGGGACAGCCGCATCCGCATCGCGCACATGGCGGGTGTGCCAGCCTGTGCGGCAAGGACCGCAATGGAATGGAGGACCCGGTCCCGTAAGGGCCGGGTTGCGGCTGGCCCGCGCGTGCCCAGACGGGAGCGCCGCCTACCCCGCCACTTGCGCAGGGCCTCCATCAGCAACGCCGCCGCGCATGCGCGCCGTCCGCAGACCCCCACAATGTGTCATGACCGGCGAGCGACCAGCGAGCTCGGCCAGCAAGGAATGCGCACCCCGACCGCAGGCAGGCCATGCATCATGACCGGGACCGGACGCTCCGGCGGGACCCTGTCGCCGGGCAGGCCGGGCCTTTGCCCATGCCAGCCGGAGGCGGAGTGCGCGCGGGGCCCCGGCAGGAAGGGCCGTGCCCTCAGGAGCAGGGCCGCAGGACCTGCGGGACAGAGCGCGTCATCAGCCCCGCTCCACTTTCCGGGGCGTTGCGGGGTGTCCCCGGCCGAAGGGGTGACCGGAGACGAAACAACGGCTCCGGCCCAGGGAAAGGCTTTCCCCACGAGAAACATGCTTCACAGGTTTCGTGGCATGGAGATTGCCGTCCCTGTGCAAGCCGCACCGGCGATGCGCTGCTTCCCGCCACGATCCATTGATCCGGGCATACAGAACGGCGACATGCGTATGGCAACGTGGCGCCCTTGCATCCCCGATGTATTGCGCTCTGGGAAATCGCCCGGCAAAAGCGCCCCGTGGACACGGGATCGCGTTACCGGTGAGTATCTGACAGGCGGGGCCGATGATCGCACTGGAGCTGGCGTTCCCTTAGCGAGGCTTTTTTGTCAGTACGGACGAGGGAAGGATGCTGTACACTTTTCCGGACAGGACCCTTGCCATTGCGCGGCAGGACTATGACCGGCCCTATGCGGATCCGATTGCGGTGCCGTCCGGCGGTCTGGTGCAACCCGTGTTGGACGAGTCGATAACGACCGATTTCCTCGGCTGGACGTGGTGCATCGCCAGCGACGGCAGGGCCGGTTGGGTGCCCGATGCTTGGTGTGACCGGCAAGGGGATGCGTGGCGGCTCCGACGCGACTTCAATGCTCTGGAACTGACTGTCCGGCGGGGCCAGCGGCTGCGGCTCCTGTTCTCCGAAAGCGGCTTCATCATGGCCGAGACCGACAGCGGTGAGTGCGGGTGGGTGCCGGACGCGGTCCTTGAGCTTGCGGATGGATAGGCCAGCGAGGTGCAGTCACCTGGCGATCCGGACAAGGCGACCGGTCAGTAATCCGGGACGCGGCGCGCCGGCGGGATGACCGCGAACGGAATACGGGGCCGCCAGCCGAGCTCATCGCGCGCCCTGCTCGTGATCACCTTCTGCGACCGGGGCTGGCCTGCGATCCAGTCACCATGGCGGGCTACCGCCTCGATGACGGGCGTGATGGCAATCGAGGCTCTCGATCGGGCGAGGGTTTCGGCATGTCTGACAATCGCACCAACCGTAAGACCGGGATCGGTCACGCCGAGATAGTCCGTGCGGCCTGTCCCTTTCTCAAGGGCGAGACGATAGAGCTGTGCGAGATCGTCGGCGTGCACCATGGGCCAGAGGGTCGAGATCGACCCGACGACCGGGATGGCCTCCCCGGCGAGAATGGACCCGACATGTTCCGCAAGAAGACCCCGGTCCTCGCGCCACACGATCCCGGGATGGACCGTCACCATGTCGAGACCAGAGGTCAGCAGACGCTCCCGGTTGCTGACCATATATGCAAATGCAGGAAGCGGATCGAAGGCGCCCCCTTCACTCAGGGCCGGGCTGGTGCGCTCCGGATAGAGCCAGCATCCGCCGGTGTAGACCACTCGCCTCGAACCAGGGGCCGCGCGATTCGCAAGCAGGGTCGCAATGATCACCTCCTCGGCTGCTGCCGGGTCGTGGGCAAAATCGGCCGAGGCCTGGATGATCGCGTCGGCCTCGCCGAGATGGGGCAGCCAGCTCTCCGGGCGGGCGACATCGCCGGGCACGGGCAGTCCTCCGCAGGCACGAATCCGCGCGGCGCTTGCCTCGCTGCGGGCAAGGCCGACAGCCCGGTGTCCCGCGGCTGACAGGGCTGCTGTTATGGCTGTCAATCGGCGTTCAATCGGGGGTCTGACTCAAACTGCGTGCAGATTTGACTTTTCGGCGCTTTGGCCGGCGAACTCCACTGGGGGCCAGCAAGGAGCGCACGTCGATGGCCTCGAGAGCATGGGACAGCAGCCTGCCACTACCGGGATTGATCGTGGAAAGCCGGACTTTGATCGACGGAATTGTCGAGATGTCGGGCCGCTTGGCGGCGGTGGGAGCGAACTGCCCGGACTGCGCGATGCCGTCAACGTCACGTCACAGCCAGTACGACCGCACGCTGTCGGATCTGCCGGTCAGCGGCAGCCCAGTCAGGTTGCGCCTGTCGGTTCGACGGTTCCGGTGCACGAATAGGCGTTGCCCACGGCGGACGTTCAGCGAGCCGTTGGCGCCGCCATTTGGTCGGCGATATTGTCGCAGAGTGGGTCGTTGCGACGCGCTGGTGCGTGCGGTGGCGGTTGCTCTGGGCGGTCGGCCGGGTTCGCGGATGATGGCGCGTCTGTCGACGCCTTGGTCGCGTGACACGATGCTCCGGGTTCTGAGACGCGGCGACCCTGCCGCAGTGTCGCCGCCACCTGCGCGGGTGGTGGGCATCGACGACTTCGCTTGGCGCCGCGGCCACAGCTACGGGAGCATCGTCGTCGATCTCGAGCGCCGCGAGGTCATCGATTTGCTGCCCGATCGCCAGCGCGACACGGTGATCGCCTGGCTGCACCAGAACCCGCAAGTCGAGATTATCTGCCGCGACCGTGGTCCGGGTTACGGTGCGGCCGCCAGCGAGGCGGCACCGCAGGCGCAGCAGGTAGCGGACCGTTGGCACCTGTTCGAGAACACCTCGGCAGCGTTTCTGGCGGCGGTGCGTTCGGAAATGCCGTCCTTGCGGCGCGCGCTGGCGCCAACGGAGCCGGTCGATCCAGCGACCCTGACCCGTGCCGAGCGCATCCAGTGGGATGGCAATCAATTGCGCCAAGCCCTCAACCGCCAGATTATCGATCTGGCAGGGCAAGGCCTGCCGATCAAGGTCATGGCACGCATGACTGGCGTGTCGCTCAAGACCATCCGCAAGGTTCTGCGCGGTCAGCGTCACGACACCTTCCGCACGCGCCAGAGTTCGCTTGATGCCTGGTCGCTGACCCTCGAGGCGGAATGGAATGCAGGCTGCCGGATCGGCGCTGAACTGTGGCGGCGGCTGAAGGCATCCGGTTTTGGAGGTTCGTTGCGGGTGGTAAGCGAATGGGCGACCCGCCGGCGTCGCGATGAGAAGCTTGGCCACACCGGCGGTGCGGGGCTGAGCGCACGGACCGTAGCTCGCAGCATGACCACCGAGCGCGACACCGGATCGGCACAGACCGCTCTGATCAACGCGGTGATTGAAAAGGCCGTACCAGAGCTGATCAGTGCACGCGAGGCTCTCGATCGCTTCCATGCCATGATGCGATCAAAGGACAAGACAAGGCTCGATCCGGGGATCGCCATGGCGGCCGAGACCAAGCTTGCTGCCTTTGCCGCCGGCGTCGAAGCCGACAAGGATGCCATTGCCGCCGCGATCTCAACACCGTGGTCCAGCGGTCAGGCCGAGGGCAAGGTCAACCGCCCCAAGGCCATCAAGCGCCAGATGTACGGGCGCGCCAAAATCGACCTGCTCAAGGCCAGAGTTATGGCGCCTGCATGACCCGAATTTGCACGGAATTTGAGTCAGGCCCCCTTTTGCACGCCGATCCACACTGGAGCGAACTTCTTTAGCCCTCCCGGCCAACAATACTGTCCGGTGAAGGTGGCTTTTTACATACCTTACGGGTGTCATGTCTGTCCTATCGGTTCTGAAGCCTGCTCCTCACTTCGGTTCAAGCGCTGAGCATACAGTGGCGGTTGGGGGTCAAATGACGCAGGAGCGCTCCCTATTCGTGCTCGACCGTGAGGGTAACCGGACTTATCGTCACAATGGTGACATGAATGGGTGTCAGCGGCGCTCACCGGAACGGGATTGGTTGGCTGTCTGCCTACCAACATCAAGGGGCAAGATATGAGAACTATCAATCGTTTGTCGGCACTGCTTCTCGCGGGCGCTGCCGTGTCGGCGATGTCGAGCGCTGCAAGTGCGCAAGCCACTCCGCCCGCCGATCGCGAGACTGCGTCGGAGACGCCGGAACCCGCAGAGGGCGGCGCCATCGTCGTCACGGCGCAGCGCCGTTCGGAGAATACGCTCGATGTGCCGGTGACCGTCTCGGTGCTCGGACCGGAGTCGCTGCGGGATTTCCAGGCCAGCGGTGCGGACACGCTGCTGTCGCTTTCGGGGCGGGTGCCGGGCCTCTATGTGGAATCGACGACCGGCCGCATCTTTCCCCGCTTCTATATCCGCGGGCTCGGCAATATCGACTTTTACCTCGGCGCGTCGCAGCCGGTCTCGATCATTCAGGACGATGTGATCGGTGAGCATGTCGTGCTCAAGTCCAACCCTGCTTTCGACATCGCGCAGGTCGAGGTCCTCAAGGGTCCGCAGGGATCGCTGTTCGGCCGCAACACCACCGCCGGCATCATCAAGTTCGATACGGTCCAGCCGAGCGACACCTGGCGCGGCCAGGGCGCGGTGTCATATGGCACCTACAACAGCATCAATGCCGATCTTGGCGTGGGCGGGCCGCTCAATGCCGATGGCAGCCTGAGCTTCCGCCTCTCGGGCCTCTACCAGCACCGCGACGACTGGATCGACAACGTCTATACCGGACCTTCGGATGACGGCACGGTTCCCGGTCGCAACGTGATGGGCGGCTTTACCGAGCGCGACGTGCGGCTGCAGCTTCTTGCCCGGCCCAGCGATGCAGTAAGCCTGCGCCTATCGGGTCATATTCGCGATTACGACGGCACCGCCTCGATCTTCTACCGCGGCTCGATCTTGCAGGGTACCAACCGGGTGCCGAGCACCTTCCGGCGCGACGTGGTTGCCAATGACGAGGCGCAGAACAACCCGCAGGCCTATAACACCCACGGCGTCTCCCTGAAGGCCGATGTCGATTTCGGCTTCGCGACCCTGACCTCCATCACCGCCTGGGAGCACGCCTCGGGTTTCAGCCGCGGCGATACTGACGGCGGGGCGGCGGCGAACTTCGGGGGCGTTGCACCCAACATCTGCGCTGCCGGTTGCGGCCAGTCGCGCGGGCGCCTTGTCGGCCTCAACCAGTGGAGCCAGGAAGTGCGGCTCGCCAGCCCGGACGAGGGCCGTTTCAAGTGGCAAGTCGGGGGCATCTATTTCGATTCGCGCGACCGGACCGAGTTTGCGCAGCGCTCGTTCTTCCTGACCAGCAACGTGCTGGGCACTACGCCCAACCCCAACAACTTCGTGCTTCTGCGCAACGTCAACACCAGCTGGGCCGGCTTCGGCCAGGCGAGTTACGATCTGACCGATGCCCTGACCTTCACGGCGGGTCTGCGTATCACGAATGACGTCAGGAACACCCGCCTGCTGCGCAATCCGAACTTCACGCGCCTCACCGTGCCGACCACCGCGCCGACGTCGTCCTATGCCTGCGGCAACGCCTCCGACTGCCGACTGTCAGACACCGAGCCGAGCTGGGATGCGAGCCTGCTCTATCGCGTTTCGCCTGACACCAGCGTGTTCGCACGCTACGCGCGGGGCTTCCGTGGACCGACGATCCAGGGGCGCTCGGCGGTCTTCGGATCCGCCTATTCGACCGCAAACTCCGAGAAGAGCACCAGCTACGAAATCGGCCTGAAGTCAGCGCCGCTCGGCGATCGCTTCAACTTCAGCCTCGCCGCCTTCTATTACACCGTCGACGACATCCAGCTCAACGGCAACGACAGCAACGGCAACGGGGTGCTGTTCAACGGCAATCAAGGGGAAGGCTACGGGATCGAGGCGGAGTTTTCCGCGCGGCCCTTCCGCAACTTCCAGATCAATGCCGGCCTCAGCATCCTGCATACCGAGATCAACGCTCCCGGCGTCTTCGCGCAGGTCGGCGCAGCGGGAGGCGTGCTGTCGCAGACCGTGCTCAATCCGACGATCCGCATCGGCAACAACTTCTTCGCCGCAATCGATGGGAACCCCTTCCCGAACGCGCCAGACTACACCCTCAACGTCAACGCGCGCTACGATCTGCCGCTAGGGAGCGGCGACAACCGACTGTTCGTGTCCAGCGACTTCGCCATGCAGGGTTCGACCAACCTGGTGCTCTACCGTTCGATCGAATACCGCTCCGAGAACAACTTCGAGCTCGGCGGCAGGATCGGCGTCGCTTTCGGCGACTATGAGATCGCAGCCTTCGTCCGCAATGCCACCAATGAAATCAACCTTATCGGCGCGATCGACACCCTCAACTACCGCGCGGGCATCTACAACGACCCGCGGGTGGTCGGGGTGATGCTGAGCGGCTCCTTCCGCTAGAACTGCGTGCTGAGCCGTAGAAGGTGCCCCTGCGGCTCAGCCTCATTTCCCGGCGCGATCCCGCCGAAACAAAAAAGCTTGCTAAAGGCAGCGGGTGGTTCGAGCAGAGATCTGCACCTGTGCGGCATTTGCGCAACTGCGGTCATCTGCGGCAACTCGCCGCGATCCCCGATCCCACGAGCAGCTTCGGGCGTTTGGCCGCCAAAAGCCGAAGTTCTCAAAACGACCCCAATGGAGACCTTGAGCATCCTTGAGACCGGTCGCTCTTCTGATTCGCCGCATCGACGAAAAGACAAAAATAAATGGGTGCCTGTTGGTCCCTAAAGAGTTAAACGCGCCACGAAAGAGATGCTCAAATAACAGGAAGTCGCTAGTTGATGCCGCATGATGAATTTAAATCATACAGGAATAAACTACAGCATCAAAAATTTGTTATCTTTAAAATATCAACATAGCTAGCGATGCAAAGTTTTCTGTAATGAAGATTAGTCGACGTATAATGCATGAAGATCAAGATCTTCCTATCATTTCTGCGAGAGCGCGTCTCTTCGGGCATTGTCCTCGAGAAGTAGTTCCAAGGACGCTTTCCTCAACATGACCGGGTCAACTCCGAGAATTCCACGATCGTCCCGAACCTTAAGTCGATGGCGCAACGACGCCACGACACGCTTATTAGCCCAACTATGCGGAATGGCAGCGTCGTCACTTTGATCGCTTATAAACAACGAGAGGACCTTCTCACGCGTCAGGTTTACCTGTGCCAGCTGCGTCAATTTTGCACGATATTCGAGCTCTCCCCCTGAAAGGCCAGGATAACGCAAGTCGTCAGCGTAATGGCGGGTTTCATGAGAAAGAAAATTTATCAGAAAATTCTCACTCAGTTCATCATATTGATCGGCAAGTATATATAGTCCATTTGGGGCTGAAAAGCCGCCCGTGCCTGCTTCGCCGCAAGTCAGATAGCGAACCCAGCCATGACTGACGATCTCATGCATAAAGAAGACCTTTACATCATGTTGCGTGCCATCAAGCAGATCAACTCTGAAGTCTTTATCTTCGCTCGAAAGATACAAAATCAATTCATAAATTCCTGCGTTCTCACCTGTAGCCACATAGATTCCCAGTCTCTGCAAATGGTCAGACAGGGCATCTTGAATTTCTTGGCGATCTTGAAGATTTGGCGTATTCAATATCGAAGTGATTGAAGAAAAAAGTTCCTTTTCAGCATCTTCGCGCAATTCGGGCTGAAGCGCCTTACCCCAATAGAGCCGATATGCCGACATCAGCTCATCTGCAATCGCAATGCCGCTTGAAGGTGGCATCGGCACGGACACGCCTCCCTTGAGCCGTGCAATGCTGCATCTGGCCAAAAGCTTCTCGCGACTTGATGATGAGCGCTCACTAATGTCTTGAAGAAGTTCATTCGCAAGCGGGCCGTTTGTTTGAAATATCGCCGATTGGGCTTGATCCAATGACGCCGCTTCGCCATCGGTCTGCAGCACCGCAGATTCCGCCTCGCTCATGGGATCGACGGCTCCAAAGGCGACATCGAACGGAACAAGCGGCGCGGCAATGATGGTGGCGGCAATGGCGAGGTGGTGGCGAAGGTGCACTGTCATGCCCGCTCCGTAACCAAGCGGCTCGCGTCACTCTTGAACAGAATTGACCTTGCGCCACATCTGCGGGCTCGCGGCTGTCAAGGCTTGCACGGCGCGTGACATATGGGCCTGGTCGGCAAAGCCCATATCGCAGGCGAGCGCCGCGAGCGGGATCTTCGTGGAGCGAATAGCGTCGAGTGCGGCGCGAGTTCGCGTCTCCGCCCGGAACCGGGCAGCGGTGACGCCGAATTGCCGGCGAAAGCCGCGGCTCACTGTCTCTGGTGCCATTCCATGCTCACGAGCCCATTGCCCGAGAGAAAGGCCGCCGCCCGTCCTAATGGCGGCCGCAAGCAGGTCCGGCCAATCATCTGATAGCGGCTCCAAAAGCTGCACAGGAACAAGCAGGCTTGCCAGTGCTGCCTCGTCACGCGGATCGACACGCATCAGTTGCTCGGGATCGGCTATTCTGAAGGCGCCCGGCAAGGCAATGGAGCGAGGGACAGGCAGGTTGAGAACGGTGGCCCCCCGGGCGGCGATCACATTGCAATGTGCTTCGTAGTCGCGGTGGAACAGCAGGTCGCCGGCGACCACTCTATAGCGACCCGCATCACCAGCCTCTTCATATGCGCCATCCAGCACGAGGGCAGCGTAAGGCTGCGAATGCCGGTGTCGTTTCACCTTTCCGTGGGAGAGTCGGCCCAGCGGGGCGCACATGTTCGTCACGAATTGTGAACTCCGAATTGGTCATGCCACAGACAATTTGGCTCGACGTGGAGTAGCTCTGCCACACGATCATGGCGCTCGGTATCATAGCCAGTATCCCACGCTACAAGATTCATGGCAGGTGTTCGTCTGTCAGACCAAGGAGCTACGGCTCAAAACCAACCGGTCATTGCAGGAGACCTTCAGCTACCCACCCACAAACGGTCATGAGCGGGGCCGAAGCGCGGTCCCGAAAGCTTCCCTTTCGCGAGCGGCGCCGGGCGCAGCGCCAACCGTGATCACGGTGCTTCGGCGGGGCCAAAGCGATGGTTCGGCTTGGTACCCGTTCTTCCTTTCTTGCCAATCAAGGCCATGGACAAAGAAAATGACATACTCTCACCTCGATCCGGCAATGCAAAACCGTGTCTCGTGGAATGCGGGCAGAACCGTCGGTACCAAGCGCCCACTCACTCAGAAGCAGATTTGGGCGATCCGGTTCTTCCTTGATCGCGAGGAGCGGCTCCGTAACCGCGCCCTCTTCGACCTGGCGATCGATCGACAGCAAGCTGCGGGGCTGCGATCTGGTGAAGCTCAAGATTGGTGACCTCGTGGCCGGATCTGAAGTGCGCGACCGCGCAATGATCATCCAGCAGAAGACCGGGCGACCTGTGCAGTTTGAAATCACCGCAGACGCTCGCACGAGTCTGGCGACATGGCTGCTGCGGCGGGGTGGCACCATCGATGACTTCGTGTTCCCAAGCCGAATCCATTCCGGCCAACCGATGAGCACGCGGCAGTATGCTCGCCTCGCCGATGAGTTGGTCACCGCGGTCGGGTTGCGGCGGGAAGACTATGGCACCCATTCCATGCGGCGCACCAAGGCGGCCATGATTTACCGGACAACCGGAAATCTGCGTGCGGTGCAAATCCTCCTTGGCCACTCCAAGATCGAGAATACCGTTCGGTATCTCGGGGTCGACTTGGAGGATGCTCTTGTCCTGGTGGAGCGCATCGAGATCTGACAACATCTGCGGCCGTCGGGCGAGATCCGATGGCCGCTTTTGTTGAAGCGCGACGTTCACCGAACCGGCAACAAGTGGGTGGAAACCGGAATGGCAGCTCATGCGCCAAGGACCCCTGCTGGTTGTATGGAGAGTCCTGCCGACCCCACTCCAAGGGCGATAGCGGGTTTTCCGCACGTTCTTGGCAGAAACGATGGTCCGAGAAGCTTTGCAAACGAAAATGAAGGACCAGATTACGGGCTTTTCAGAGGCCCATCACGGTCCGGTTGAGCGCCAATTGAGTACTCTGATCGTATACGCCAGTCATGTGCTCGAGAGCGGCTGCAGTGTTTTCGATGGCTTCAACCTCTATCCGTATTCTCTTCAATAATCCAATGAGCATGTCCTCGCGCAATCTCGCATAATCGCTGGTGGCGGCCACACCCTTCTCGGTGAGACGGTATCCCGCTTCTCGCTTTGAATGACCCGTCACGCGTTCGACAAGTTCGAATTGCTCAAGCTTCTTAAGCGAATACTGGATGGTCGATACATCATTCCGGTTCAGGAAAAGAAGCAGTTCCGACAGGTTCTGCGACCCGCCGCGCATGCGGATCGCATGCAGCAGCCAGACTTCCTCCGGGTGCAGCGGCACTCCGCTCACGCTGCGGTTCAAGGCTGCTGTCCATCGGCCGAAGCCTTGGATCGTGCGGACCATGGCGACTTCCATGCGGGTCAGGAGCGTCGCCAGTTCGGAAGAGGACATGTAGCGATCAGGTGCACCTTCCATGAGCTTCTCTCCTTTATGCTGCAAATTAGCTGGGATTTATCGGTGTAGATAGATCCAATGTAGCGCGAATAAGCTTAAGATCTTTTAGGTTGACTGGCAAGTCCATTCCAAACAGGTTCAGTTGTGCGGCGCGCGTTCAAATTAAGCAGCACCGAGCCGCACGATACTTCACGAGAGGAGTGGATCGATGAAATTTGGTGTATTCCTTCCCAACGGAAGTAATGGCTACATTCCATCGACTGAATCGCCACGCTATCTTCCGACCTGGCAGCATAATCTTGATATCACCCTCGAAGCCGAACGCCAGGGGCTCGATTTCGTCTTGTCGATGATGAAATATCGCGGCTTCGGCGGTGAAAGTGGCTATTGGGATGCCTGCCTCGAGACATTCACGCTCATGGCGAGCCTCGCCGCTGCGACCAGCACGATCGGACTGTTCCCCAGCGTTACCCTGCTCGCGCATCATCCTGCAATCTGTGCCCGGATGGTGGCGACCATCGACGATATCAGCGGCGGGCGCTGCGGTCTCAACATCGTCACCGGCTGGAACAAGCCCGAATACACCCAGATGGGGATGTGGCGCGGCGACGATTATTATAATCGGCGCTACGAATACGCCGCCGACTACCTGTCGATCGTGAAGGCGCTGTGGCGCGATGGGCGCGTGACGCACAGCAGCGAATTCTTCGCGCTCGACGATTGTACCGTAACGCCGAACCCTGGCCGCGAGCTACCGATCGTCTGCGCCGGGCAATCTCCCAAGGGCGTGGCGTTCACCGCGCAGCATGGGGACCACAATTTCGTGATCGCCCATCCCAGCAAGCTCAAGACCATCGTCGAGGGCGTCTTGGCCCAATCCGCGCAATTCGGACGCAAGGTCGGCACCTATGCGCTGTTCGGTCTCATCATCGCAGATACGGATCGCGAGGCACTCGCCATTGGCGAACGGATCGTGGCCGGTGCGGACCGCGGCGCCATCGCCAACATCATGGCCAGCGCGGCGCTCGACACGAATGTCGGAGGCACGGCGGACCGGATGAAGGAGGCGCTCTCACTCCCGCTCGAAGACGGGAACATCGCCTTCATGAGCTTCCCGGTCATCCACGGCAGCCCCGCCACGGTCGCCGCCAAGCTGGACGCCATCGCCGAGGAGACCGGGATCGACGGCATGCTCTTCAGCTGGCCCGACTTCGTACCCGGAATCCGGGACTTCGGCGAAAAGGTGCTGCCGCTGATGCGTCACGGCCCGGGTAGCTCGTCGGCGACCGGGTAGCTCGCCGTCCATCAACTACCCGGGTCATCATCATCGCCGATCGAACAGGGAGTGTCGGTTTCATGATTAAGCGCACGAGTTTCGGGCTGCGTTCGGTCCTTAGTCTTTCTGCCTCGTTGTCCGTGCTAGGCTTGGCGACAGTGCCGGCTCATGCCCAGTCGGCCGCACCCGACGAGAACCAGCAGGCAGAGCGATCGACGGGCAGCGTCATGGACGAAATTCTCGTCAGCGCTCAGCGGCGGAGCGAGAACCTTCAGGACGTCCCGATCGCCATCACGGCTTTTTCCGGCGAACAGCTGGATCGTCTCGGGATCGACGAGAGCACCGATATCGCGCAGTTTGTGCCGGGCGTCACCCTGACAGGCTCGTCCGGCGGACAGTTCGTGTCCTTCTCTATCCGCGGTGTAAGCCAGAACGAGTTTAGCGACTTCGCCGAAGCGCCCAACGCGGTCTACATCGACGACGCTTACATCGCGATGATGAACAGCCAGCGCTTCGCCACATTCGACATCGACCGGGTGGAAGTTCTGAAGGGGCCGCAGGGCACGCTGTTCGGACGCAACGCCACGGGCGGGCTGGTGCATTACCTGTCCAGACGACCGACTGCTTCTGTCGAAGGATATGTCGACCTTACTTATGGCAGCTACAATCAGGTGCGTGTCGAAACCGCCCTCGGTGGACCGTTGAGCGAAAAGGTCCGGGCGCGCGCTGCCGTCTTTTACAATCGCCACGACGAGATCCTCGAAAACGTCTTCCCCGGCGGCGATGACGAATGGAACGACAACACGCTGGCCGGTCGGTTGCATCTTGAGTTTCTGCCAACGGAGAACCTGACGGTCCTGCTGACCGCCTACGGCGGGCGCTCCCGGATATCGTCCGCGCCTTACCAGTCGTTCCCGACCATCCCGGTCTACGATGCCAATGGCAATGTGATCAGCTCCAAACCCGTGGCAACGGGCGAAACCCGCGCGGGTATCGGCCCTGGCGGAGTGAATACCTGCCCCGGCTGCTTCTTCGGCCCGGTACGACCGGTACCTGGCGGGGATGGCCTTGGCTTTGTCGATCCCGATGGCGAGGGTTTCAAGGTCTCGAAGGACGCCGCCGACAGTCGCGGATCGCTGTACTGGATGGCTGGCGGGACCGGGCATGTCGAATGGGACCTTGGCGGCGTCCAGCTTGTTTCCGTTACGGACTACAAGCGGACCAGCAAGGACACTATCTTCGAAGTCGACAACTCGCCGCTCAACCAGTTGCTATTCCCTGCCATCGCGGAAGGGGAGCAATTCAGCCAGGAAATCCGTCTGAGCGGCAGCGATGGGCCCTTTAATTGGCTGACAGGGGCCTACTTCCTCGATTTCACGCTCGACCCGGTCCAAAGCGGGTTCATCTTTCCGGCCCTGACGCCGGGCGGCCCCAACGTGCTCGGGCCAGCCTTTGCAGGCACCTGGTTTCAGAATTCGGGTATTCAGCACACCCAGTCCTATTCGGGCTTCGCCGAAGCGACGTTCGAAGCATCACCGGAAATGGAGCTTGTCCTCGGCGGACGCGTCACGCTGGAGAAGAAACGCTTCACCCAGCGGGCCGACATCGTCTCAGAGGATGGAGCTGCGGTGCTGGTGGCCAACTTCAACCCCGCCGCACTCCAGAACCTCCGCTCGAGCGATACGCTGTTTTCAGGCCGGGCCCAGCTGAACTATCGTCCCAGCGACGGCCTGCTCTTCTACGCCGGGGTGAACCGCGGGGTGAAGGCAGGTGGGTTCAACCAAAATCTTGCCGGTCTGCCGCCAGTACCGCCCTCGTTTCGCTACGATCCGGAAGTCCTGACCGCCTACGAGGCGGGGTTCAAGACGACCATCTTCGACGGCACCACCCGGTTCAATGGCAACTTGTATTACTACGACTACACCGATTATCAAGCGTTCCAGTTCGTTGGCCTTTCCAATTTCGTCGTCAATGTCGATGCGGTCTACAAGGGCGGTGAACTCGAACTTGCCTCCTCTCCGTTCGACGGGCTCGATCTGCTGCTCAATGCCAGCTACATCGATGCGGTTGTCAAGGACGTGCCGTTCTCTTCAGGCCCCGGCGGAACTGGCACAGTGCTTCTCGACCGCGAGCCTGCCTACACGCCAAAGTTTCAAGCAGCCGGACTTGTCCGATATGGCTGGGACACGCTTGGCGGCCGATTGTCCGTGCAGGCCGATGCAAGCTATTCGGACGGGTTCTTTTACTTCCTGAGCAACTACCCGTCCACCCGGCTCGACGCCCGATTTATAGCCAATTCCCGCATCAGCTGGGCAAATTCGGCCGAGAATCTGATCGTCGATCTGTTCGTGGAGAATGTCTTCGACGAACGCTACAAGCAGATCGGGTTCGACCTCTCGACAACCTGCGGGTGCTCGGTCGCGTCCTACGGCATGCCGCGCTGGTTCGGGGTTTCCTTGCGTCGCAAGATCATGTGACCGATGAACTGTGCCAATCAATCCGCTGAGCACCGGGACAGGATAGACCGGGCTACTGTACCTTCCGAAGAGTTCCGCTTCCTCGCCTTTGTTGCCAGGCGCATTCCCCCCGCACACTCGAAGATCGATGCGAAGACCTGGCAACGGGCTGCAATGCTGTTCGCAGAATCGAAGGGTTGCGTCAGCCTCCGCCGCATCTCTACTGAGTGCGCGGTTTGCCATCGGACTGCTTGGAGGATGCGAGATAAGCTTCGCGATGTATCTGCTTTGATGCGCGAATCCGAGCAGCGAGTTGATTGAAAAGAGGCGGCTCTTGCTCGGGGCGACGAATAGCGCCCTGGTGCGCTCACCGCCCTGCCACGAGGGCTCCTGACAGTTGCTCCGAATAGGGCCAACGTGAGTTGCTCGGGATCCCCATGCTGGGGGGCGCGCGACCGAAGCACGGTCGATACGATCCTGCGATGATCTCGGACGCCGAAGCGCCCTCCAAAGTCGCTACGAACTGGCCGCAGGGGATGAACTCCAGCGCCTCCCTTGCAATTGCTTCAGCCTCGGACCGAAAGACATGCCGGTCGTAGATCACACTCTTGGCTATACCATGCCTGCGCGCGAGCGACACCACCGTGACATCGCGGCGCAGGCTCTCCGCAACGACTGCGATCTCCCCCGCATCGGATATCCTTGACCCGAGATGCCGCCAGCCTGACGGTCGCAAATGTTTCAGTTCTAGGAACGCCGCAGGCGGCGATCCTCGACACGGGCGCCAATTCGTCGCTGGTCGTGCAGTCCCGAGCGCTCGCACTGGGTTTGCGCATCCTTCCGGGAGAGGTGACCGTCGCCAGTCCAGTCGCGGAGCAGACCCCAGCGCAGCTCGCCGTCGCGGATAGGCTTGAGATCGGCAGCGCCGAATTTCACGACGTCGTGTTTCTCGTCCTGCCCGACGAGGCGCTGACTTTTGCGGAGGGGCGTTACAAGATCGAAGTGATCGTCGGTTTCCCCGTGCTCTCGCAACTCGGGCGGGTCGCCTTCTCATCCGCCGGCGGAGCTGAGCGCATGATCTTTACCCCCTCCGCTCCACCTCGCTACGCCCGCGCTTCTTATCCGAATTTCCAGCTCTCGTTGCGGACGTCGTCGTGGCCGAGGATGTGGGTGGAGTAGGCGGAGCGGTTTCGCGGGAGACACGATCGGTCCCTGTGCTCACCCTGGCGTTCGGTGTCGGCGGCTCGATCAAGCTTGCCGACGTGTCTCTCAACAAGGAATCGCTCAATCAACCTGGCGACCACGGGCGGATCGGTCAGGACGTATTGCAGAGCAAGGGCGTCTACGTCCTGGATTTCGGAATCATGCAGTTCAGCCTGATCGGGGCAGAGGATTGAGCAGATGAATGGCCAGCGCGGGGACCGACGGCGAAGGCTGACAGGTGTAAGCGGATGAGCAGCGCGGCGTCCGCTGTGGGGTCGGTTGCTGAAGGGCAGGAATCTTTCAGGACCTGGGAACAGCCGCCATACCGCTTTCGGGGTCGTGCTTCGGAACGGCTCACGACCGCAGATTGGTGGGAATCTGTCTGACTGCATTCTGAATTGCCTTAAACGATCGGGCAGTATCGACAGGTATAAGTTTCGGGTGGCGTCGACACCGCACGGCTTGATCGGTAAGTCATGGCGCTGTCACGATGGGATACATAAAATGGGCTTTCAGCCGCACTAACCATCACATCTACAGGCATGCTTGGTCGATGGTCTCGACCATCTTGTTCTGACGGTCACCTCGATCGAGCAGACATGTGCATTCTATCAGGCAGCTCTTGGTCTACGCGTGATGCGGTTTGGCGCTGGAAGGATTGCGCTTGGTTTTGGCCTGCAGAAGTTCAACCTTCATGAGGAAAATCGAGAGTTCGAGCCAAAGGCAAGGCGCCCCACACCTGGTTCTGCCGACCTTTGCCTGCTGTCGTCCACGCCGGTAACAAGCATCGCAGAGCACTTAGCCCGCCTCGGCGTAGCGTTGGAGGCTGGCCCTGTAGAACGGACGGGGGCAGTCTCCAAATTGCTTTCGATCTACTTTCGTGATCCGGACGGCAATGTAATCGAGGTGAGCAACGAGATGCACGGTTACGCACCATCCGCCCTTCAGGGCCAATAATTGCTTGAGCACTGCAAGCTTTGGCTCTGGCAACCGCATCTGCGGCCAGTTCTTCCGACCGCGCCCGTTCGCGCGGCCGCGTGCTCCCCGTTAAAGCCGGCTTTTCGAGTATCCGTCCGGTGAAGGCCGCGGTCTGATCCTGACGTGACCCTCAGCTGGACACCCGCAACAACCGGGACTTTGGCGGCGGGATGATCCATTTGGGCGTTCAGAAGGTGAGCGACGCCATTTGAGTGGGCTGGTGAACATCCCTTAGGTCGTGTTGACAAAAGGGATTCCCATTTGCCCCGAGTTCTGATTCAAGACTGCTTTTTGAGGAGCAGTCATGGGTCGTGGGGACTTGTCTGATGCGGAATGGGAGCTGATCGGGCCGCTGTTGCCGCCTGAGCGTGGTCGCTGGGCGCGTCCTGCTGGCGATAACCGGCGCTTTTTTAATGGTATGCTCCACGTGCTGCGGACCGGCTGCCCCTGGC